>ERZ780208.2558-NODE-2558-length-12298-cov-2.340930_pt1 | contig 12298 bp, 8 predicted proteins | sample MGYA00511167_ERZ780208 | MGnify/ENA primary metagenome ERZ780208 (study PRJEB29588, sample SAMEA2159202) | human gut metagenome | biome: human gut; feature: human-associated habitat; material: faeces | place: Denmark | collected 2008/2010 ... | reverse complement strand
AATGAAGATTTTTCACCTCAAAGAACATTTCAAACAATTCAAAACAGCTTCTCAAACGGCATTATGAAAACAAAGATTGTTCGTGGCATACAACTGTTCTGGGCATATTTCATCGCGCTCGGAGCTGTTGTCGGATTCGGAATGATGATCTACGACCCGAGCGGGGTGACATTCCAGATGGATCCGCTGCTTCCCCAACTCAGGGAAGCGTTTCCGTTCCTCTCCTTTATGTTCGGAAACTTCATCTGGTCTGCGTTCGCGCTGCTGACCGTCAACGGAATCACAAATATGGTTTCTATCTACCTTATTCATAAAAAGCAAAAAATAAAATAGAAATGAACATCAGAATTGAACAACCCAAAGACTACCGAGAGGTAGAGAACCTCACCAGAGAGGCATTCTGGAATACTTACAGACCGGGCTGCACAGAGCATTACGTGCTTCACAAGTACCGTGAGAACCCGGACTTCATCCCCGAGCTCGACTTCGTGATGGAGGAGGACGGGAAGATCATCGGGCACGTGATGTACTCCAAGGCCACCATCGTCCGCGAGGACGGCGGGACCAACGCTGACGGAAGCGTGAGCTTTGACTACTGCCAGTACTGCTATAAGGACGGCAAGTTCCTCCAGGACTGCACGATGGACGAGATGATAGATCACTGCTCGCGGTTTGTCGATGAGGTGAACAAGCATATTCCTGAGCCAATCACCCGGGAACAGTACAAGGATCAGATGCGGCAGTATTTCCCGCTTCTGAAACGGTGGAGGCGCTTCGACAAGCTCAGCGACCGCGATTAGCATGGTCACTGAGCCTGTCGAAGTGACCAATGGTAAAAGCCGGCATGGCGGATAACCGCCTGGTCTTCATGCAAAAACATACTGTCCTGGTACCTGTTACGGCACCAGGACAGAATGTTTTACGCTAATATTCAAGGCGTTAAGCGCCACGACAGATTCTAGTTGCCCACCGGGCGGATGACGAATCCGAACTCACGCTCGGTGGCCGGGATGAGGTACTGGTCCAGAGGAATTGTCCCCCAGGAATTAATGCCACCCACACCCATCTGCCTGAGGTCGAAGTTGACGTATGTCGTGCCGTTGGCGCGGTCGTTCTCGTGCGCCTTGGCCTTAAGGTTCAGGGAATGGCGGGCCTCGCCGTTCTGGGTGTTGGTCTTGTTGGCACGCTTCGGAGTACCGTTCTCAAGGCAGTCCAGATCCCTCATCGAGAACGGAAGGGCGGAGGCGGAGAACCTCTCGTCAGCGGTGACCTCAAGGCCGGTGCCGTTTGAGTCAAGGAGACGGAAATATCTCAGGCCGGTCTTCGTGCCGGACTCCTGAGTGCGGACATAGCCGTAGTGGTACTGGTCGTTGACACTCTGCACATAACGGCCGACAACGGCGGCGGAGTTCCTGTCGGAGTAGTTCTCCCAAGGGCCCTTGCCGTAGAAATCCACGGTGGTGAAACGGCCCGGCATCGCGAACTTCATTCCGAAACGCATAAGAGCCGGAGCCTTGGCCAGACCGCCGGCTTCCTTCATCGTCTCTGTCGCCTTGATGCTTCCGTCAGGGAATATCTCGTAGAACATCCTCACGGTGGCCGCCCCGCCGGCTATTGGTTCATATTCAGCGGACAAAGCCATAAGGCCGACACCATCGGTCACCTTGTCAACAACAAGCGAACCGGCTTTCAGTTTATAGACAGGATAACGCCAGGTGTTGTACATCTCGCGGATCGTCTTCGCACCCATATCGTTCTCGTTAGGTGCGCGGGCGAACTCCGGAGTCAACGGCTCGGACAGCATCTGGACACCGTTCACGGTGTAACCGGTGAGGAATCCTGTGGCCTTGTCGAACGTAGCGGTCCAGTCGCCGACACGGTCAGCCTGCGTGCCGGCGAAAGCGAAGGAGCCGGAGAACACATAAGCGTCGGCGGTCTCGCTGTGAGCCAATGACTTGCCGCTAACTGAAGCGGATCCGGCGACGAAAGCGGCACCTGACTTTTCCCTAAGCATAATCTGGTCATAAGCCACCTCGGTTCCGGCCGGAAGCACACCGTCGGCAGTCTTGAGGACATACGAAACGTTAAGGAATATGTCAGCGTCAGCCTGAGGGATGGTCTTGAAGCCAAGGTCCACAGTCTCGGTCTTCCGCGGGGCGATGTTCAGGTTCTCAACGATTCCCGAGGACACGGCCTCACCGTCAACGGAAATATTCCAGAGCATCCGATACTGGCTCAGATCCTTGAAGAAATATTCATTGTAAACGTTCACGCGGCCCTGGCCTGCAAGTGATGTATGAATATTCCTGTGCTGGTAGCGGACCTCGTAGGCGTGAGGGTGCAGGGTCCTGTCGGCGGCGATGACGCCGTTGCAGTTGAACGAGCCGTCCGAAGGATCATATTCATTGAAATCACCACCGAACGCGAAGATGTGGTCGGTTCCGCCCTCGTTGGACGGCCAGCGGAGCGCCTGGTCAACAAAATCCCAGATGAAGCCGCCCTGATAGTTAGGATACTTGCGGATGAGGTCCCAATATTCCTTGAAATTTCCCATCGAGTTGCCCATCGCGTGGGCATATTCGCACTGTATCAGCGGTCTGTCAGGGTTTCCTTTTGCGAAATCCTCACACCACTTCGGAGAGGCATACATCGGGCAGATGATGTCGTTCTGACTGGCCTTCTCGGCTCTTTCGTACTGAACCGGTCTGGTAGGATCATTCGCTTTGAGCCAGTCGTAGCAGGCGACGAAAGTATCGCCGAATCCGGCCTCGTTGCCAAGGCTCCAGATAATAACCGACGGGTGGTTGAAGTCTCTTCGCATCATCCTCTGGTCACGGATGAGGTGGGCGGCCTTGTAATCCGGTCTCTTCGCCAGAGTCTTGTCGCCGTACCCAATTCCGTGGGACTCGATGTTGCCCTCATCCACCACATAGAGGCCGTACTTGTCGCAGAGGGCGTACCAGCGAGGGTCATTCGGATAATGGCAGGTGCGCACTGCGTTCATATTCAGTTCCTTCATTATGCGGATGTCGTTGATCATGTCCTCCTCGGAGACGACATAGCCCTTGTCGGCGTTCATCTCGTGGCGATTCGCGCCCTTGATGAGGACAGGCTGGCCGTTGACAAGCAGCTGGCCGTTCTTGATCTCGACAGTTCTGAATCCGAAGTCGATGGACGTGCTTTCCACAACGTTCTTCCTGTCGGAGGCCGTCACTTTCAAAGTGTAGAGGTTCGGGATCTCAGCGCTCCAGAGATCAGGATTCTGAACCATTCCATTCAGGATGGCCTCCCCTTTTACCGGAGTCGCCTCCCTGTAAGCCACCTGGTTGCCGTTCCTGTCGATGACGGCGACACGGACGTTCCTCACGCCCTTGGTGACCTTCGCGTTGACAGTGAAGTTCCCGTCCATCCCGGCGATGATGTTCACATCCTCGATGCGCTCCCTCTCGCGGGTATAGACATAGACCCCGCGGGCTATTCCGCTGAACCTCCAGAAGTCCTGGTCCTCGAGATACGAGCCGTCGCACCAGCGGAAGATCTCAAGGGCGATGAGGTTCTCGCCTGCCTTGACGTACTTGGTCAGGTCGAAGCGGGCCTCCAGCTTGCTGTCCTCGCTGTAGCCGACCATCTTTCCGTTGACCCAGACACGGACGTTGGAGGTGGCGGAGCCGATGCAGAGGCAGATCTGTTTCCCGATCCACGACTTGTCAACGTTGAACATGCGGCGATACTGACCGACGTAGTTGTGCTCAGTCGGAGGGTACGGAGGATTGTTCTCGTAGTGCCCCCTCCAGGCGAAGCCGACGTTAAGGTAGATCGGGTCGTTGTACCCGTTCAGCTCCCACATTCCAGGGACCGGGATCGTGCCCCAGTCCGTGTCGTTGTAGTCCACGGCCTCGAAGCCTTTTGTGCGGCCCTCGATGGTCTCGTTCCATTTGAACTTCCAGACTCCGTTCAGAGTCAGGGTCTTCTGCTGGTCGGTGACAAAGGTGGCGGCCATCGGCAAGCGGTTCTCCTCGAACACGTTAGGATCCTGCCAAGGCTCCATCTTGCCGTTCTTGCCCGCAAAAAGCGGGGTCGCGGCTAAGGCTGCCGCCAGAATCAGTAGTTTTTTTTTCATATTCGATAATATAACTATTCACTTTATTATGCTCACTTCATTCTAAGCCGCTATCTGCGCAGCAATGTCACTGTTCCGTCCATTGTGGAGGCGAGAATGTAAGTCACTTCCCCTTCGCTCCAGACCTCCATCGGATTCACAAGCGCGATGGAGATCTTGCGGGCCCAAAGCCTGCTGCCGTCCTCAGCGCCAAAGCCAATTATGTTGCCCTTGTCTGTCGGCATAATCACCTCATTTCCAATGCGGACGATCGAAGTCGGCGAAATCTCGTACCCAGCCCCAGTCTCAGCGCACCAATCCACCTCAAGACTCGCCGCATCCACGGAAGTAATTGTGTGCCACATAGATTTGCAATAGACCTTCTTCCCGTCCGGCGAGACACCTACCGCCTCACGAGCAGACTTCTCATAATGCCGGAGTTCCTTTCCGGTCGCCGCGTCAAGCGCATAAAGCCTCCTGTCCGGAACAGCTATGAATATCTTCCCTGATGCCTTGACTGGCCACACGGCCGCCGGGGAGTACATCCTCGAAGGCTTCTCGCATTTCCACTCCCATTGGAGCGCACCAGTCTGAGGATCAAGCGAATAAAGTCTGTTTCCCCAAGTGCCGAACACAACCTGATCCCGATCGACATAGGCGCGGCACTCAACGAATCCCTGCACGTCTGAATATGTCCACACAGCCTTTCCGGTCTTCAAGTCAAGGGCCCTGAAGCAACCGTCCGAAGCGCCGACATAGACCCTGTCATTGAATATCACAGGACTGCCCAGCACGGATTTCCTTGCGGCATATTTCCAGATCGTCCTTCCGTTTTTGGCGTTCAGCGCATAGATGTTGCCGTCGGTGCAGCCGAAGACAAGATATTTTCCCTGCACGGCCGGAGTCGAGAATATCTTGCCCGGAAACTTCTTCGTCCATAGTCGCTTGCCGTCCTTGACGCTTACGCAGCGCACATTGCCGGAAGCGTTGGTGTACCAGGCGCGGTTTCCATTTCTTGCGAAGCCAGCGACTATATTGCTGTCATCCTTCAGCTTCCAGACCTCCTTGACAGGGCTGTCGTCATTGACATCGTAGCGCATCCACGGGTATGATGCCGGCAGGCCGTCGGCATCGTATGTCACGGTGTCCTTCACCTCTGTCAGTTTCCTCGTGTACCAAGGCTCCATCTGCACAGTCGTGGATCCATAAAGTCTTCTTTCAGAGACGGTCACACTGTCGTTCTGGATTGTGAACACATTGTAGCCCGGCTGCCTTCCGGCCGTCAGAGTCGAGCGGTCAAGAACGCCAGGCAGACCGTCATAATCCAGCGCCACATTCCTGTGCCAGTGTCCTCCAATCTCGAACCGAGTGCCGATCCTCTTGAGCTCACGCGTCACATCAAAATAGTTGAGCACCGATGTGTCCTGCGGGTAATGGTTTATGAATATCGTCTTCTTTCCCGGCCTGAGGCCTTTGAGCCATTCCATACTCTCCTGAGGAATCAGCGCGGGAGCCATCCTCATATCCGGCCCGCAGTTGCAGCCGATGAACCGCCAACCCTTGCACTCAAACTCGTAGTTTTCGTACCCGAACACCTTCAGGAAAGTGTTGCACCCACTCTCCGACCATTTGGCGTCATGGTTTCCAGCCACGACATAGTACTTGTACCTGAGCGAGTCCAACATCTGCTTCACCGCCGCGATCTCCTCGTCAGTCCCGAAGTCCGTCAAATCACCGCCTACCAGGACGAAATCCAACCCGTCCAATGTGTTGACATCCTTGACACAACGGCTGAGGTCCTTTACGGAACCGCTTCCAGCCGAATAATGCAGGTCAGTCAGGAACGCGAACCTGACCGGTGACTCCTGCGCCACAGCCACCACCGCTACTTGGTGGACGGTCCCAACGGCACGCAACGCCTCACCATCGCCCTCGATCGCACCACCAACGCTATGCCTGTGCGTATGCGCGACGTGCGCATTTCCGAGCACGGCAACTGGCGACATTTGCATTGGGGCGCGCTCTATTCGGCTTACGGAAAGTCGCCCTATTTCGACTACATTGCCGACGACCTGCACAGCATCATTGGCGGCGAACAAACTTCGCTGCTTGAATTTAATACCGCTTTGCAAAATCTGATTATCGATTTTCTCGACCTCCCTATCGAGATTGAAACCAAGCCGATTACCCCCGAAATAGCAGCGGAGGCCACCGACCTGCGCAGCCTGATTGGCGGAAAAAAGCCCGACACGCTACCCATTACCGACGTGCCTTACTACCAAGTGTGGGCATCGCGCCACGGCTTCCAACCGGGCCTCAGCATCCTCGACCTGCTCATGAACACCGGCCGCGAATCCATCTACACCCTCCAAAAAATGCTCCCATAATTTTTCCCCTCAATGTCAATGCTATAGCATTGACATACTGGTGTTTTCCTTATTTGTTGGGATTTTTGCGGTGGTGGTAGAGTTCGAGGCTGTTGATGGCGTTTTGCCAGATGATGTAGCAGCCGGGGCCTACGGCGGCGAGAGGATTGATGTAGGCGCTCGACACCCAGATGGCAAATGCTGTGTTTTTCTGTCCTAACGCCTGTCCGCTCTCCACGGTGCTGCCGAAAAATCGGCCAATGTTGCGCCCCACCGAAAATTGAATCACGCATATCACAAAACTTACCACAGCAATGGCGGCAAGCAGCGACAGTGGCGCGTGCGAGTTGCTGATGTTGCGGAACGTGATGCCCGTGACGATAGCCAGCGAGCAGCCCCACAGGTAGAACGAGAGGTCGGTGATGGAAGTGAGCCATTGCTGCACTTTTGGGAGCAGGTGCTTCACCACGTATGCCAGCCCCATCGGCACCACCAAAATCACGCATACCTTCCACATAATCATCAGAAAGGCAGCGCCGAAACTCATTTCCACTCGTTGGTCAACGAGAGGGAAAAACAGCGGAATCATGATGGCAGTGAGCACGTTCGACACGAAAGTGTAGGTGGTCATCGACTCAAGGCTGCCTCCCAATTTGGCAGTCACCACGCTCGAAGCCGCCGCGCACGGCCCGATCACACACACCAGAATGCACTCCATGAGCACCAGGTCGAAGCCATCGATTTTAAAATACAGAATACACCCCACCAGCATCAGCACCACGAACAGTTGCGTGGCGCTCACCCAAAAGTGCCACTTGGAAAGGCGCAGTTTTTTATAGTCAATCTTCAGAAAAGTGGTGAACAGAATCACGAAAAGGAACCACGGTAGCACCTCGTCGAACACAGGGCTCGCCGCCCGCGCAAACCCATCAAACGCAGGTATCAACGCAAACAGATAATACACCACCGCGCCGCCTGTAATAGCCACCGGCAGCGTCCAATTCCTCAATATTTCCAACACCTTCCCCATTCCTGAACACATATTTTTAAATTTTCCACGAAAGTAATGCTTTTTCCCCACTTACCAACAAATCCCCCACCTTTTTTTATTCCCCCACCAATACCTCTGATTTCTAACTTCTAATTTCTGATTTCTAAATCAATACACTTTGTAAATGACGCGGAATTTGCCTTGGCGGTCGATGAGGCCCTCGAAGGTGACATCGCCGTTGGGCGAGACGATAGTGGCTGGAGCGTAGCCATCGGTGCTGAATGCGCCAATCGTCCATGGAAAGCAGTAGTGCGAGCCCACACCCACTTCCGAGGTTTCGGTTTCGGAGAAGTGTGCCACATCTGCCTCGTCGTACCATGGTGTGCCCCACACTGCGGTGTGTGGGTCGGCATCTATTCTCATGCCTTTAGTCTCGTCGTAGCCATCAACGCTGGGCTGGATAATGAGGACAGAAGGAAATTCTTCGTTTTCAGCCTTGTCGATGAAGCGCATATATCCCTTGCCGTTATGGAGCGCAGAGCCCCACAGTGCCACGCCGCTCAACTTGCCCGATGTGGTGTAGTAGCGCGCATAGAAATTGTCGCCAATCTCCATTGGGGCGATGGTGCACAAACCGCCATCGTAGTCGCTCACCGACGATGGAAAAATGTTCTCGTCCACCTTCCTCGGCTCGAAGCATTTGCGCCCAGTAACATCAATGAAATAGAAATCGTCGTTTTTCTCAATCACCAGAGCCATGCTGTCGGAGAATGATCGCACCTCCCTATACTGTGGCTTTATCACGATTTTTCCCAATCCGTTCATAAATCCCCAACTGCCATCGTAACCGCTCTCATTAGGCACATACACGGCTCGCATACTGCCACGCAGCGGAGCAATGGTGAATTGATTCTTGCCAAACTGCATGGGCTGTGTCACCACCCCAGGGGCGAATGGTTTCAAACTACGGACGATGAAAGTCCAAGTCAACGCATAGCCCGAAGTGGCAGTCGCCACGGCGGCGATGCCGTCAACAAAGTTGGTGGCATTCACATATTTCTTGGGCAATGCCTCCACCGCGCCAGTAGGCGTGATGAGGTAGAGTTGCTGAGTGTTGTCGTTCTTATACATAATCAGCCCCTCCTTCTCCATACGGGGGATTCGGGTGAAGTCAGCCACCTTCCACGCATTTTTGCCGCCGATGGTGCCACCGTCGATATAGCGAAGCGTGTAAACGGTGCCATTAGTGCTGATACCATACACACCACAACTCACTGGCGTAACTATCTTGGTGTCGGCGTCCTCGCAATCGTCAAGAAACTGGGTGTAGCCTGCCTCAAAACTCAGCGGCATCTGTAGCGATGGTTCACTTGGGTCTTGCTTCCCCACTCCACCTTTCTCAAGCCAGTCGGTGGCGTGAGCGATTGAAAAACTCAACGTGAGCGCACTCACGAGCATCAAACCCTTTCGTAAAATATTAGCTTTCATCATCATTAGTTTAAATTAGTTTTAGCAAAAATAGTAAAAAATCCTGAGCAACAAAAAGTTACCCAGGATTTCGCAAATATCTTCACGCTATTGGTTAGCGATTATTTCTCGTCGTATTCCTGCCAACTCTTGATTTTAATGTCGGAGAGCTTCAATGAGCAGAATGCGTGGATAAACGCCTTAGCCAATCGCACGTTGGTAATCAATGGAATATTGTGGTCGATAGCACCACGGCGAATGCGGTAGCCGTTGGTGAGCTCACGCTTCGAGTGGTTCTTTGGAATGTTCACAATCAGTTCAAACTTGTGTTCGCCAATCATGTTCATCACATTGTCGTGGGCATCTTCATCAGGCCAGCTCACCTTGTGGGCCTTCACACCGTTTTCGTTCAAGAATTTGGCGGTGCCTTCGGTGCCGTAGATTTCGTAGCCGCACTTCTGGAGCAAAAGGCTGGCATCGAGCAAATCCACCTTTGAGCGAGCCTCACCGCTGGAGATGAGCACACTCTTCTGTGGAATAGTGTAGCCAGTGGCAATGAGCGCGTTGAGCAATGCTTCGTCGTAGTCATCACCCAAGCAGCCCACTTCACCAGTCGACGACATATCCACGCCAAGCACTGGATCGGCGTTCTGGAGGCGTGCGAAACTGAATTGCGAAGCCTTCACACCGATGCGGTCGATGTCAAACGCGCTCTTGTCGGGGCGAGTGTAAGGCGCATCGAGCATGATTCGGGTGGCGGTTTCGATAAAGTTGCGCTTCAGCACCTTACTCACGAATGGGAAGCTGCGTGAAGCACGCAAGTTACATTCAATCACCTTCACTTCACGGCCCTTAGCCAGATATTGGATATTGAATGGACCGCTGATGTTGAGTTCCTTGGCAATGGCACGGCTGATTTTCTTGATCTGGCGTGCGGTAGAGAAGTAGATTTGCTGCGCAGGGAACACCATAGTGGCATCGCCAGAGTGAACGCCGGCAAATTCCACATGCTCGCTGATAGCGTATTCCACCACTTCGCCGTGGTCAGCCACTGCGTCGAACTCAATTTCCTTGGTCTCGGTCATGAATTGCGAAATCACCACTGGGTAGTCTTTGCTCACCTCGCTTGCCAACCGCAAGAAGCGATGCAGTTCTTCCTCGTCGTAGCACACATTCATCGCCGCGCCCGAAAGCACATACGATGGACGCACGAGCACAGGGAAACCTACCTTGTCAACAAATTCCTGCACATCTTCCATGCTGGTGAGTGCGCTCCACTTTGGTTGGTCGATGCCCAGTTGGTCGAGCATAGCGGAGAATTTGTTGCGGTTTTCCGCACGGTCGATCGATACTGGCGATGTGCCAAGGATGGGCACGCTTTGGCGATGGAGTTTCATTGCCAAATTGTTAGGAATCTGACCACCTACCGACACAATCACACCGCGTGGACTTTCGAGGTCGATGACGTCGAGCACACGCTCAAACGACAACTCATCGAAGTAGAGGCGGTCGCACATATCGTAGTCGGTCGATACGGTTTCGGGGTTATAGTTAATCATGATACTCTTGTAACCGAGTTTGCGGGCGGTCTGGATTGCGTTCACAGAGCACCAGTCAAATTCCACCGAGCTACCGATGCGATAAGCACCAGAGCCGAGTACCACAACCGATTTTTCATTCTTATAGTAGTTCACATCGTAGCCTTCCGCACTGTAGGTCATATACAGATAGTTGGTGAGGTCGGGGTGCTCACTTGCCACGGTGTTGATACGCTTCACAGCAGGGAGAATACCGAGTTTCTTGCGGTAAGCGCGCACGGCAAGGTTTTCCTTCTCCATATTGCCTTCGGGCTTGAGCACGAAGCGGGCAATCTGGAAGTCGCTGAAGCCGAGTATTTTCGCCTGACGCATCACGTCGGCAGGAATTTCCTCAAGCGAGTTGTAGCCACAGAGTTTTTGCTTGTAGTCAACGATGTTTTTAAGGCGCTGAAGGAACCACTTGTCAATCTTGGTAAGTTCAAACAGGCGGTCGATGGTGTAGCCTTTTTCCAGCGCTTGCGCAATGGCGAAGGTACGCATATCGGTAGGATTTGCCAATTCGTCGTCGAGGTTGTCAAACTCCACGTGCTCATTGCCCACGAAGCCGTGCATACCCTGACCTATCATACGCAAACCCTTCTGAATGATTTCTTCAAATGTGCGGCCAATCGACATGATTTCGCCCACCGACTTCATGCTTGAGCCAATGCGGCGGCTCACGCCTGCAAACTTGGTCAAGTCCCAGCGTGGAATCTTGCAAATCAGATAGTCGAGTTGTGGAGCCACGTATGCCGAGTTAGGGGTGCCCATCTCGCCAATTTGGTCGAGTGTGTAGCCCAAGGCGATTTTTGCAGCCACGAATGCCAATGGATAGCCAGTGGCCTTTGAAGCCAGCGCAGAACTGCGGCTCAAGCGGGCGTTCACCTCAATGATGCGGTAGTCGTTGGTGTCGGCGTTGAATGCAAACTGAATGTTACATTCGCCCACGATGCCCAAGTGGCGCACACACTTCACGCTGATTTCTTGCAGCATCTTCACCTGATCTTCGCTGAGCGAGCAAGTCGGAGCCACCACAATCGATTCACCAGTGTGAATGCCCAGTGGGTCGAAATTTTCCATACTTGCCACGGTGAAGCAGTGGTCGTTGGCATCACGAATCACCTCAAATTCAATTTCCTTCCAGCCCTTCAACGATTCTTCCACAAGCACCTGTGGAGCGAAAGTGAAGGCACTTTCTGCTATTTCAATAAACTTCTTTTCATCTTGACATATACCAGAGCCCAAGCCGCCTAAAGCATACGCAGAGCGAATCATCACAGGATAACCGATGTGGCGAGCAGCCTCAAGAGCCGCCTCCATCGATTCCACAGCCTCACTAATTGGGGTTTTCAAACCAATCTCGTTCAATCGCTTCACAAAGAGGTCGCGGTCTTCGGTGTCCATAATCGCCTCAACCGAGGTGCCAAGCACCTTCACGCCATACTCCTTGAGAATACCCTTTTGAAACAACTCGGTGCCGCAGTTGAGTGCGGTTTGACCACCAAACGCGAGCAAGATGCCATCAGGGCGCTCCTTCTTGATGATTTCAGTCACAAAGTGAGTGTTCACCGGCAGGAAGTACACCTTGTCGGCAATGCCTTCAGAGGTTTGAATTGTAGCGATGTTGGGGTTGACCAATACCGAACTAACACCTTCTTCGCGAAGGGCTTTCAATGCCTGAGAACCTGAATAGTCAAATTCACCTGCTTGGCCGATTTTGAGTGCTCCGGAACCTAAAACAAGCACTTTAGTCAGCTTTTTCTCCATAAAAAGTTATATTAAAAAAAGTTACTAAAAA
>ERZ780208.2557-NODE-2557-length-12300-cov-2.177297_pt1 | contig 12300 bp, 8 predicted proteins | sample MGYA00511167_ERZ780208 | MGnify/ENA primary metagenome ERZ780208 (study PRJEB29588, sample SAMEA2159202) | human gut metagenome | biome: human gut; feature: human-associated habitat; material: faeces | place: Denmark | collected 2008/2010 ... | reverse complement strand
GTCGGCCCAACCGGAGCAGTATCGCCTGATTGTACAACACCTTTTATATCGTTCACGAACCGTAAACGGAACGGGAAAGGATGTAGGGACCATTGTACTGCAACCGGCTGACCGCACCATCGGTGAGGTTGTGGTCAAAGCCGAACGCCCCTTAGTAAGGGTGGAAGAGGGGAGGTTGAACTATGATTTGGAACAAATCGTCCGGGACAAAGTCGTCAACAACACCTACGAGGCCTTGCAGAGGTTGCCCGGCGTGCAAGAGATAGGAGGCAAATTGACCTTGGCCGGTGCCGGAGATGTCACGGTCATCCTGAACGGCAAACCCACTACGATGGATGCGGGACAGTTGGAGACCCTTTTGCGGAATACCCCGGTCAGCCGCGTGGAGAAAGTGGAGGTCATGTATAGCACTCCGCCGCAATATCACGTAAGAGGAGCTTCCCTGAACGTCGTTCTGAAACGTCCCAACGACTATTCCTTTCAGGGCGAAGTCAATGCAAGTTATGACAACTGCTACTTCAACGCGGGCAATGTCACCGGGAATTTCCGTTTCTCAACCCCGAAACTGGCATTGGATGCCATGTACGGCATAGACCGTGTACACACGATGCAATATTACAACTTGTTTTCACGGCACACCCTGGACGGACAGGTATATTCCATAGAAGAAAACGAACAGCTTCGCAACAAAGCTTACAGGCATAACATGCGGGTGGCTGGAGAATACCACTTCAACGAGAACAGCAGCATAGACTTGGCTTACACCGGCAAATACATGCCGAATATACAAGAGGACGCGCAAACGACAGGAAATTTCCAAACCAGTGACATAGACGGCCGTCGCGAAGCCCAGATGCACAACATCGCATTGCACCTCCGTTCGGGATTCGGTCTGGATGCCGGTGGGGACTATACGCACTATACGACCGACAACCGGCGGTGGATGCACGCCGAGTATGCCGACGGCAACCGGAACCGTTTCACCTTGGCTGGCGGGCAACGGATAGACCGCTACAACGTATATGCCGACCAGAAACACAAACTGTCCCAAGGATGGAATCTGGGATATGGCGTCTCTTATACCCAAACCCATAACCATGACTTCCAAACCTACACCGAGGTGGAAGGCGACATCGCCACTCCCTCTACGGACTCCAAGTTAAAAGAACAGACCGCGGACTTTTACGTATCGTTGGGAAAGGATTACCCCAGTGGAATATCATGGTCGGTATCGGGCACAGGGGAGTACTACTCCATCGGCAATTACCGCAAATGGGCTTTCTACCCTCAGGCTTCCCTCACTTACATGAAGACTCCCGAACACATCCTGCAACTCTCGCTCTCCACCCAAAAGACTTATCCGGGATATTGGGAAATGCAGTCTTCCGTCAGCTACATCAACGGATATTCCGAAATATGGGGCACACCCGGATTGCGCCCACAGACAAACTACAGATTGAATGCCAATTACGTAGTGAAGCAAAAGTATGTTTTCGGCGCATACTTCTCCCGCACCCAAGACCAGTTCATGCAAACGGCCTATCAGTCCACAGAACGGTTGGCCATGATTTACAAGATGATGAACTGGAACTACACGCAGTACGTAGGTCTCATGGCCACGGTGCCGTTCCGGGTCGGAACGTGGTGGGATTCCCGTTGGGTAGCGGTGGAACAATACGCACGCCACCGTTGCGACGACTTTTTCGACCTTCCTTTCGACCGGAAAAAGTGGATTTTGCAGTGCCAATGGGACAACACGTTCAAGCTGAACAAGAATCTGGCTTTCGAATTGCGCGGATTCATGCAGACTCCGGCCATACAAGGCACATACGACCTGAAAATGGTGGGTACGGTAGATGCCGGGATGAAATGGACCTTTGCCGGAGACAAAGCCACACTCTCTGCCCGTTGCAGCGACATATTCAATACAAGTATGCCGGAATGTAACCTACGTTACGGAGGTCAGGACGTGAGAATGGAAAACTCTTTTTACCTAAGAACGTTCACCCTGAACTTCAGTTTCCGTTTCGGAGGATATAAGAAAAAGGAAATCAAGGAAGTGGATACTTCCCGGTTCAGGCATTGAGCGTACGTCCGTTCTGTATGTTTTTCAGAATATCCGGTGAGCCTCTCCGCACACCTTCCTCAAAGCATAAAATCAATCGGCTGAGAATGAAAAATCGTTTGCCGCAGAACGGAAAATCGTTCTCAGCCGATTGATTTTTCAATCTCAGGAGATTGATTTTGCATTTATAAGCATCTATTACACAAAGGTTTATAGAATCATGATTTTAGAAGAAGAACAAAAAAACACGAAGCCATGGCTGTAAAGAAAAACAATAAGAGGGAAAAGAAAAGGAAAAGAATGAGACCGAAATTTGGCCATTGGAATAATTTTGCTTAACTTGCCTCGGTAATTCATAAACAAAACTGGAAACTATGAAAAAAATCTTGCAAGAATTCAAGCAATTTGCCATGCGTGGCAATGTGGTGGACATGGCGGTCGGTATCATTATCGGCGGTGCCTTCGGTAAAATCGTTTCTTCGGTAGTGGCGGACATCATCATGCCTCCCGTAGGTTTGCTCATCGGCGGAGTGAATTTCTCCGACCTGAAAATCACATTGAAAGAGGCAGTCATGAAGGGCGGGGCAGAGGTGACGCCGGCCGTCACGCTGAATTACGGTAATTTTATCCAGACCACGCTGGACTTCATCATCATTGCACTGGCCATCTTCCTTTTGGTAAAGGGTATGAACGCCCTCAACAAAAAGAAGAAAGAGGAACCGAAAGCTCCGGCTGCTCCTCCGGCCGACATCCAACTGCTCACGGAAATCAGAGACTTACTGAAAAAAGAGAAATAAAAAAACCGTCCGTTTGTCTTCGCGATGAAGCAAACGGACGATTTGTCTTTTTTATGCGGAAAAGGTGCTGAACCCATCTGGAAGCGTTTCCAATCGCAATCATCCTTCCCGAAAAGGGTAATTGTCGAAAGTTTAAGAAAGACTTAAAATTCAATCGGAAGCTTTCTTTTCTTGGGGTTGTTTCGCTTTCTTGTCCCGATTTGCAGTGCTTCTTCTGCTATTTGCATTCGGGCGAGCTTTCTTTTGTGATTGTCCCTCCTTGCTTTGATTTTTATTTCTTTTATAACCGTTTCTATGCCCCTGATTCCTACGTCCGCCATATCTTTTCTCACCGCCTTCTTTCGGCTGATAGGCCGGGCCTTCTCCAAGCCCTTCCGGCAGGGGACGTTTTTCTATTTCAGTTTCAAGGAAATGCTCAATGGAAGCAAAACGTTGCTGGTCTTTCTCGCTCACCAAGGTTATAGCCTCTCCGTCGTTGTTGGCACGGGCCGTACGGCCGATGCGATGCACATAATCTTCAGCATCGTGAGGCACATCGAAATTGATGACCAACTGGATGTCGTCGATGTCGATGCCGCGCGCCACGATGTCCGTAGCCACCAGCACGTCGATTTGTTGGGCTTTGAACTTATACATCACTTCGTCACGCTCCTGTTGTTCCAAATCCGAGTGCATGGCACCGACCTTGAATCCGGCACGTCCTAAGGCAATGGCCATATCTTTCACCTTCAACTTGGAAGACGCAAAGATAATCACGCGGTGCGGAGGCCGCTCGGCAAACAGCTTTTTGACTAACGACACCTTTTGCGCCTCATAGCATACGTAAGCCGACTGCACGATCTTGTCGGCCGGCTTCGATACGGCCAGTTTCACTTCTACCGGATCGCGCAAAATGGTGCGTGCCAGGTCTTGAATCTTCCGGGGCATCGTGGCCGAAAACATGATGGTCTGCCGTTCTTGGGGCAAATACTTGACAATCTGCATGATGTCGTCGCTGAAACCCATGTCCAGCATACGATCTGCTTCATCCAATACAAAGAAAGACACTTTCGACACGTTGCCTAAACTCAAATGACTGATCAAGCGCCCCGGCGTGGCGATAATCACATCTGCTCCCATAGCCAACCCGCGTTTCTCCTGCTCATAACGTATCCCGTCGTTTCCGCCATATACTGCTACGCTCGACACGTTCATGTAATAGGAAAAACCCTCCATAGCCTGGTCTATTTGCTGGGCCAGTTCCCGGGTGGGGGACATGATGATACAATTAATGGCTTTTTCGGGATAACCGCCATCGCTCAATTTACTCAATATGGGAAGCAGGAAAGCTGCAGTCTTACCCGTCCCCGTCTGTGCCACGCCGATCATGTCACGCCCCTCGAGTATCACGGGGATGGCATGTTCCTGAATAGGCGTGCACTCGGTAAAATTCATATCGTCCAAGGCATCGAGCACTTGGTCGCTTAAGTCTAAATCGTAAAAATCCACTGTTCTAATTTGTGTTTAAATCCTACATCCACTCTACTGCGGTGCCTTTTTATAAAGGAAAAACGCAATAAAGGCAAATATTATATTGGGCAGCCACGCCGCCAAAGCCGGCGGCCAGTCTGCATTGATGGCAAAAGTAGACGACACGGTCTGAAACAAAATATAAGAAGCGCTCAGAGCCAATCCTATACCCAAATACAGTCCCATACCGCCTTTCCGCTTCCGCGCCGAAAGGGAAAGACCGATAATCGTCAGAATAAACGAAGCAAAGGGGGTGGCAAACCGTTTCTGATACTCCACCTCGAACGGTTTCACATTGCCCGAGCCACGGGCACGCTGCTTGACGATATATTCTTTCAGTTCCGGACTGGTCAAGGTTTCCTGTTGGTTTCGTGTCAACAAGAAATCCGACGGTTCCATGGCGATGATGGAATCTATCCTCGAACCATGGGAAATGTATTCACGCATGCCTTTCAGTTCGCGGAGCGTGTAATTGTTGATTCGCCAATGGTAACGCTCGTCCGACAGCGTGTCGTAAGACACCGAAGCCGCCGTAAGGTGCGACACAAGCTTCTTGTTCACAAACTTATCCAACGAAAAATGATAACCGGTCTTGGTGCGTCCGTCGAAATGTTCGATAAACGCAATGACCCCCGTGTCGACCTGTAATTGCACATTCTGGGCAAACTCCGTCTTTTTCTTCTTTTTGTATATGTTCTCAAAGTTGAGCCGCGTGACGCTTCCCTTAGGAATGACGTAGGCTCCCAACAGGAAAGTCATCACTGCAATAATAGCAGCCGAAATCATATAAGGGCGCATCAGGCGCTTGAAGCTCATCCCGGCGGCCATCATGGCGATAATCTCCGAATTCTCGGCCAGTTTGGAGGTGAAGAATATCACTGAGATGAACACGAACAGCGGACTGAACAAGTTGGAAAAATAGGGGACGAAGTTGGCGTAGTACTCGAAAATGATACCTTTCCACGGGGCATGATTGGTCGTAAACTTATCGATATTCTCATTGAAGTCGAACACCACGGCAATGGAAATAATCAATGCAATGGAAAAGAAATATGTACCCAGAAACTTCTTGATAAGATACATATCCAACTTGGAAATGAGACGTTTATACCACTTCATATACAGTCCTTCTTTAATTATAGCCGTGCGGCCACCCGTTTTACCATCGAGGCCTTCCAAGAAGCGAAGTCCCCGGTTATGATATGGCGGCGTGCCTCACGTGTCAACCACAAATAGAAAGCCAGATTATGGATGGAGGCGATTTGCAGTGCCAACAATTCCTGAGCTTTGAAAAGGTGATGCAGGTAGGCTTTGCTGTATGCCTTGTCTACGTAAGAGGTGCCGTCCGGATCCAAAGGCGAAAAGTCGTCTTCCCATTTCTTATTACGCAGGTTCATAATACCATTCTGTGTGAACAGCATGGCATTACGCCCGTTACGCGTAGGCATCACGCAGTCGAACATGTCGACTCCACGCTCTATGCCTTCAAGGATATTCACCGGCGTGCCGACCCCCATCAGATAACGTGGCTTGTCTTTCGGCAAGATTCCGTTGACGATCTCAATCATTTCGTACATCACCTCCGCCGGTTCGCCTACTGCCAATCCGCCGATGGCATTGCCATCGGCCTCCTTTGACGCCACGAACTCGGCCGACTGGATACGCAAGTCTTTATAAGTACAGCCCTGTACGATGGGAAAGAGCGATTGCTGGTAACCGTATCGGGGTTCTGTCTCATTAAAACGACGAATACAGCGGTCCAACCAACGGTGGGTCAGCCCCAAACTTTTCTTCGCGTATGCGTAATCGGATGTGCCCGGCGGACATTCGTCGAATGCCATCATGATGTCCGCCCCGATGGCACGCTCGATGTCCATGACTTTCTCGGGCGTGAAGATATGCTTTGAACCGTCGATATGCGAACGGAATTCGCACCCTTCCTCCCGTAATTTACGGATACCGGTCAACGAAAAGACTTGGAAGCCTCCGCTATCGGTCAGAATAGGACCGTTGAAACTGTTGAACTTATGCAAACCTCCCGCTTTGCCCAGTATTTCAATTCCGGGACGCAAGTACAAATGATAGGTATTCCCCAAAATGATTTGTGCCTTGATATCTTCCTTCAATTCCCACGGATGGACAGCCTTGACCGAACCCACCGTACCCACCGGCATGAAACCAGGAGTCTCTATCGGGCCATGGTCTGTGGTCAACACCCCGGCCCGCGCCGACGTAAGGGTGTCTGTATGTTGGAGTTCAAACTTCATTTCGTTTCGTTCTTAGGCTCATCGAAAGTAAACTCGATGGCATTTTTTACTTTTTCGTCCAGCAAAGCGAAATTCAACACCTCGGACACATCGTTCACATAATGGAACGACAGTCCTTTGAGATACATTTCCGGTATCTCCTCTATGTTCTTGCGGTTTTCCTCACACATAACGATATCTTTGATGCCTGCACGTTTTGCTGCCAGGATTTTCTCCTTAATGCCCCCCACGGGCAGCACTTTCCCCCGTAATGTAATCTCACCGGTCATGGCCAGATTCGGGCGGACCTTTCGTTGGGTCAATGCCGAAGCGATGGAAGTGGCCATCGTGATACCAGCCGATGGTCCGTCTTTGGGTACGGCTCCTTCGGGCACGTGCACATGGATATTCCACAGGTCGAAAATCCGCGAATCAATATGTAAATGGTCAGCATGCGCCTTGATGTACTCCAATGCCAACACCGCCGACTCTTTCATTACGTCGCCCAAATTTCCTGTGAGCGTCAGCTTACTTCCTTTTCCCTTACTCAGACTGGTTTCTATAAAGAGGATTTCTCCCCCAACGGAGGTCCATGCCAATCCGGTTACCACACCGGCATAGCCATTGCCCTGGTATTTGTCGCGAGTATATAAGGGTTTGCCCAACAAACGTTCCACATCGGCCACTTTCACGTCCGTACAGGAGAAAATACCGTTTCGGGCATATTCCAATGCCATCTTACGGAACACCTTATTTATTTGTTTTTCCAATCCCCGCACGCCGGACTCACGGGTGTAGTTCTCTATAATGTACTCCAATGCCGGCTTGCTGATTTTGATTTCCGACCGATCGGCCAAACCATTGTTTTCCTTTTCCTTAGGCACCAAATGACGTTTAGCAATCTCTACCTTCTCTTCCGTAATATAGCCGCTCACTTCTATCAGTTCCATGCGGTCGAGCAAGGGGCGGGGTATAGTACCGATATTATTCGCAGTCGCAATAAACATGACCTTGGACAAATCGTAGTCTACATCCAGAAAATTATCATGGAAAGCACTGTTCTGTTCCGGGTCGAGTACTTCCAACAGAGCAGAAGAAGGGTCGCCATTCACTGTATTCTGGGTCACTTTGTCTATCTCGTCTAACATGAACACCGGATTGGAAGAGCCTGCCTTTATCATACTTTTTATAATGCGCCCGGGCATAGCTCCGATATAAGTGCGGCGGTGCCCCCGGATCTCAGCCTCGTCATGCAATCCGCCCAAAGACATACGGATATATTTCCGCTTCAAAGCCGAGGCGATACTCTTGCCCAAAGAGGTCTTGCCGACACCCGGAGGACCATACAGACAGATTATCGGAGATTTTCGGTCGCCTCTTAACTGCAATACGGCCAAGTGCTCCAAGATGCGTTCTTTTACTTTCTCCAGCCCGTAATGGTCTTTGTTCAAAACCCTTTCGGCATTCTTCAAGCTTAAATTATCTTCCGTATAAGTCTGCCAAGGCAAACTCAACATCGTCTGCAAATAATTGAGCTGGACATTATAATCCGGACTTTGAGGATTCAAGCGTTCAAGCTTGTCCACTTCCCGGTGGAAAGTCTTGGCAACGTCTTCCGGCCATTTCTTTTTTTGAGCCTGCGTACGTAAATCGTGCAAGTCCTGATCCTGCGGCGTACCGCCAAGTTCATCCTGTATGTTTTTGATTTGTTGTTGCAAAAAGTACTCACGTTGCTGCATGTCCAAATCTTCCCGGGTCTTACGCTGAATCTCAGCCCGAAGTTCCGAGTATTGGATTTCCTTATTCAACAGCTTGAGTAAGTTGACCGTACGCAAATCCAATGCGCCCTCCCTCAACAACTCCATCTTGCGGACAATAGGGAAAGGGAAATTGGCACAAACAAAGTTTACCAAAAACATATTGTTGCTCACGTTTTTCACCGCGAACATGGATTCCTTCGGCATCTGGTCACTCATCTGAATATACTGCATCGTACGTTCGCGACAAGCTTCTACCAAGATTTCGAACTCTTTGTTATTCTTCGAAGGGAGCGTGTCTTCCAACTTCTCTACCATACCGGTAAGATAAGGCTGGTCGGACACAATACCTTTCAAATCGAAACGACTCATACCTTGTAAGATAACAGTGGTAGACCGGTCTGGCAATTCAAGAATACGAATAATCTTTGCCATCGTCCCGATGTGATACAAATCATCAAACCCCGGATTCTCTGTCTCCGGACTCAACTGACAAACTACGCCGATGTTCAATTTATTTTTATCTGCGGCTTTCGCCAAACGAAGAGAAGACTTCCGTCCCACTGCCACAGGCATCACCACACCTGGGAATAACACCATGTTGCGCAACGGCAAAATCGGTAATGTGGCCTCCATTTCCACGTCGAAAACACTGGATTCATCTCCTTCAAAATCTGCAACCAATGAAAATGGATTCTGATTATCGTCAATATGCATATTAAAAATCTTAAATGATTTAGTGAACAAAACTTTTTTCACAAAACGTGGCAAAGATACAAAAAAAGAGTGTACTCTACGTATGATATACAGTGGAAATAACAAATATTTGCTACTTTTGCAAGCAAAACGAAGGATAGACTCTAAGATTACACCCGAATTTTATGGCAAAAACTCATTTCGACTTTAAGAAGTTCACAATTTATCACGACAAATGTGCCATGAAGGTTGGTACCGATGGCGTACTGCTGGGCGCATGGACGGAAGTTTGTCCCGATTCCAAATATATCCTCGACATCGGCACAGGTTCCGGATTGATAGCCATCATGTTAGCTCAAAAGTGCAACGCATACATCATAGGAATAGACATAGACGAGGAAGCAGTAAACCAAGCCACAGATAACGGGAAAAAGACACCTTGGTCACAACGTCTGCATTTCGAAGTAGAAAATGCTCTCACTTACATTCCTCAGAAAAAGTTTGACCTGATAACATGTAACCCGCCGTTTTTCACGAATTCACTGCAATGCCCCAGAGAAAAACGTAACTATGCACGCCATAGTGGCGCTCTTCCTTTCGACGCACTCATCGCTAACGCATATACATGGTTGAACGACGGAGCTTGTTTCAACGTCGTCCTCCCTGCATCGTCAGCCGATGCTTTCATACAAATGGCGTGGGAGAGGGGACTCAATCTCCACAAAAGATGTATGATACACAGTTTGCCTGAGAGTATGCCTAAAAGAGCCTTATTGAGCTTTAAAAAAGGAAGTACGCCTTACCCTCAAACCACACGGCTCATGATCAGAGACAGGAATGGTATTTACACGGAAGAGTACAAAAGGCTCACAGAAGAATATTACATACATTTTTGATTATAATTTCAGGCGTCTCATGACTTCTTTGTTAAAGCTGTCTATACGCCGGATATTTCGATTACGTACGCTTATACTCAAAGAAATCAGTTCGTCATATAATTCTGAAACAACCCGCCCAAACGCAGTGTCTGAGGCTTGTTGAGTATTCACAATCATATTCAAACCTTTTTGTATTAATTGTACGTCAATATCCGTCCCGGCCGACATGGGATCGCCATCAAAATGAATCACTCCGGGATGTTCACGATGAATATGGATGTTTTTGCATCGGAATGTCTTGATTTTATTATTCTGCAACAATGTCCTATTGAACAATTGGACGGCAATTTGAGGGGCTTCCAGAACCGTAAAAGGCTCCATTATCGTTACGTCCATAAGACCGTCCGACATGGAAGCGTGAGGAGCAATATATGCATTATTCCCATATTGGGAGGCATTGGCACAAGCAATCAGAAACGCCTTATACTTGGACGTTTCTCCTTCTATCTCAATCTCGTACGTATCCGGCTTATATTTCAAACCTTCCCGAAGCGTGTTCTCCAAATAAGTCAATACTCCGCGTTTCTCCGAATGAGCGAATTTGGAACTTACAAAAGCATCAAACCCCACACCGCATGTACAAAAAAAAGGAACATCATTTATCTTCCCATAATCCAGACACTCGATATCAAAACGATTAAGTACCTTAATGGAACCAAGCGGATCCATGGGAATGCGTAAATGACGTGCCAATCCGTTTCCCGAGCCACAAGGAATGACACCGAAGGCCACGGAAGTATGTACTAAGGAACGGGCTATTTCATTGACCGTACCGTCGCCCCCAATAGCCACAACCGCATCACAACCTTTTTCAACATGCTCCTGTGCCAATAAAGTAGCATGTCCGGCATATTCGGTCCGGGCTATCTGATAGTTGAATTTATCTTGATCCAAATGCTGAGAAATCAGTTCTATGATATTGTCCTTACTTTGGGTTCCAGATATAGGATTTATAATAAAAACGATGCTCCTCTTTGCCATATTGCTTCTTAAATCGGGAACAAAGATAAGGATAAAAAATGAGAAATACAGCGTCTGACTTCACGGCTTACAAGAACATTAAAAAGATTTTTTATGATTAAAGGCTATTTAAAAGGATGTTTTTATTAACTTTGCAAAGTTTTTTAATTACGAACTTATTAAAATGGGCTTATTACAAGACAAATTAGCTAAATATGACGAGCCACAAAAGTACATGGCTGAAGGCATATACCCTTATTTCCGCGAAATAGAAGGCAAACAAGGTACCGAAGTTCTTATGGGTGGCCATCGCGTACTCATGTTTGGTTCTAATGCTTATACAGGTCTGACGGGCGACGACCGCGTCATAGAGGCTGGCGTGGCTGCTATGCGTAAATACGGTTCCGGTTGTGCCGGTTCACGATTCCTCAACGGAACATTGGACATACACGTTCAACTTGAAAAAGAATTGGCAGCTTTTGTAGGTAAAGAAGAAGCTCTCTGTTTTGCGACTGGCTTTACAGTCAACTCCGGTGTCATTCCTTGTTTGACAGGACGGGGCGACTATATCATTTGCGACGACCGAGACCACGCTTCCATTGTAGATGGCAAACGTTTGTCTTTCTCTCAAAACTACTCAGTTAAAGTACAAGCACAATGATATGGCAGACCTGGAGAAGCAATTACAAAAATGCAATCCGGATGCTATCAAATTAATCATCGTAGACGGAGTCTTTTCAATGGAAGGAGATTTAGCCAACCTTCCCGAAATTGTGCGACTGAAACATAAATATAACGCTTCCATTATGGTAGACGAGGCTCACGGCCTTGGTGTTTTTGGCAAGCAGGGTAGAGGAGTATGCGACTATTTCGGCTTGACGGATGAGGTAGACTTGATAATGGGAACATTCAGTAAGTCTTTGGCTTCAATCGGAGGTTTTATTGCAGCAGACAAAAGCATTATCAATTGGCTGAAGCATAATGCGCGTACCTATATATTCAGTGCGTCAGCCACACCGGCCGCTACGGCTTCAGCGTTAGAAGCCCTGCATATTCTTCAGCAAGAACCGGAGCGCTTGGAAAATTTATGGAACGTAACGAATTATGCTTTAAAACGTTTTCGTGAATCAGGATTTGAAATCGGTGCCACAGAATCTCCAATCATTCCACTTTACGTCCGTGATACGGAAAAAACATTCATGGTTACGAAATTGGCTTTTGACGAAGGAGTTTTCATTAATCCTGTGATTCCGCCTGCATGTGCGCCTCAAGATACCTTAGTTCGTTTCGCCCTGATGGCTAACCATACGCACGAACAAGTGGATGAAGCGA
>ERZ780208.2555-NODE-2555-length-12302-cov-5.733077_pt1 | contig 12302 bp, 10 predicted proteins | sample MGYA00511167_ERZ780208 | MGnify/ENA primary metagenome ERZ780208 (study PRJEB29588, sample SAMEA2159202) | human gut metagenome | biome: human gut; feature: human-associated habitat; material: faeces | place: Denmark | collected 2008/2010 ... | reverse complement strand
CCGGCCAGAGAGCTGGCGGCGTTGCCGGTGGAGGAGCAGGCGATGGTCTTGGCGCCGGCCTCCATGGCCTTGGCCACGGCCATGGCACTGGCACGGTCCTTCAGGGATGCGGTGGGGTTCTGGCCATCGTCCTTGACCCACAGACGCTTGATGCCCAGCAGCTCCGCCAGCTTCGGCTCCTCGTACAGGGGGCTCCAACCCACGCGCAGCGGCGTGTCGGGCGTGGTCTCCTCGACGGGCAGCAGCTCACGATAGCGCCACATGGTGTTCGGGCGGCTCTTGAGCTTATCCTTGGTGAGATTGGCCTTGATGTAATCGTAATCGTAGATGATGTCGAGGATACCGCCGCACTTGCAGTTGGTGAGGTTGGGCGTAGCCTCGTATTCCTTGCCGCACTTGACGCAGCGCGCACATTTCACATTTTTCAGCATAATAATTTCTCCTAAAACGGAAGATTGAAAATGGTCTCGAATCCCGCAGCAAAAGCAATCGCTTCGTAACCCCGCTGCAGCAGCGGCTGAGGAGACATATACCCGCACAGGCGCAGATGCCGCTCAAAAGGGGATATCTCTTACCGTAAGAGATATCCCCTTTTGGAAACCCCAGAGAAGCGCAAGGGCTGCGCCCTTGACCTGCCATTGCCGGCCCCTATCTGCGGGGATGCTGCACACGCTGTGCAATGAAATTTTATTCAGCTTTCGATCCGGTCTGCTCCTCTTTCCGCTCAGCCGCTGTTGCGGTGGCGTTTCGGAGCAAGCTTTGTCTCTGCTTCTTAGAGCGCCTTGAGAAGGCCGGTGGCCTCATTGAACTCGTTGATGAGCTCGTCGAGCTCGGCAGCCTGCGCGTGGACGGCGTCCCAGGTGCCCTTGGTGTCGTACCAGAGCGCGTTGAGGTCCTTGACGTCGCGGGCCTGCTGCTCGACCCAGGTGTAATACTTGAGGTTGTGGATGCGCTTGCGGTCGGTGTAGGTCAGCTCCATCAGGTTGTCGGTCTTGAGGCCGAGCATGTGGAGGTTGTGGTCGAGCTTGGCTTCCTCGACGTTGTACGCGCCGTGCATCTCGTTGAGCTCCTCGATGCGGGACTGATACATCGCGGCGGAGTCGGTCAGAACCGTGCCGACGACATCGTTCTCGGTCAGCTCATAATACTTCGCCATCTTGATGCAGCAAAGGACATTCGCGATGCCGGAGATGCCGAGCCAGGTCAGCTTCTCGATCAGCTCGTCGGAGAGCTTGAGCTCTTCCTTGAGGTACTTCTGGCCTTCCTTGGTGTTGAACAGGCGCAGCAGGCGCTGGCTGTCCTCGTCGTCGATGGCGATGGCCATATCGGTGTTCTTCACGTTGTGGATCCAGGGAATGTGCTTGTCGCCGATACCCTCGATGCGGTGGCCGCCAAAGCCGTTATCCAGGATGGTGGGGCACTGCAGGGCCTCGCCCACGGCCAGCTTCAGGTGGGGATAGCGCTCCTTCAGCAGATCGCCGGCGGACATGGTGCCGGCGGAGCCGGAGGTAAAGCAGGCGCCGGCAAAGTTCTGGCCGGGCTTCTTCACAGCCTCAAACAGCTCGGACAGGGCATAGCCGGTGACGTTGTAGTGCCACAGGGGGTTGCCCATCTCGGCGAACTGGTTGAAGATCATCATGGTGGGGTCCTTCTTCAGCTCCCAGGTCTTGTCGAAGATCTCCTTGACGTTGGACTCGCAGCCGGGGGTGGCGATGATCTGACCGGCGATGGACTTCAGCCAGTCAAAACGCTCCTTGGACATATCCTGGGGCAGGATGGCCACGGACTCGCAGGCCAGCAGCTTGGAGTTGAAGGCGCCGCCGCGGCAGTAGTTGCCGGTGGAGGGCCATACGGCGTGGTGATAGGTGGCGTCGAACTGACCGGTGACCAGGCGGGGAGCCAGGCAGCCGAAGGAGGCGCCCACCTTATGGCAGCCGGTGGGGAACCACTTGCCGGACATGGCGATGATGCGGCAGGGCACGCCGGAGAGCTTGCTGGGGATCTCCACATAGTTGGGAACCGCCTGGAACAGGCCGCCCTGCTCCTTGGCCTCGTTGTGCCAGGAGATGCGGAACAGGTTCACGGGGTCCACGTCCCACAGGCCGGTGTGGCTGAGCTTGGCCTTGATCTTCTCGGGGATCAGGTCGGGGTTCTGCATCTGGGCGATGGTGGGGATAATGATGTTGTTCTCCTTAGCCTTCTGGATATTGTGCTCCAGGCCGGTCTTGTTGATGGTCAGATCGATCATGTTTTCTTTTCCTCCTGATTTATTTGTCTCCGTCTTTGTTTGCGTCGATGTAGGAATAAAGAGTGTATTTGGAAATACCGAAGTATTTAGCCACTTTGTCGCCGGACTTGGTCACCAGGAACGCGCCGGACTCGTTCAGAAAGCGGATGGCCCGGACCTTGTCGTCCTTGTTCATCAGGGCCACGGGCTTGCCCACCAGGGCCACGGACTGCTCGATCAGCTCGTCCAGGACGTGGTTGACATTGATGATGCGCTCGGGCTCCGTCTGCTCCTTGTCCTGGGTGGACAGCAGATCGCCGATGGTGCTCTGGATCATCATCAGGCCCGATACGTCGTAATTGATGGAGAAGATCGCCGTCACGGCCCCCCGCCGGTTGCGGATATACAGCGTGGAGGACTTAAGGATCTTGCCGTCCGGCGTCCGGGTCAGATAGCACAGGTGATCCTGGGGATGCTCGGTCTGAGACGCCATCTGGTCCAGCACCACCTGCGACGCCCCGTCGCCTACCTTCCGGCCGGACACATGGCCGTTTTCAATGTGGACAATGGAGTGATCCGGGTGATTGCTGGACACATCGTGGATCACCACCTCACAGTTGCTGCCGAACTGCGCGGCAATGCCCGCCGCCAGCTGCTTGAGCATTTCCAGTCGCTTTTCCTCCATGCTCCACCCCTCCTCGCTTTTTGCTCGACTCCATCATACCACACTTTTTTCAGAAATCAACGGCTTTCCCAAAAAATATTTTAGGAATCCAGATTTTTTGTTTGACATCTGCGTTCTCTGTGATATGATAGGGGCATAGAGAAAAAATCTCCCGCCATTGAGAAAGAAAATATAGAAAAGCAAACGGAGGTAACACCATGAATTTCGAAGCCATCAAGAAGGCCGCACAGGACTATCGTCCCGCTATGGCCAAGTTCCTGCGGGACATGATCGCTATCCCCTCTGAATCCTGCCAGGAGGAGGGCGTGGTCCGCCGCATCGCCCAGGAGATGGAAAGCCTCGGCTATGACAAGGTGGAGTTCGACAAGCTGGGCAATGTCATCGGCTGGATGGGTACCGGCGACAGGATCATCGCCCTGGACTCCCACATCGACACCGTGGGCATCGGCAACATCGAAAACTGGGAGGCCGACCCCTATCAGGGCTATGAAACCGACGAGGTCATCTATGGCCGGGGCGGCTCCGACCAGGAGGGCGGCATGGCCGCCGCCACCTACGGCGCCAGGATCATGAAGGATCTGGACCTGATTCCCCAGGGCTACAGGATCATGGTGGTAGGCTCCGTGCAGGAGGAGGACTGCGACGGTATGTGCTGGCAGTCCATCGTCAATGAGTACTTCAACGGTCCCGAGGACGCCCGGAACCAGGTGGAGTTCGTCATCTCCACCGAGCCCACCGACGGCGGCATCTATCGCGGTCACCGGGGCCGCATGGAGATCCGGGTGGACATGCACGGCGTGTCCTGCCACGGCTCCGCCCCCGAACGGGGCGACAACGCCATCCACAAGATGGCCGAGGTGCTGCTGAACATCCGCGACCTCAACGAGAATCCCGCCGACGGCTCCACCGAGATCAACGGCCTGGTGAAGATGCTGGACCCCAAGTTCAACCCCGAGCATTACGAGGACGCCCGCTTCCTGGGCCGGGGCACCTGCACCACCAGCCAGATCTTCTACACCTCCCCCTCCCGCTGCGCCGTGGCAGACTCCTGTGCCATCTCCGTCGACCGCCGCATGACCGCCGGCGAGACGTATCAGTCCTGCCTGAAGGAGATCGAGGACCTGCCCGCCTGCAAGAAGTACGCCAAGGACGTGAAGGTCTCCATGTATATGTATGACCGTCCCGCCTGGACCGGCCATGTGTACGAAACCGAGTGCTTCTTCCCCACCTGGATCAACAAGGAGTCCGCGCCCCATGTGCAGGCCCTGATCGATGCCCACCACGCCCTGTGGGGCACGGAGCGCATCGGCGCCGACGAGAAGGCCATGTCCACCCGCCGGGGCCGTCCCCTGACGGATAAGTGGACCTTCTCCACCAACGGCGTGTCCATCCAGGGCCGCTACGGCATCCCCTGCGTGGGCTTCGGCCCCGGAGCCGAGTCCCAGGCCCATGCCCCCAATGAGATCACCTGGAAGCAGGATCTGGTGACCTGCGCCGCCCTGTACGCCGCTGTGCCCGGCCTGTACAAGCCCGAGAACAAGGACGGCTCCGCCACCAGCTTCCGCCAGGAGCTCACCGGCAACGACATCAAGTAAAAAAATCTCTGCACCTGCGGACATGAGCTCTGCGAGGCTCCCCGCAGAAATACACATATAAAAAGGAGAAAATCAACATGAGCAAGACCATCGAGCTGGCGCGCCATCTGGAGACGCTGCATATCAACGATATGTACAAGACCGACTTCTACTGGACCTGGGACAAGACCGACGACGAAATTGACGCCGTGTTCACCGTGGCCGATGCCCTGCGGGACCTGCGCGAGCGCAACAAGAGCACCCGGATCTTCGATTCCGGCCTGGGCATCTCCATCTTCCGCGACAACTCCACCCGTACCCGCTTCTCCTTCGCCTCCGCCTGCAACCTGCTGGGCCTGGAGGTGCAGGATCTGGACGAGAAGAAGTCCCAGATCGCCCACGGCGAGACCGTTCGTGAGACCGCCAACATGGTGTCCTTCATGGCCGACGTCATCGGCATCCGGGACGATATGTTCATCGGCGAGGGCCACAAGTACCAGACCACCTTCATGGATGCCGTGAAGGAAGGCTACCGCGACGGCATTCTGGAGCAGCAGCCCACCCTGGTGAACCTGCAGTGTGACGTGGACCACCCCACCCAGTGCATGGCCGACATGCTGCATGTCATCCACTACTTCGGCGGCGTGGAGAACCTGAAGGGCAAGAAGGTTGCCATGACCTGGGCCTATTCTCCCTCCTACGGCAAGCCTCTGTCCGTTCCCCAGGGCGTTATCGGCCTGTTCACCCGCTTCGGCATGGACGTGACCCTGGCCCATCCCGAGGGCTATGACGTGATGCCCGAGGTGGAAGAGGTCGCCCGCAAGAACTGCGAGAAGTACGGCTCCAAGTTCCACAAGACCAACAGCATGGCCGAGGCCTTCAAGGATGCCGATATCGTGTATCCCAAGAGCTGGGCTTCCTACGCCGCCATGGAAGAGCGCACCAAGCTGTACGCCGCCGGCGACAAGGAGGGCATTGACGCACTGGAGAAGCGCCTGCTGGCCCAGAACGCCGAGCACAAGGATTGGGCCTGCACCGAGGAGATGATGAAGCTCACGAAGGACGGCAAGGCGCTCTATCTCCACTGCCTGCCCGCCGACATCACCGGTCTTTCCTGCCCCGAGGGTGAGGTCGACAACAGCGTGTTCGACCGCTATATCGTCCCCCTGTACAAGCAGGCTTCCTACAAGCCGTATATCATCGCCGCAATGATGTTCCTCGCGCAGGTCAAGGATCCCGTCCGCGCCCTGATGGAGATGGACAAGAGCGACGAAGAGCGCAAGATGTTCTAAGGCGCACTGATCATGTAAAAAGGCGGCACAGCCGCTTTTGAGAGAAGAGAGTTTTTAAAAAATCAAGGAGAGATAGTCATCATGAGCAAGAGAATCGTCATCGCCCTGGGCGGCAACGCGCTGGGCAACACCCCCTACGAGCAGCTCGCCCTCGTCACCGAGACCGCAAAGCCCATCGTCGATCTAATCGCGCAGGGCAACGAGGTCATCATCGCCCACGGCAACGGCCCGCAGGTCGGCATGATCAACCTCGGCATGGCCACCGCCGCCGAGGCCAAGGCCATCAAGTCCGATATGCCCTTCCCCGAGTGCGGCGCCATGAGCCAGGGCTATATCGGCTATCACCTGCAAAACGCCATCGGCAACGAGCTGGCCGCCCGGGGCATCAGCAAGGGCGTGGCCACCGTGGTGACCCAGACCCTGGTGTCCGAGGATGACCCCGCCTTCCAGCATCCCACCAAGCCCGTGGGCGCCTTCTACGACAAGGAGGCCGCCCAGCGCATTGCCGCCCAGCGGGGCTATACCATGGTGGAGGACGCCGGCCGCGGCTATCGCCAGGTGGTCCCCTCCCCCAAGCCCGTGGATATCGTGGAGAAGTCCGCCATCCAGGCTCTGTTTGACTCCGGCAACATCGTTATCGCCGCCGGCGGCGGCGGCATCCCCGTGGTGCGCCGTGACGGCCGTCTGTACGGCACTCCCGCCGTTATCGACAAGGACTTCGGCTCCGCCAAGCTGGCGGAGCTGCTGGACGCCGATATGCTCATCATCCTCACCGCCGTGGAGAAGGTGGCCATCAACTTCGGCAAGCCCGACCAGAAGGGTCTGGACGACCTGACCCCCGCCATGGCCCGGGAGTATATCGCCCAGGGGCAGTTTGCCCCCGGCTCCATGCTGCCCAAGGTGGAGGCTGCCCTGTCCTTCGCCGAATCCAAGCCCGGCCGCACCGCCCTGATCACCCTGCTGGAGAAGGCCAGGGACGGCATCGAGGGCAAAACCGGCACCCGCGTCCATCAGTAAAATCATCCCTCTTTGCCCGCAGAGCACCCCGCCCTGCGGGCAAAGGGCCATTCCGTCATAAGTCCACCGGAAGGCAGCCTGCGGGAATCCATATTGCCGGTAACGTTTTTTCTGCGATTCGACGGGATATTTCCCTGAATCATTCGGCTATATTGGTGCATCTGCGGAATTTTTTGGCATTTTTTGCATTTTTAGTTGAAATCCTTCCGGGAATCCTGTATAATACTACATATCCTGTGAATGCCGGGGTGACCCGTTGTTCAGGCGCACGGCATATTGCACACTGCTTTCAGCCGGACGCCACACATTAAAAGGAGGAAAACAAAAACATGAAAAAAGTTCTTGCACTGATCCTGGCTCTGGTCATGGCTCTGTCTCTGGTCGCCTGCTCCAAGGGCGGCAACGACAAGCCCGACGACAACGAGACCAAGAAGGTCAAGGTGGGCTTCATCACCCTGCACGATGAAAACTCCACCTACGACCTCAACTTCATCAACGCCGCCAAGGAAGCCTGCCAGACCCTGGGCCTGGTGGAGAATGAAGATTACTTCATCAAGAAGAACGTCCCCGAAGGCCAGGAGTGCTACAACGCTGCCGCCGAGCTGGCTGAGCAGGGCTGCAACATCATCTTTGCCGATAGCTTTGGCCACGAGTCCTACATGATCGAGGCCGCCAAGGAGTTCAAGAACGTCCAGTTCTGCCACTCCACCGGCGTCCGCGCCCATACCGAGGGCCTGGCCAACTACCACAATGCTTTCGCCTCCATCTATGAGGGCCGTTACCTGGCCGGTATCGCTGCCGGTCTGAAGCTCAACGAGATGATCGACTCCGGCAAGATCACCGCGGACAAGGCCAAGATCGGCTACGTCGGTGCCTTCACCTATGCCGAGGTTATCTCCGGCTACACCTCCTTCTTCCTGGGCGCTCGCTCCGTCTGCCCCACCGCCACCATGGAAGTGACCTTCACCGGCAGCTGGTACGATGAGACCGCCGAGAAGGAAGGCGCCGAGAAGCTGATCCAGAACGGCTGCGTTCTGATCAGCCAGCACGCTGACTCCATGGGCGCTCCCACTGCCTGCGAGAAGGCCGGCGTGCCCAACGTGTCCTACAACGGCTCCACCGTTTCCGTTGGCCCCAACACCTACATCATCTCCTCCCGCATTGACTGGGCTCCCTACTATGTCCACGCCATCCAGGCTGTCATGGACGGCAAGGATATCGAGGCTGACTGGACCGGCACCCTGGCCACCAAGTCCGTGGTTCTGTCCGACCTGAACACCAACGTGGCCGCTGACGGCACCCAGGCCGCTATTGACGAGGCCATGAAGAAGCTGGAGAGCGGCGAGCTGCACGTGTTTGACGTGTCCACCTTCACCGTCAGCGGCGAGAATGTCACCGCCGACATGAAGATCGACGCCGAGGGTCACCTGACCTCCTACATGGCCGACGTGGATAACGACGCCAACATGGAGCATGACACCGAGGTCGTCCACGATGGTTACTTCGCCGAGTCTGAGAAGCGTTCCGCTCCCTACTTCGACATTGCCATCGACGGCATCGTCCGCCTGGACGTGAACTTCGGCTAAGTCACGGCTGAACCCGAAAAGTGCAAACAAAAGAGGCTGCCTCACCCGAGGCAGCCTCTTTTTCAGGTTGTCAAAAAAGGGCAACGCCCTTTTTTGACAACCTGATTTCAATACCCCGCCCCCTGGGTGACGATCTTCGCCCACAGCACGGGGCCCACGGCCCCGGTGGGGTCGATGCCCAGCTTTCGCTGCAAGGCCAGCACAGCGGCCTGGGTGCCCCGGCCGAAAATGCCGTCCTCCGCCACGGTGGGAATATCCGGGTCCTGGGCCGCAATGCGATTCAGCTGCTGCTGCAAAAACAGTACCGTGTCGCCCCGGTCCCCCAGGACGATGAACCGCCCCGGATAAATCTCCCGGGCAAACTGCTGATAGTCCTCCGGCAGGTCCTCCAGCACATCCTCATAGGCCTGCTGGATGGCGTTCCAGGTGTCCCGCCCCACCACGCCGTCGGCGGGAAGGCCCGCATAGCTCTGGAAGGCATACACCGCGTCCAGCATCTCCTGGTCAAACTGGTCCGTCAGCCGGATAGGCGGCAGCTCCGGCAGGAAATACCCCAAAAATGCCAGATAAAACCGCACCGTCCGCACCGCCAGGCCGCTGTCTCCGAATCGCAGGGCCTCGGAATACCGCCGCTGCACCTCGGAGATGGTCAGCCCCTCGCCGGTAAGCTCCGACAGGCCCTTGACCCCGTTGTAGAGCTGCTTGATCTTGTACCAGGTGGCCTTGCCCACGATGCCGTCCTGGGTCAGGTTGAATATCTGCTGGAAGGACTTCACCGCCTCCTCCATGGGTACGTCGAACACCGTGGACGGCTCCGGGATCTCCGGAATGGCCGGATAGTTCCGGCGGATGCGGTTGAGCTGCCGCTGCAGAAGCAGCACGTCGTTGCCGACATCGCCCCGGCGCAGGGGGCGGCCCGGGTACGAGGGCACGCTGCCCCCTACCGGGGCGTTGAACACAATGCTGATATCCCCTCCGTAGTAGTATTGCAGAATCTCATAGGGGTTCATGCCGTCCTGGGCCAGGTCCACGCTGCCCCACTGGGACAGTCCCCCGCACTGGGTCCGCACCCCGTCGCAGAACTGGGCAAACAGAGGCTCCACGCTGCCCTGACGGACGATATAGTTGTTGAAGCTGTCGTCCACGATCTGGCTGATGTTCTCGAAAACGTCTCCTCCCTCCACATAGGCCTGGTCATACTGGGTGGTGTTGGTGATGTCATAGTCGTATCCCCGGGTACGGTAATACTCGGTATACACCCGGTTCAGGGCGTAGGAGATCTGGGCCAGGATGTTGGCCCGGATGGCGCTCTCCGGCCAGGTGGGGTAAATTTCGTGGGACGCCACGTTCTTGATGTAGGAGGCAAAGGGCACCTCCACGTTCCGTGCGCCGGACCCCGGCGGGCCCAGGTGTACGGTAATGGTCTCCGGGACCACAGGCGTTGCAGGCATCGCGCTCCCCCCCTTATATCACCGGCTCCAGCATCACCGGCAGAATGGATTCGATGCGGGCATACACCGTGGCCTCCCGGTCCTCCTGGGGCACGAACATGGGATGCCGCACCGACACCAGGTAGTCGGTGCCGCTGATGGACGCGGTGTCCGGCGCCTGGGACCAGGCGGCGGGCAGAGCCGGCAGGGCGATGCCCTGGACGATACCCGATTCATCGGTCAGCCCCCGGTAAAACGTGTGGGTCTGGCCCCCGAACCGCCGGTATACCTCCACCCTTGCCCCGGCCACCGGAAACGTTCCGCCGCCGGAGGCCACCTGCACCCGCAGGCTCCCCTGGTCGGGGTGGGCCTGCAAAAACGTGGACAGGGGCACATGCTGGGAAAAATCGGACATAGACATACATCCTTTCCTGGAAACTTCCCCTCAGTATATGCCCCCGTCCCGGGAAAAATACGTCTTTTTTCTGTGTGGATTTGTAAAATACAGAGTTGCCAGCTCTGTGTTTTTTTGCTATAATTCCTACAGATACGTCAATATACCCGAAAATTGGAATTTTCTGGTAATTTTATTCTTCCCATAGCGCAGTGAATGGATTTGAAGGGAGATACATGTATGAGAAATCCGTATTTGAAGGAAATGAATATTTTCATGGCACTACACTGGAAGGATACATTGGAAGCTAACGGTTTCTTTGCCCTTCGTGACTTCACTGAATGGGTTCGCGTGGTGAATGGAAATGTCATGCAGATCATCCTTTGTTCTGGATATACACTGCCAGAAATTCTCTTTTACTCCCAGACTCTGTCAGAGTACATGTGGTGCAATTATCGCAGCCAGACAGACATGACATCCTATTCGTTAAATTTTTATCGGAATGCCAGTGCACAATATGATGAGAACTGTCGTTATATATGCACAAATAATGATTTAAATATGCAGTTGCAGTACACTATTGAAACATTGAACACGATCCATACGGCCCAGGATATTCTATCGTATCCCCATGAAAGAGAACTCGTTTTTCATAGGCGGCCTTGCCTTTGGTATGATGCTGGTGATATGGATGGCGTGTGGAAAGCCCTGGAGAATGTCAAGTGCCCTACTTCCTATTACTTTCAGGGAGATGTTCCTCCGGAAAAGCTGAAACGGGACTATTGGCGGGTATGGAAACCCATGACGGCCTTCGTAGCCCAGGACTGCCTGGCCAAGGGGAGTCTACAGCCCTTGGCGGACTTCGCGGAGGAATCCAGGGAGTTCAACCTCAAGTACCTGAAGCGCTATATGCCGTGGCTGCTGAAGTAGAAACAGCATACACCCGATCATTGTAAAAGGGGGCTTTGGCATGGACGCGGCTGTGGAAAAGGAAATTGTACGGAGGTACTTCTCAAAGGCGCGCCAGGACCGCGCTTTATACGCTCTGCAATCATCAAAAAGGCATTCATACATCTGGAAGCTGGACGAGTCGTTTTTCAGGCGCACCGGCCGCCAGGAGTTCTCTCCCGGAAGTGATATCCGTTCGGAGCTGAAAAGACAGGGGTGCGGCAGGTCGTGCTATGTGATTTCAATCGAAGAATCCATCGACGGGACCTACGCTCCCGTTGAGGATGCGATCCAATCGACCATTGGAAACGGCCCTGCGCTGATGGTTTTCAATGAGGCCAACCTGGCTTATTTTGAGGGCGAGCACGAAATCGGCTCAAAGACAAAAAGATTTCTTATCCGGGCTTTAAGCCGCGATGGGTGAGTTTTTACCGCTGGGAAGATATAGGAGGAAAGCAGATGTCACGAAAAAACATACCGCAAATTGATGCGCTGGTCCAGCGCACCTTCGCACAGAAAATGTGGGATAACGGGTTCCATCCCTATAAGGACCATACAGAGTGGCTGCGCCTGGTAGATGGAAATATCCTCCAGATCGCTTTATTTTACGAGTATCTGACCATAGACCTGCGGGTGGAGTATTACGCACAAACGCTGTCAGAATACCTATGGTGCAACTATCGCCAGTCCAATATACGGGGCTACATTGCCGGTTATTTTTGTGACATGCTCGGAAGGTACAAGCTTGGCGATCCGGAAATGTGTCGTGTGGCGGGTCCCTATGGCGGCACAGCGGTTTGGATGAAATCTCAGGACCTCTACTGGCAGATGGAATGTGCTCTTAACGCCCTGAACGAAGTGCGGACACCGGCAGACATCCTGAAAGTATCTCCCGCTGAGGTCGATCGTCCGGAGCGTCCCTGCCTTCGGTATGAAATCGGCGATGAGGCCATGACATGGACTGCTCTGAAAAATTCAACCTATATCAATAAACGTGACTATGATCAGGATGTTCCTCCGGAAAAGCTGAAACGGGACTATTGGCGGGTGTGGGAACCTAAGACGGCCTTCGTAGCCCGGGACTGCCTGGCCACGGGGAGTCTACAGCCCTTGGCGGACTTCGCGGAGGAATCCAGGGAGTTCAACCTC
>ERZ780208.2548-NODE-2548-length-12326-cov-3.642164_pt1 | contig 12326 bp, 10 predicted proteins | sample MGYA00511167_ERZ780208 | MGnify/ENA primary metagenome ERZ780208 (study PRJEB29588, sample SAMEA2159202) | human gut metagenome | biome: human gut; feature: human-associated habitat; material: faeces | place: Denmark | collected 2008/2010 ... | reverse complement strand
CACCCGCGCCATTCGCAAAATCGCATCTTCGATGCTTTCCGCTGCTTCGCAGCTCATTTTTGCTCATGAAACGGCGCTCCCTTCGTACCTTCCCGGGAGCAGATTTTCCTGCAAGCACGAAATCTGCTCCCAGAAAGGTACGAGTGAACTATGGCATCAGCTCATAGATTCCACGATTCTTGTTGTCGCGCACGGACAGCCAAAGGTAATTGTTATCATCGTCCACATCCTGGCAGACCGGTACCTCCTTGCGGTTCGAACCGGCTCCGTAGGGGCTCCAGATTCCCGCGTCCGCAAAGCCGTTCCACTCTTCCTGATTGCCGTCCCAATTTAACGTCGTCAGGTACATTTCTCCGCTGTAGAAGCCGCTGCGGAACGTTCCGATCACATTCTGGATGTAACGCTCCTTTTTGGCAGCCTTGCTCATATCCAGCTCATAATGCTCCTGTCCTTCACCGTCCGGCAGGTCGTTTTTCCATTCTCCGGCATACATATGCTCGCGGTACGCGCGGTCCGACGTGGTGTCATCGTCATAATAAACGTAAAAGCGCACCCACTTGCCGTTGCCTTCGCGTTTGCCATTCGACCACTCGCCGTAGTAATAGGCGTTATCCGCATAGCAGGCGATTCCGGTTCCGTCCGGCTGTCCTGCGCTGCTGCGCTCGCCATAATAATAAAAGCTGTTTGCATCCGAAATATCCGACGACATCCTCATATACCAGGGCAGCATCGCCAGATCCTCCACCGCGTCCATATTATCCTGTTCCCAGTAACCGGACATCTCCAGAAGCATCTCTTCGTTTGTCTTGTTCGCACTCTCCGCGCCGGATAACGGATCGTTTCCGCTCACCGTCCGGAGGTTGCCCTCCTGCTTGGCACCCTGACTTTCCTTCCCTTTGCCTGCGGGAAGTTTGCTGTCCGGATGCTCTGTCAGCGTCTCATCCTCCTGCTGTCCCCTTTCCGCCGTCTGCTTTTTCCCCGCCGTTGTTTCTTCCGTCTGATCCGCTGCGTCCTTCGTCTCTGATTCTGCAGACTCTGCCTGTTCCTCGCTGTACCATATCTGCGTGCTTTCCGTTTCTGCGATCTCTGCCCGTGTCTCCCTGCGCTGATGCAGCCGTACTGCGCACAGCGCGATGATAATTACCAGAAAAAGAGCAATCGCCGCCACCGGGATCAGATCCCTTTTTTTATCGTCCATGTCCGCATTTCCTCCAGTTGGTTTATTGTAACATAGGCTTTCTTTTTTTCCTATTTAAACTTTATTAAGAAAAACGAAAGCTTTTTCTGTTTCTTATATATATGCGTTTTCCTCCCTTGACATCCCTCAAAGTCCTGACTATTATGGAACAGAAAACGAATTTACCTTACACGAAAAGAGGAGTTTTATGAAAAAATGGATTGTCTGGCTGAAAAAAAACAGTCCCTGGATTTTTCTGCTGATCGGCCCTGTTCTGAATTTTTATCTGCTGGAATGGTACACGCATAATCCGTTCCAGACCATGAAACCGTATATACAGGGGATGAATCTGGCGCTGTTTGAATTTGCAGCACTGTTTTTATTTGCACTGACCGGCAGGATCAGCCGCGCACTCGGCATCGAAACCGCCTTCTGCGCCATTTACGGTCTTGCAAACTACTTCGTCCTGGAATTTCGCGGCGCGCCCATCCAGCCGTGGGACATTCTTTCGATCTCGACTGCTGCCAGCGTCGCGGACAACTACGAATACAAATTGAACCGCACCGCAGTAATCGTGCTGATCTGTTTTGTCCTGCTTCTGGTTCTGGAATTTTTCCTGAAAAAAGGCTTTCCGAAAAAAAATAAAAAAGCCCGGATTGCCCGCGTCTGCCTCGCACTTTCCTGCGGTCTTTTATGCTTTGGCTACACGAAAATGCTGCACAGCGAGGACATCGTCGAACAGAAGCTTCACCTTTACAACAAGCTTTTCACTCCGACGACGATTCAATTTAAAAATGGTACTGTAACTGCGTTTTTAATGGAGCTTCAGTACATTTCTGTCGATAAGCCCTCCGGTTACAGCGCAGAAAACGCCAAGGAGCTGCTGGCATCCTATGATACCGGCTCTCAGGAAGCAGATGGAACATCCTCGGACAATGCGCAAAAGCCGAACATTATCGTCATCATGAACGAGGCGTTTTCCGATCCGTCCGTGCTCGGCGATTTTACAACGAACGAGGATTATATGCCCTTCGTGCACAGCCTGCTCGACGGCGCGGATAACACGATTTCCGGTCACTTAAATGTCTCCGTTAAGGGCGGCAACACTGCCAACACAGAATTTGAATACCTGACCGGCGCTTCAATGGCGTTTCTTCCTTATGGAAGTATCCCGTATCAGCAGTATGTGAAAAAAGAGACGCCTTCGATGGCCTCCTATCTTTCCTCCCTCGGCTACTACACGATTGCGATGCACCCGTACCGCGCCGCCGGCTGGGACAGAAATCTCGTTTATCCCAAGCTCGGCTTCGACGAGATGCACTTTCAGGAGTTTTTCACAGATTCTCCCCTTGTGCGCAAATATGTCAGTGACGAGGGCAACTATGAAAAGATCATAAAGCTCTACGAGGAAAAAGATGCGGACACGCCGCTGTTTTTATTCAACGTGACGATGCAGAACCATTCCTCCTACAGCGACTGGGCGGATTACGACAACTTTTCTCCCGATATCACGGTAGAAGGCTCGGATTCCAAGTTGCTTCCGGCGTACCTGTCCTTGATCAAGCTGTCTGACAGCGCCATCCAGAACCTGGTTTCTTACTTTGAAGCACAGGAGGAACCTACCATGATCGTCTTTTTCGGAGATCATCAGCCTGCCGATTCCGTCGTACGTCCGGTCTGGAAATTAAACGGCAAAGATGACGCGGACTTAACCGACGAGGAAGAGGCGCTGCGCTACAAGGTTCCGTTCTTTATCTGGGCAAACTTCAATATCGAAGCGGAAAGCGACCTGGAAATCAGCGCAAACTATCTTGCGGCAAAGACGCTGGACGCCGCCGGGCTTCCAAAATCCGCTTACGATAACTTCCTGTCGCAGCTGCGCACGGAGGTACCCGTCATTTCAGCCAACCATGTAACGCTGTCCGACGGAACCTTTACCACTGCATCCAAGCAAAAAGATCTGCTTTATGATTATCAGACCCTGCAGTATTACCTGCTTTTTGACTAAACCGCGGAGGATTTCCTTTTTTATGAAAAAAAAGATCTGTTTCTTTTCCTTCCTGCTGCCGTTTCTTTCCATGATGGCGATTTTTATCGGCAACGGCATTTATCCCTTCGGAGATCAGAGCTTCATGCACTCCGACATGTACCATCAGTACGTCCCCTTTCTGGAAGAATTTGTCCGGAAAGTGCGCGACGGCGAACCGCTCTACTACTCCTGGCGCATCGGTATGGGCTCCAATTACCTGTCTCTTTACGGCTACTACAGCGCAAGCCCGTTCAACTGGCTGATGCTCCTTTTGCCCGAAAAATATTTAATCGAATTTATGAGCTACATGGTCGTTTTCAAAATCGGTCTGTGCGGCTTCACCTTTTCCTGGCTTTTGACAGAAAAATTCCACACAAACGACCTTTCTGTCCTGTTCTTTTCCACATTTTATGCGATGTCCGGCTTCGTTGCCGCATATAACTGGAACGTCATGTGGATGGATACCCTCGTCCTCGCTCCGTTGATCGTTCTCGGTCTGGAAAAGCTGGTCTTCGAAAAAAAATACAGCCTCTACTGCATCACCCTCGGGCTGTGCATTTTATCGAACTATTACCTTTCCATCATGGTCTGCATCTTCCTGTGCCTGTACTTTCTCGTGCTCGTACCGAACCTGTTTGGCTCTGATGGCTGGAAAGCGTTCCGCGCAAGGCTGCTTGGCGCAATCGGACGTTTTGCTTTATTTTCCCTGTTGGCTGGCGGTCTCGCCGCTGTGCTGCTGATCCCGGAAATCGCTGCCCTGCATGCGACTGAATTTTCCGAATTCAACTTTCCGGAAAAGATCAACTGGTACTTTTCCTTCTTCGACGTAATCGCGCGGCATGCGACCGGTGTATCCCGGGAAACCGGTCTGGATCACTGGCCGAATATTTTCTGCTCCAGCGCAGTCTTTTTCCTGATTCCGCTCTATATCGTCAACCGAAAAATCCCTCTGAAGGAAAAGCTCGGCAGACTGGTATTATGCACCTTTTTCATCGTCAGCTTCTCGGTCAATACCCTGAATTTCATCTGGCACGGTTTCAACTACCCGGATTCGCTTCCGGCACGTCAGTCCTTTTTGTACATCCTGCTCGTACTGCTGATGTGCTATGAGGCGTTTTCAAAGCTCGACGGCTTTACCATGCGCGAGCTGTTTGTCTCCCTCGCCTGCGGGCTCGGTTATCTTTTGCTGGCAGGAAAGCTCGTGGAGGACGACGCCTTTACCCAGGGCACCTTTGTGCTGAGCGCCTGCCTGCTTGCTGCCTACGTGCTGCTGCTCTATGCCTGGAAAAAAGGGAAAGAAAAACAGCCTGCAGACAGCCTCCCGTATCAGCGCGCGATTGCAATCGCCGTGCTGGCGCTGGTCGCTTTTGAATCCACCTACAACATGGCGCTGACGAGCGTTTCCACCACCAGCCGCAGCAGCTATCTGGAAAGCATTCCCGCCTACCGGGAGTTAGTTGCTCGTAATGACGAAAAAGATTCCGATTTTTACCGCTACGAAAAGCTCAGCCGCGTCACCAAAAATGACGGTGCGCTGGCAGGCTATCCGACAGCGTCGCTGTTTTCTTCCACCTCCAACGCGGCGGTTCAGGACTGGTACGACCGCATGGGCATGAGCGAAAGCAAGGTATTTTACTGCTTTGACGGTCAGACGCCGCTTTCTGCAGCGCTTTTAAATGTCCGCTACCTGTTTTCCCGCTCCGATGCAGAGGATTCCAGCCTCTACACGCTGATCGACGAGCAGGACGGCGTTTACCTGTACAAAAACAACAAGACGCTGCCCGCCGGATTTATCCTGCAGGATGGACAGAATCTTTCTTCCTCTGAGTTTTCTGAAGAGACCTCCGACCCGTTCGAGGTACAAAATCAGATGGCGGCTTCTGTTTCGACCTCTGATCCGCTCTTTGTTTCCATCGAATCAGAGGAATCCGGCAATCAGGTTTTCTTTGATGTATACACGGAGGGACATTACTACGCTTACTGTAAAAGCTCCAAGATCGATACCGTTTCGATCTCTTCCGCCAGCGTCAACAAAACGTATAAAAAAGTCAAATATGACTATATCCTCGATCTCGGTCGTCACGAAACCGGCGACCATGTAACACTGACCAACGACGAAGATAGCGTGCTGAATGCCGTTGTTGTGCGCCTGGATGAAGCAGTTTTGTCCCGCACACTGGAGGCGCTCTCTGAGCAGCCCTTTACGGTAGATTCTTATGATTCCAGCCATGTGACCGGACATGTCGACGTCACCAAAGCCGGTCGGCTGATTTTATCCATCGCGGACGAACCCGGCTGGACGATGAAGGTGGACGGAGAAGCCGCAGACTACGACGTGTATGATGGTGTATTTCTATCCGTTCCGCTGACGGAGGGCAGCCACACGATTGAGCTTTCCTACCGCCCTGCAGGTCTGACTGCCGGTCTGATCGTCAGCCTGATCTGCCTGCTTGTGTTTATCGGAATCGGAGTTGCTCAGAAGCGTTTGGGAAAAAAATCCTGACACCCGGCTGATTTTATGCTATAATTTTTAACTGGTGCAGCGTTTCGTACCTGCACGATAAGACGTTTGATTCCTGATTTCCTGAGCTTCTGTCAGAAGTCAACGTCCGCTACACTTTTTTACAGCTTCCTAAGATTATTGAAATATGCCGCCCTGCGGCAGAAAAGAGGTAATATGGAACACTTAATCATCCCGGAGAATTATTCCTCCGCCCTGAACCTGCACGATACCCAGATCGGTATTAAGACGGTGAAAGACTTTTTCCAGAGTCTTCTGGTCCGTCATTTAAACCTTCTGCGTGTCTCTGCTCCGTTATTCGTCGATCCCGCTTCCGGCATGAACGATAACTTAAACGGTTATGAGCGCCCGGTTTCCTTCGGCATTCTCGAGCAGAACGATTACCGCGCAGAGGTTGTACAGTCCCTTGCAAAATGGAAACGCTACGCGCTCAAGGAATACGAATTTTCTCTTGGCGAAGGTCTTTACACGGATATGAACGCCATCCGCCGCGACGAAACGACTGACAACATCCATTCCATTTTCGTCGATCAGTGGGACTGGGAAAAGATCATCGATAAAAAGGATCGCAACCTGGAAACCTTAAAGGCAACCGTCCGCGACGTTTACAAGGCGCTGCGCAAAACGGAAATGTACATGGCGATCCAGTATGATTACATCGAAGAGATTCTGCCCCGTGAGATTTTCTTCATCACCACCCAGGAGCTTGCAGACATGTTCCCGGACAACACGCCCAAGGAGCGTGAATATTTCATCACCAAAGCAAAGGGCGCTGTCTGTATCATGCAGATCGGCGATAAGCTCGAAAACGGCGAGCCCCACGACGGTCGTGCACCCGACTACGATGACTGGGCATTGAACGCCGACATCCTCGTTTACTATCCTGTTCTGGACATCGCCCTGGAGCTGTCCTCTATGGGTATCCGCGTAGACAAAGAGGCTCTGCTGTCCCAGCTGGAAAAAGCCGGCTGTCCCGAGCGCGCAGAACTTCCGTTCCAGAAAGCAATCCTCAACGAAGAGCTGCCTTACACCATCGGCGGCGGTATCGGTCAGTCCCGTATCTGTATGTTCTTCCTGCGCAAGGCGCACATCGGAGAAGTACAGTGCTCCATCTGGCCAGAGGAAATCCGCAAAGAAGCGGAAGCCCACGGAATCCAGCTGCTGTAAACAATAGAATGCACGCTCTGCGAGCATTCTATTGTCATGAACAATAGAATGTACGCTTTGCGAGCGTTCTATTGTCATGAATAAGGATAAGCGGCTGCGCGTTGTCCTGTTATAGAATGCACGCTCCGTGAACCTTCCATTGTCATAAAAGAGCGAGAAAGCTGTATCGTACAGCTTCCTCGCTCTTTTTGGTCAGCACATCACACAAAGGATCTTCTTCTCGTCGCAATGCAGGCGCTGTCACCAGCTAATCTTAACTTCTTCTCTGCTCATCCTTTTTGCCGCAATGCCGCCTTTCCCTGCAGCATCCACAATAAAAACAGGCTTCCTGCTGACAGCACCAAAAACAGCACACAGGACGGAACGCTTAAAAATACGCTGCCAAAGGGCAACAGCTCTAACATCACATACACAAACAGGTTCGCAACGCTGTGGAACAGCATCGGCGCTGCAATCGTTCCATACCATTCATACACCAGCGCCAGCAGGCAGCCGATTACGGTCGCATAGACCGCCTGAACAAGATTTCCATGGAACAGACCGAACGCCAGTCCGGAAAGCACCACCGCATACGGCACTTTCAACACCTTGCGCAGCTGTCCATAGACCACGCCGCGGAAAACGATCTCTTCGCCCAGCGGCGCAAGAATGCCGTAGGAAATGATTCCCAGCCACACCGGCGTATCGAACTGCATCTCCGAAACCCTCTGAAAGGTCGGAGAGAACCGATACAATTCTGTCAATGTCAGAACACCGTTCATGCCGATTGCAATTGCCGCCGCCAAAATCACCATCGGAACGATGGACAGTTTATCGATTTCTTTTGTCGAATGGAACCGGATCTTTTTGTGCCAGATTCCGTAACAGATTATAAATGCACCGAACGTCGAGAGTGCGCTAGCCACATTCAGCCAGAAATTGTAGGAAGAACCCTCCAGCTCCTGCAGCCCGATCGCATACACTACCGATATCGCCGTCAAAATTGCGCTGCTGATTAGGAGACTGATTACATAATAGGCAAACATCGCCAGTGCGCTGGTTCCAACTGCACTCCAGAACTGCCCGGATTTGGTCTTCGTTTTGGCAGCGCTGCCGCGGTAGCGCTCTGAAAGGGTATTCGAGCCAGTCGCCGTGCTGTTTCCTGCCTGCGCGCTGCTTCCTGCCTGCGCGCTGTTTCCTGCCTGCGCACTGTTTCCTGCCTGCGTGCCGCCCAGCAGTACGCTTCGCAGTCCTTCCACATCCCGGACAATGATCTCCGCACCGGCATTTTCCAGCTCTCCCGGCTGTGCATACCCATACGACACCGCAATGCAGTGTGCACCGATCGCTTTCGCACCCTCCACATCGAAGCTGCGGTCGCCGATCATCACCATCTTATCCGGATCGCTTTCGCCCCGCGCTGCAAGCTGGGACAGCACCTCTGCAACCACCTCTTCTTTGTGCACTCTCCTTCCGTCCAGCTCGCTTCCGACCACGATGTCGAAATATTCCCGGATTCCGAAATGCACCAGAATATCCTCCACATAAACGGTCGGTTTGCTCGATGCAATCGCCAGCGTCGCACCGGATGCCTTCAGATCATGCAAAAGCGCTCCCATTCCGGGATACAGCACATTTTCGTATTTGCCGGTTACAGAAAACCGCTCCCGGTACTTCTCAACTGCCTCCTGCGCCTGCTCCGCCGTAAAGTTATAATATTTCATAAAGCTCTCTGCAAGCGGCGGTCCGATAAACGGCTCCAGCCGATCCAGCTCCGGTTCTTCAATCCCAAAGCTTCTGAGCGCATACTGCACACAACCGCAAATTCCCTGTTTCGGATCGCTGATCGTTCCGTCCAGGTCAAATAAAATACAGGAAAACATAACAGTCTCCTTTCATTTCTCTTCTGTTCTGCAGCCAAACGCCTGCAGCCTGTCTTTATAGTGTACCAGAAAGCACACGAAAAGGTTATGAAATTTTTGTGAAATAGAGATTTTCCGTTTCCTGCGTTCATAAGTTGTAACAAAAATCCGGCAGGAGCCTTCATGATCCGAGATTTCGTTCATCTGATTCAAAATAAACTGCGCCACTATGCCGTTTTTCCCTCTCTGCACAGTCTCTCCCGCTCGTCTGCATTCCAAACTGCCCTGTTTTTGCTCGGCGTCCTCGCCTTTGCCCGCGCGTGCATTTTTCTCGCCCCTCCGTCTGTAACAACACTGGCGTCTGCCTCTGTAAACGGCACATTTATGCCTATTTGCCGTGTCGAAACCGACCAGAAAAAAGTCGCGCTGACCTTCAACTGCACCTACAGTGCACAAGACATGCAGCAGCTTTTGGAAATTCTGAAAGAAAAAAATGTGCACGCCACCTTTTTCGTTTCCGACACCTGGGCAAAAAACTATCCGGAGCTGCTCTGTACGATTCACAACGCCGGACACGATATCGGCGGTCTGTGGACAACGCAGGCATCTCTTTCCATCCGGGAACAGACGCTCACACTGGAAAATCTCACGCAGCGAATTGATCGCCTTACCGATTCTGAAACGACGTTGTTTCGTTTTGAAGACGGAAACTATGACAACTCTGCTATCCGGCTCATCCAGGAAGCCGGCGGTTATCCGGTGCAGTGGAACATCAATTCCATGGACTGGAAAGACTACGGGGCACAGGACATCCTCCATCGGATTTTAAACAGTCGCCAACTCCAAAACGGCTCTATCCTCCTGTTCCATGCCGGAACTGTTTATACCGCACAGGCGCTTCCTGACCTGATCGACAATCTGGAGGATCAGGGCTATCAGCCAGTTCCCATCTCCGAGCTGATCTGGAAGCACTCCTATTATATGGATGCAGACGGCGTACAGATTCCGAAGACGGAACCGTAAACAATAGAATGCACGCAGAGCGTGCATTCTATTATTTCTTTTCTTCTTTTTTATCTTCTTTTTTCACTTCCAGCATAGACGTACAGTACGGACAGCGGGTTGCCTCTGCCGCAACCTTGCTTCTGCAATAAGGGCACATTTTCACAGCAGGTTTTTCCGGCTCCTTCTTTTTGCCAAGACCAGCCAGCGCATTCATCCCTTTTACCATCAGGAAAATAATCACTGCCATTATGATGAAATTGATCACTGCGGTCAAAAATGCACCATAGCGGATTTCCACATCCCCGACCATCACAGACAAATACGTCAGATCTGTATTGGCAAACAGGCCGATCAGCGGTGAAATCACATCGTTTACCAGCGAATTGATGATCGCCTGAAACGCAGCACCAATGATAACGCCGACTGCCAGATCCATGACATTTCCTCTCAGCGCAAATTCCTTAAATTCCTGCAACAGTTTTTTCATAGTGGTATCCTTTCTTTTGTTATGTTATACTTTGGGACATGAAACGAAGAAATTTATCCCATTTAAAACTTACAATCTTTTTGATCCTGCTCGCTGTCCTGATTTTTGCAGCGGCAGCCCTGATCCTGAAAACCATAAAAAACGCTTCCACTCAGGTGCTCTCCTGGTCGGAAGCTGTTGAAGCCGTTTCCTCAGAACCTGTCAAAAATGTGCAGCCATCCTTAAGTGTCCCCACGCAGATTACCAAAATCGGTGACGATTATTTTCTGGTGGACTGCTATCACAATCAGATTCTGACCTCGAAAACACCGGATGCTCTACTTACCGACTGGTATGTAATGACCGATCAGATCAACCGCGGGCACACTATTGCAGGAGACGGCACCGTTTATCTTGCAGATGACACCGAAAACAACCGCGTCCTCATCTTTGAAAAACAGGACGGACAGTTTTACCTTACCCAGCTTTTCAACGAAATCGGCACTCGCCCGCATTACGTCGTCTATGATGAAACGGAAAAACGTTTTTATGTACTCAGCTCCATGACCGGACAATTGTACGTCTTTTACCGTCCCGACCCGGACAGTCCCTCTGTTGCTCTCGAAAAAATCCTCTCTGTGCCAGAGCTGGATCAGATTTATGTCCGCTCCTTTACAATCGACGGCGACGACCTGTACTTTGTTTCCGGCAATCAGTCGATTCTGCGCACCCGCAAAAAAGACCTGAAGATCCTGGAACGGTTCCCGGTTCCTGCCGAAATCTCCGGCATGATCCAGCTGACACACATTCAGGACTGGTTTTACATCACCGTTTCCACCGACCTTACCGGCAATCAGGATTATGCGACGATCCTGCGCGTGCAGGATTTAAACGATCTTTCTTCCGGCAGCTGGGAGGATATTTATGACAACTTTGCCGGAGGCGGAACGCCTTATTATATCTCTTCCTTTGACGGACATTATTATCTGACGGAGCACAGGATTCCCGGACACAGCGTCTGGCAGTTCGATGTCATCGACAACGCACTGACAGACATCCGCGCCCTGTTTTAGGACTCATCGACCGTTTCTGATCGTCTTGCGTTTCGAAAGCCCATGTTTCGTACTTTGCTTTTTAGTATGCCTGTTTCAGCTTTCCTGTACAATCCTTTTATCGCGTTCCCGCTTTGAAAAAACGCAGCCGCAATAATCCTGACGGTACAGGTCGTACTGGCGGCTTAACTCGATGGACCTTAAATAGCCGCCCTTTTTCTTAAAATCCGACGGCAGGCACGCCACATGATATTCCTCCGACAGTCGGCTGCCGATTTCGTTGAGCTTCTGCGCATTTTTCAGCGGACTGATCGTCAGCGTTGTTGTAAAAAAATCATAGCCGCCCTCTGCCGCCAGCCTCGCCGCTTCCCGCAGCCGCAGCTCGTAGCAGATAAAGCAGCGCTCTCCGCCCTCCGGACAGTCCTCCAGCCCTTTCGTCGCCTCGAAAAATTTTTCCGGCTCGTAAGTGCCCTCCAAAAGTGCGATCTGGTTCAGCATTTCAGACCCTTTCGCCTCTTCATTCAGCGTGCTCACCAGACGTTTTAATTCCTCCACCCGATGCCGGTATTCCTCCAAAAAGCTGATGTTTGGATTGTAATAAAATACCGTCACGTCGAAATACTGCCGTAAATATTCCAGACAGTAGCTGGAGCACGGCGCACAGCAGCTGTGCAAAAACAGCCGCCGGTGATGATCCGGAAGCTTATCGATCAGGTGTTCCAGTTCTTTTTGATAGTTAATTTTGTTCATTTCTCCTCTTATTCACATGCAGAAAAATTTTATATTTTAACCATTTTCTTCTGCATCGGAATCTTCTGATTTACTTTTTCTGCCGAACTTTTTTACATACTCCTGCGCTTCTGCCAGAGAAATGTTCAGCTTTTTCTGTAATCTTGCAAGAATCTCTTCTTCTGAAATCCCAAATTCATATCCAGTCTCAATAATTCCTTTTGCTTCTCCTTCTGCTATCCCCTCACGCCTCGTCTCTTCAAACACGGTACACATATCAGCATCTGCCACTCAAAATGTGTTTAAATATACTCAAACACATCGAGAAATTGAAGTCCT
>ERZ780208.2546-NODE-2546-length-12337-cov-5.729034_pt1 | contig 12337 bp, 10 predicted proteins | sample MGYA00511167_ERZ780208 | MGnify/ENA primary metagenome ERZ780208 (study PRJEB29588, sample SAMEA2159202) | human gut metagenome | biome: human gut; feature: human-associated habitat; material: faeces | place: Denmark | collected 2008/2010 ... | reverse complement strand
GCACCTGCGTGCCCGCCTCGCCGAGCAGCTTTTCGCGTGCCTCGGCCGTTCCCGGCACGCAGCCCTCTCCGTCGATGGCAACGATCACGTCGCCCGCGAGCAGTCCCGCCTTCTCCGCGCCGCCGCCCTTGAGGACGGAGACGATGCGGATGCCCTCGGGCACATAGGTGATCTCCGCGCCGATGCCGGCGAAGCTCACATCACCCTCGACGCCCTGCAAAAACGCCTGATACTCCTCCGCCGTCATGTAGTACGTGTAGTCGTCCGTGTAGGAAAAGAGCTCGTCGAGCGACTTCGCGTCCTGCGCGGCGCGCGGCAGCTTATCAACATAGCTGCGCTGCAAAATATCGTAGGCCTCCTCCACGCTGAGCGCCTGCACACCGGTCGTTATTGTCATCGCCGCGACGCAGCAGAGCGCGCCCAGGCGGAACAGTCTCTTTTTCATGCCCGATTCTCCTTTGTTCGGCAGTTTTCTCCATTATACCGTGCCCGCGGCAAAAAGCAATCGCAAATCCCGCCGCTTCTCCCGCCTTGCCAAGCGGGCGAAAATAGGCTATACTGTCAGCACAATGAGAAATTTTTGCTTTTTGGAGGATCTTATGGACGAGCAGAAGACCACCGGCACCCTTTATATCGTCGCAACGCCCATCGGCAACTCGCGCGACATGTCCGAGCGCGGGCGCGAGATCTTGTCGAGCGCCGACATCATCGCCGCCGAGGATACCCGCCGCAGCGTGGTGCTGCTCAACAAGCTCGGCATCCGCGGCAACAGTCTGAGCGCCAACCACAAGTTCAACGAATACGGCAAGGCGAAGTGGTTCATCGAGCAGCTCGCCTCCGGCAAGGACATCGCCGTCATCACCGACGCGGGCACGCCCTGCATCTCCGACCCCGGCAACGAGCTCATCCGCGCCGCGGTCGAAAACGGCATCCGCGTCGTCGGCGTGCCTGGCTGCTGCGCCGCGGTCAACGCGCTGTCGATCTCGGGCTTTGACCTCTCGACCTTTTTCTTCTATGGCTTTTTCCCGCGCGAGACGGCCGACCGCCGCCGCGTGCTGATGATGATGCGCAAGGGCGACACCGCGACCTACGCCTTTTACGAATCTCCCAAGCGCATCATGAGCGTCATCGACTTTTTCATCGAGGAAAACGCGCAGCTGCGCCTGTGCCTCTGCAACGACATGACAAAGCTCCACGAGATGACCTTCCGCGGCACGCCGCAGGAGGTCAAAGACCAGCTCATCGCGAAGGAGACCTACGAAAAGGGCGAATATGCCCTCATTGTCGAGGTCTGTGATGACTACCGCCTGCGCGAGGTCGAACACATCACCTCGCCCGAGGCGCTGCTTGTGGACTGCATGGTGCAGCATGACTGCACGGCCAAGGACGCCATCAAAATGCTCCTCAAGGACGAGAACAACACCTACAGCAAAAACGAGCTGTACGCCGCGCACCTTGCGCTCAAAGAGAGGTTCGGCGCATGAGCATCGTTCTAAGCGACCTTGCCGAGCGCCTCGGCACGCTCACCAAGCTCGTCCTCGCAGAGCCCGTCGCGCGCATCGGGCACTCGCGCGTCACCGTGCGGCCCTTAACGCTGCGCGGGAAGGCCTTTTTCCAGCTCGAATACCAGCAGGGGCAGAAGGTCGCACACCGCAACGTCTCGCGCGGCGCGCTGCTCGAGACCTTCGAGCAGGAGCTCGACGGCCTGTTCCGCTCCGTCACGCTCTGCACCGAGAGTGAAACGCGCCAGTACGTCCGCAAGGCGAACGGCGCGTACAAGTGCACGGCCAAGTCCGGCGCCGCCCGCGCCGTCCACATACAAAATGCCGTCGCCGATTTTCAGCGCCGTTTCTACCGACTGCGCCACGCGCTCCGCCATCTCCTCGCCCTTGACCACCAGACGGTCGACCACGACCTCAATGTCGTGCTTAATGTTTTTTTCCAGCGCCGGCGCGTCTTCAAGGTCATAGACCTCACCGTCAATCTTGACGCGCTGAAACCCCTGCTTCAGCAGCCCGTCCAGTTCTTTCTTAAATTCCCCTTTGCGCTGCCGCACCATCGGCGCCACCAGCATAATCTTGGTACCGACCGGCAGCGACAGGATTTTATCCACCATCTGGCTCACCGTCTGCGCCTCAATCGGCAGCCCCGTCGCCGGCGAATACGGCGTCCCCGCGCGCGCCCACAACAGGCGCATATAGTCGTAAATCTCGGTAATCGTCCCCACCGTCGAGCGCGGATTGTGCGAGGTCGTTTTCTGCTCAATCGAAATCGCCGGCGCCAGCCCTTCTATGGAATCAACGTCCGGCTTTTTCATCAGGTCAAGGAACTGCCGCGCATAGGCGGAAAGGCTCTCGACGTAACGCCGCTGCCCCTCGGCATAAATCGTGTCAAACGCCAGCGACGACTTGCCCGACCCCGACAGCCCGGTAATCACCGTCAGCTGGTTTTTCGGAATGGAAATGTTGACGTTTTTGAGATTATGCTCCCGCGCCCCTTTGATTTCGATATATTTGCTCTCTGCCATCGTTCCCTCTCTAATGCCTGATGCCTGCCGCTGCCTGATGCCTGCCGCTGCCTGATGCCTGCGCACCTTGTTTCGGCAGCCCCTGCGCACCCGCGCCGGTTTGCCGCTGCCGGCCACCCACCCCGGTGTCCTCCGTTTCAGTCAGCCCTGTGCGCCTGCGCCGGTTCGCCGCTGCCGGTTCCGGCCTTTTCTTTCCTCGGTTCGCCCATGCCGGACAATCCCGCGCTCCCCGCTCCGAAAAATCTTGATATACCACTTTTGTTCTTTTTGCAAGCACTTTTTTAAGCTATATGTTAAAACTTTAAGACGCCTTTCCCTTCCCGGCCTTTACCAAATATTAACCCGGCCCCGCTATTCTGAATGCAAATCAATTGCAGGAGAAAACATTATGGCTCCCAAATCCGCCGCAAAAAACCAACGTACTTCAAAAACTGCACTCTCCGGCGTCCGGTCAGACGCCCCGACCCGGCGCACCGGCAAAAAGGCCGCCGTATCTCAGACCGCAGCCCGCCCCGCCGTCAAAAAAGCGCGCGACGCTGCCCCAAAGGCCGCGGCTCAAGCCTCTGCTGCCTCTCAAACAGCCGCAACGCCCGCTAAACCGCAAGCGCCGCTGACCGCCTCTTCTCCGGCTCAGTCCGCCGTTTCTTCCGGCACCTCAAAAGCCCCCGAACGCGCCCGCAAGCCGATTTTGTCGCCCGACAACCTCCTGCGCATCTGGCTCGACGGCTGGAAAAAGACCTTCACCCTGCGCGGCCGCTCGTCGCGTTTCGAGCTCTGGACGTTCCTGCTCGTCAACAGCGTGCTGACGGTCATCATTCAGCTCAAATGCAGCTATATCCTGTCGCCGCGTTTTCTGCGCGCCGCCAATGACATGGGCTACTCTCTCCCCAAAATTGAAAATTACATCCTCGCGGCGGAAACCCTGTTTTACCTCGTCATCCTGCTGCCGCTGTTCCCTGTCGGCTCGCTGCTCATCCGCCGTATGCACGACCTGAACCGCCTCGCCTGGCGCAATTATCTCGAACCGGTGTTTATGGGCGTCGTCGTCCTGAGCATGATAAACCTGACCGTCGCCTCGCTCGCCAATACCGACTTTGCCTATACGATTATGCTGCTGAGCATCTGCTTTGTTACAATCCTGTACGGCGTCGGTTTTTACGGGCTGAAGTTCCTGATTATGACGCTGTTTTACCGCGGCGATGCCGAAAAGAACAATTACGGCCCCGCCCGTTATAACGACGACGAGCACGAAGAGCGCGCCCTCAACCTGAGCTGCTGGTACTTTTTGTTTATGGGTACCGTCGGGTTGCTGTATCTGGCGCTTGCCCTGCTCTGAGTATAAAATTCCGACTGTCGGCTGATGTTCCGGACAGCAAAAAGGGAGGCGCACAAAGCCTCCCTTTTAATTTGCCGTTTCGCCGCACCGCCCGTTACCGTACGGCATCAAAGCCACCGGCTCATTTGCCTCCGCAACACCGAAACAGGAATCTTCTGCCTGCTGCCGCAATACCGAAACAGGAATATTCTGCCCGCTGTCGCAACACCGGAACAGGAATGTCTTGCTCGCTGTCGCAACACCGCAGCTTGAATGTTCTGCATGCTGCCGCAATACCGAAACAGGAATGTCTTGCTCGCTGCCACAACACCGAAACAGGAATGTTCTGCCCGCTGTCGCAACACCGCAGCTTGAATGTTCTGCATGCTGCCGCAATACCGCAGCTTGAACGTTCTGCCCGCTTCCGCTCATTGCTGCGTCAGGGCCAGTCCTGCCCTTCCCACATTGCAATCATCCGGTTTGCCGGATTAAGCAGATTCGGCGCGTAGGTTTCCGTCAGCCACGTTACGCCGTCATACAGTTCCGGATACTGCCTCTGGCTCAAACCGCTCCGCAACCGCAGCAGCCACGTCAGATGACACTCCGGACTTTGGGCATACGTTTCCAGAATACCAAGCCAGTCTTGGAATTCCCGTTCCCAGCGCCCGGTATGTCCCGCATTCTGCAGCTGTTTCAGCAGATACTGAAACACGGCGCTCAGCACATTAAGCTCGGGCTTTGCCGCCGACCGCGTTTTCACAATCTGGTACAAATCGTCCCTGCCGGAAAAGAGCGCTTTCATCAGCGGCGCCAGATTGCCTCCGGCACGCCAGATTTCCACAAAGCCATATTCAAAATACGGCGATTGCGGCTCCAAACGCGCCACAAAAGCAGCCGCCTGTCCGGGAATTTTCCGCGTCAGGACGTCGGTCATCGTTTCATAAACATTCTTCGGCAGTTCGTGTTCCAGCACCGCCGCCCCCAAATTCTCGGCAATCTGCGGATATTCGCGGGCCATCAGCATAACCCAGAGCGCATTTTTCCGCAGCGCTTCAATAATCGGCTCAAACGATGCCGTCCGCCGAAAATCGCTGCCCGGCCCGTTAAGATAGGCGACCGGCTGCGTATGTTTCAGCAGATATTCGAACTCCCAGCGGTTTTGCACGCCGAGCGCACCCCACAGCCCGCGTTTGTAAAGCTCCTGACGTGTATCGGCGCTCCAGACCCGGTCTTTCAAAAACTGCCATTGTTTATACCCCGGTTCAACGCTGTCGATAACCCGAAGTTCGGCTTCCTTCCCTGGAAGGTACAGAGCCGCATTAGGGACAGATTTCAGACAATACCGTTCAATAACAACCCGCGGCGTAAATTTCCGCAATACAGCAGCTTTCCACGAAAGCAGATAACAGCTAAACTTGTTCATAACTCTAAGATTTAATAATGTGAATAATAATTGCTAATTGCCGCCACCATAACACCGCCCGCCGGGAATGTCAAATATTTTGTCTATTGCCTGCACGCGTTCTATGCGCTGCTGCCTCCAATATCCACTCTCTTCCACTCTTCCACTCTCCCCCTCCGCCGCCTCTGTCCCCCGCCGCAAAAAAATGCTTGATTTTCTTCCGCCCCTGCGCTACACCTGTCATAAATGCGCCGCGCCCGCTGGCAGGACGCGCCTTTCCAAATACACTTAAAGGAGTTTTACCACAATGAAAGCAAGAACCCGCTTTGCCCCGAGCCCGACTGGCTATATGCACATCGGCAACCTGAGAACCGCGTTATATGAATACCTTATCGCCAAATCTTCCGGCGGCAGTTTTATTTTGCGCATTGAAGACACCGACCAGAAACGCTATGTCGAAGGCGCAACCGAAATCATATACAACACGCTCAAGACCGTCGGCATGAACTGGGACGAAGGCCCGGACATCGGCGGCGAATACGGTCCGTATATCCAGTCCGAACGCCTGCCGCTGTATCAGGAATACGCACACAAGCTGGTGGAACTCGGCGGCGCGCACTATTGCTTCTGCGCCAAGACCGAACACGATGACGACGAAGAAGAAACCGTCCTCGGCGCCAAGTTCAAAGACCCCTGCAAGCGCATTCCGCTGGAAGAGGCCAAAGCCCGTGTTGCCGCCGGCGAACCCTATGTCGTCCGCCAGAACATCAACCGCAAAGGCAAGGCAATGTTCCACGACGTCGTTTACGGCGATATTGAAATCGACTATGACGAACTGGACGAAGGCGTATTGCTGAAGTCCGACGGCTTCCCGACTTATAACTTCGCCAACGTCATTGATGACCATCTGATGGCGATTACCCACGTCGTCCGCGGCAACGAATATATTTCATCCACCCCGAAATATAACCTGATTTACGAAGCTTTTGGCTGGACGCCGCCGATTTACGTTCACGTCGCGCAGGTGATGAAAGACGCGCAGCACAAGCTCTCCAAGCGCAACGGCGATGCGTCGTTCCAGGATTTGGTCGCCAAAGGCTACCTGCCCGCTGCGATTCTGAATTATATTGCGCTCTTGGGCTGGAACCCCGGCACCGAACAGGAAATCTTTTCGCTCGCCGAGCTGGAACAGGTATTTGACGCCGAACGGCTGAACAAATCCCCGGCGATTTTTGACATCGCCAAACTGCGCTGGATGAACGGCTGCTATATCCGCGCCCTGCCGTTTGCGGAATTCCATGCCCTCGCCTGTAAAGAATATGACAAATTCATCACCCGCAGCATCAACCGCGAAGAGCTGTCCAAAGTCCTTCAGCCGCGTGTCGAAACTCTGAATGACATCGCCGAAACCGCCGGCTTCATTGAAACCCTGCCCGCTTACGGCGAAGAACTGTTTAACAACAAGAAGATGAAGACCGACCCTGAAATCGCCAAAAAATCGCTGCAGCTCGCGCTCCCGGCACTGGAAAGCCTGAGTGCGGACGGCTGGAATAACGAGAGCCTGTTTGAATGCCTGAAAGCGGTCGCCGCCGCCAACGGGCTGAAAAACGGACAGGTTCTGTATCCGGTACGCATCGCCCTGACCGGGCTGGAAACAACCCCCGGCGGCGCCAGCGAAATTGCCGCGGTTCTGGGCAGGGAAGAAACCCTGCGCCGCATAAAACTGGCACTCTAGGCACGCTACCTCAAAGCCCGACAACAGCCCCGCATCAAAGCCCGGCACTGTTCCCTGCCGGTTCTGCTGCTGTGCGGGCTTTTTGTTTTCCCGTTTCAGTCCCCCGCCCCTGTTCTGCATCGGGCAAACCATGCTCTGCCATTCTCTCCTCCCGTCCCGGTTCCTCGTCCCGTATCCAGACTGCACCTCATTCCCGGTTTCCCGCTCCGTATCCCGCCGCCCATTCATACCGCTCATCGTCGCATTCAAACTGCATATCCGGTACCCCATCTTCCGCTTTTTCGTACATACTGCTGAAAAAAATGGTTCGTTTTTTTTCACCAAAAAACAGGGGATATTTTCACCGCCGGAATAGTCATTTAGGCAAAACGAAAGTATATAAATTAAAACGAACGTTTAAATTCAGCACCAAAGGATATGCAATGAAACTGCCTGACATATGGAAAGAATTTCGCAAAAAAATAAAAAAGCGCCGCCAGTCAAAAATCAAAGCCGACCTGACCTGCAACACCGTAAGTATTCCCCATAACGGCATATTCTGTCTGGAAATCAAAGGCAAAAACAACATCGTAACCCTTCCGGAAAACAGCAATCTCAATAATGTCATCAAAATCAAGATTTACGGCGATAACAACAAAATCAGCCTGAATACGGAAAATTACATTAACCTCAAAATAAACATCGGCGACTCTTTGTCCCCAAGCTGCAATTGCACCGTATCTGTCGGAGAAAACACCCAGATAAACGGAGCAGAAATCGTCCTTTACGAACATAACTCGTCTGTAACCATCGGAAAAGACTGTTTATTGTCTTGGGATATCGTCCTCTGGTGTACGGATACGCACACTGTAACCGATCTCTCCGGAACTCCGCTAAACCGCGGCCGCTCCGTAACCGTCGGCGACCATGTTTGGATAGGACGCAATGTTTATATTGCCAAAAACACGCAGATTCCGTCGCATTCAATCGTCGGCTGGTGCAGCAATGTAACATCCCGTTTCAACGAAGAAAACGTCATTATCGCCGGAAACCCGGCAAAAATAGTCAAACGCCAGATAGATTGGAAACATGAACGGTTTAACGAAATTTCTCCCTGCTGATAGTGCCTCTCTCCTCCCGTTTCAGTCTCCCGCCCCTGTTCTGCATCGGGCAGACCATGCTCTGCCATTCTCTCCTCCCGTCCCGGTTCCTCGTCCCGTATTCCGCCGCACCTCATTCCCCGTTCCGTATCCAGACTGCACCTCATTCCCTGTTCCCAGCTCCGTATCCCGCCGCCCATCTCTCCCGGCAACAATCCGTAATATTTTGTGACCGCCCGCCCTGCCCGCCGCCGAAATTTCCGCTTTACATCTGCCCTGCTTTCTGTTACCCTTCCTGACAGTTGCAATTTTTTATGGAGAAAAAAGATGATACACCCTTCCGCTGTGGTTGAAACCGGCGCCCAAATCGACCCGTCTGCCGAAATCGGCCCCTTCTGCTATATTTCAGGCCAAGCCAAAATCGCTGCCGGAAACAAGCTCATCGCCCGCGTAACCGTTTTGGGCGACACCACCCTCGGCGAAGGCAATGTCATTTTCCCCGGCGCCTGCCTCGGCGGCGGCCCGCAGGATCACGGCAACGAATTCCAGCCCGGCGCGCGGCTGATAATCGGTTCGCACAACGTCATCCGCGAAAACGTAACCATGCACGCCGGCACCCCCAAAGGCCAGACCCCGGTTGCGGGTGAAGAACCGGAAAAACTGACCACCCGCGTCGGCAGCAACGGCATGTTTATGGTTAACTCGCACATTGCGCACGACTGCGTCGTCGGCGACAATGTCATCATGACCAACAATGCGGTCATCGGCGGGCACGTCCGTCTGGGCGACGGCGTCATCCTCGGCGGCAACTCGGCGGTTCACCAGTTCTGCCGTATCGGGCGCAAGGCGATGATAGGCGGCATGACCGGCATCGGGCGCGACGTCATCCCGTTCGCGATGGTAACCGGCGACCGCGGCAAACTGCGCGGCCTGAACGTCATCGGCCTCAAACGCAGCGGCTGCGACGAACATACCATCAAATCCGTTACCCGCGCTTATATGTATATTTTCAAATCCAATGACGGCACGTTTGAAGAGCGCGTTCAAAAAGCCAAAGAAAAATTTGCCGGCAACCCGATGGTGGAAGAGCAGATTGCCTTTATTGAAGAAGCTATGCACAGCCGCCGTCAGGTTTTGGTTGCGGAATAATTTTTTCCCGCGCTATAATATCCCTCGTAAGCTCTACCGGAGCTTGCGGGGATTTTTTTTAAAGGAGACAACCATGCGCCGCCGTCCGGTTTATATCGCCGTTCTCGCCATCGCCGCAATTGCGCTCATGCTCGCCGTCCTCACGTTGTACGCAGGCAGCCGTAAGGCGCCTGCCGCCCGCAGCGCAGCCTCAGCCCCCGCAGACGTTGAACAAACCCTGTCCCCCCTCGCCGCCGGAAAGAACTGCGCGGTGTTTGCCGCCTATTCTGCCGACGGCACCGTTTCCGATTATGTCATTGACTATCTGCGCGCCTTAAAGGAAATCGCACCCAATATCGTCTATGTAACCGACAATCCGATACCCGAAAGCGAAATCGCCAAACTCCGTCCGTATGTCAATCACCTGATAGCCCGCCGCCACGGCGAATATGACTGGGGCTCGTACAAACGCGGTTTTGCGTGGCTGAAACGGCAAAATGCCCTCCCCTCCCGGCCAGCCGCCGCCTCCGGTATTCCCCCTCGCGCCGCCATAGTACCAGCCCCCGCATCCGATACAGCCGCCGCAGCCTCCCTTTCCTCCTCTGCCCCGGTGCCTCATACCGCGTCTGCCCCCCAACCACCCTCCTCCGTCCAAGCTGGCTCAACCGCCCCCCAAGCCACTGCCCCCCTCTTAATCCTCGCCAACGATTCCTCCCTGCTCGTTGCTCCCTCGCTGCGCCCCGTCCTGCAAGCGTCCCAAACTGCCGGCGCCGATATTTTCGGCATCACTGCCAATGCTGACGGAATTTACCATCTGCAAAGCTACTTCCTCATTATTGCGCCACAAGTATACAACACTTCGGAATTCGCCGCCTATCTTAACGCCGTCCGCCCCGAAAAAGACGGCCTGACCGTCGCCGCGCGTTATGAAGTTCCCTTCACCGCCTATTTTGCTGGCCTCGGCTTTACATCTGCCGCCTACATTCCCTACGAAAAACTCTCCTGGCTTCCGCTGAACGACAAAAACTGCTATCCGTTGACCCTGCTTGGCAAATATCACGCCCCGTTCTTAAAAATGCGCACCTTTACCTCCCGCCTGAACGTACAGGAACCGCGCCGCCTTGTCTTCGCCTGGCTGAAAAAACATGTTCCGGGCGCTTATGCCCGCTTGCTGCAACATTTGCAAAAAATCAATTCCCCTTATCTGAAGGAGGACCGCTGATGAAAACAACGCCGAATATCTCAAAAATCCGCCTGCACAGCCTGGCTGCAATCCTCTCGCGCCCGCGCCTGAAACGCTCCGGCGAACGCCGCAGCCTGCTGACCCTGCTGTTGCTCATTGCTTTAACTGCCGCTGCGTTTTTTTATCTTGCCGAACGCCCGCGCCGCTACGCCGTTTTTGCCGGATACAGCGCCGACGGCAGCGTTGCGCCGTATGTTTTGCGTTATCTCAGCGGCTTAAAAGCCGTAACTGACGGCATAGTTTACATAACGGATTCCCCTCTTTCGCCTGAAGCGCAGAAACAAGTCGCCCCGTATGTCATTCACGGCGAATACCAACGCCACGGCGAATACGACTGGGGGTCATACAAGCGCGGCTATAACTGGCTGAAAGCCAAAAACCTGCTCCGACACGCCGACGAACTGATTTTTGCCAACGATTCCGCCTACGCCCCGCTGCAAACTTTCCGTCCCATGTTTAACCAAATGCGCTCCCGTTCAGAATTGGACTTCTGGGGAAACACGCAAAACCAGAGATTTAACCCGCATTTGCAAAGTTATTTCTTGGTATTTCGCCGCCCCGTCATCATGTCCAAAAGCTTCGCCGCTTTCCTCAACGGAGTCAAAGCGCAGCCCGACCACTCGCTGTATATTACGGAATACGAAATAAAGCTGACGCCGTTTCTGCAAAACCTCGGTTATAAATGGGACAGCTACATTCCGGACTTCCCGAGCGCATCCCCTGCCCGCAAAGCAACGTCCGCCGCTCCGTTGCGCCCCGATTCCGCTGCAACACTGTCCCCCGATTCCGCTGCCGCACTGTCCCCCGATTCCGCTGCCCCCAAACCGGTATCGGCAGCCCGGGCTTCCGCTCCGGCATCACCGGACCCCAATTCTTATCCGCTGACCCTTATCCGCGATTACCATAACCAGTTCCTTAAGCGCCGCACCTTTACCGACAAACTGCCGATAGAGGAAAACCGTGCCGAACTGCTGGCATATTTATGCGCCCACGCCCCGGAAACCTGTCAAAACATTGCTGCCGACTTTCCTAACACTGTTTTTCCGGCGGCTGCTTCTCCCGCGTTCCCCATTTCCGGTTCTTCCGCCCCCGCATCCGATACAACCGCCGCCTCCGGTATTCCCGCTCGCGCCGCCATAGTACCCGCACCCGCATCCGATACAGCCGCCGCCACAGTTTCCCGCTCTCCCGCCGCCCATACCGGCAGTGCGCCGAACAGATAATGCACTCTGCGGTTCCCTTTTTGCCGTATCTTATACAGCGGCAAAACCGAAAACAGTTTTACCCGCACCTTGTTCCTCCCGCGTATCACTTTCAGCAGCGGCACCCCGAAAAGCCGAAACTCGTCGGCACGCCCGCCGTCCGCCGCCTCGTCAAACTGCAGCTGCCATTTCAGCCGCCGGCAGTCGACAAAAGTTACCCGCTCCTCCGGCATAATCAGGCGCAAAAACCAGCTTGGATTGGAAACGCGTGTTCCGATAAAGCGCAAACTTCCGCGGCAAAGTTCGACATTGGCGAGAATTTTGAGAATTCCCCGGCGCCGGGCTTCGGCATCCTGCGCCATAAATGCCTCATAGTCAAACCCCCGTTCCTCCTCGCCACACAAGGTATAAACGCGAAATTCGGGCAATACCGCCGCCAATTCTTCAACCAGGCGGAAATCATCGGCAAACGCAAATACCGTCCGCACGCCGGCTAACCCCTCCCCGCTACACATTTCCCGGATTTTCCGTGCATACGGCGCCGCGCCGAGCAGCCCCTGCCGCCGCCATGCTGCCTCCTTGCGGATATCTCCCGCCCGCATCTGCACCGCAATATACTTTTCCGGCAATTCTCCGCTCCCGGCCAGACCGCTTCCCGTTCCGGCACCATTTTCCGCCTCAAAAGCGCCGCTGCCGTGGAAAAGAA
>ERZ780208.2532-NODE-2532-length-12379-cov-3.717868_pt1 | contig 12379 bp, 10 predicted proteins | sample MGYA00511167_ERZ780208 | MGnify/ENA primary metagenome ERZ780208 (study PRJEB29588, sample SAMEA2159202) | human gut metagenome | biome: human gut; feature: human-associated habitat; material: faeces | place: Denmark | collected 2008/2010 ... | reverse complement strand
CAGGCAGCTTAAAAATAGAGGGTGTACCTAAACCTTCATTTTGATACACCCTCTTGTTTTGTGACGGGGATGTGATTTATGTTTTTTATGTGATGAATGTGACTGATGTGGCGGATATAATAGGATGAGGCTCTTACGGCTCTATCAGTTGGTGGCGGATGTTGGTGGCCTGGACGTAGGTTTCGAGGAGGCTGGTGGCGTCCCGGAGGAAATCGGCTTCGCGACCTGTGAGTCCCGCTGCGTCGGTAGCTTCGCCATAGATGTTTACCGTCATGGCGAGGCGTCGCGTCGCGAGGGTCATCTTGGTACGCTCGTTGTCGCTTGTCGGAGTCCCTACGCCGCCGGTTTCATCACGGAATATGGGGAGGCAGGCAATATTGAGCGCACCGCGGCCTATCGCCTCGAACGGTTCCCCTTCGCGTCCCACGCCGAGCGTCAGCACAGGGCCGGTAATCTTATCGGCATCGAAACCGCCGATACTGTAGCCGTAGCGCAGCGAGAGGAGGTTGATGATGTCCACCAGCGCGTTGATGCGGTAAAGTCCTTTGCCCTGGAGCATACGGCGGTGCAGTGCCTCGGCCGAGGGCCGATAGCGGTTGGGTTCCTTGCCGAGCGCCTTGTAAGCCGCGCGAGTTGCGGCTATGGCCGGGCGTTGTGCTATCTCGGGGATGGTGAGAAGTCCGCGGAGCAGTTCCCCTTGGGCCTCTATCATTGCGAAAAGTTCGTCCTGTGTTTCGCCGTTCACTACGTCGGCTTCAATGTAGAGTTCGCGGAAACCGGGTGCCGCGCTATATATTTCGGGGGTAATGATTATCTGTTTCATGGCGCAAAGTTAGCCATTCGGCGCCGAGTGTGCAAGTTTTTCAACGCAAGGTGGGGCGTATGTCGGAAAATTTTAGTAATTTCGCAGTCTGATAAGAAGTTTTTCTGACTTCATAGATAATATTTTATATGGCACAAAAACCGTCGATACCCAAAGGGACGCGCGATTTCGGTCCCCTGGAGATGTCAAAACGTAATTATATTTTCGACACCATAACCGAGGCATTCCGGCTGTTCGGTTATTCCCAGATAGAAACACCGGCAATGGAAAACCTCTCCACGCTCATGGGCAAGTATGGGGAAGAGGGCGACAAGTTGCTGTTCAAAATACTCAATTCGGGAGACTATCTGCGCTCGGTGAGCGACGGGGAGTTGCTCTCCCGCAACGTGACGAAGCTGACGCCGCGTCTCTGTGAAAAGGGTCTGCGCTACGACCTCACGGTACCCTTCGCACGGTTTGTGGTGCAGCACCGTTCGGAGCTGCAGATGCCTTTCAAACGCTACCAGATGCAGCCGGTATGGCGCGCCGACCGGCCCCAAAAAGGACGCTACCGCGAGTTCTACCAGTGCGATGCGGATGTGGTGGGTTCCGATTCGCTGCTCAACGAGGTGGAGCTTCTCGAACTCATCGACTACGTTTTCCACAAGCTGAAAGTGAACGTATCCACCAAACTTAACAACCGCAAGGTGCTCACCGGGCTCGGAGAGATGATAGGGCACGCAGACAAAGTGGTGGACATCACCGTGGCCATTGACAAGCTCGACAAGATAGGACTCGACAAAGTGAAGGAGGAACTGCGCGAGCGCGGCCTCGGGGATGAAGCCATAGAGCGCCTTGTGCCGGTCCTCGAGCTCAAAGGCACCAACGCCGGGAAGATAGCCCGTATGCGTGAGCTGCTTGCCGGTTCCGAAACCGGCCTCAGGGGCCTCGACGAGATGGAGACCGTCGTCAAGGCTTACGAAGCGCTCCCGCACTCCGCCTGCCTGGAAGTGGACCTCTCGCTGGCACGCGGCCTCAACTACTATACGGGTACCATCATAGAGGTCAAGGCCCTCGACGTGGAGATAGGGAGCATCACCGGCGGCGGCCGTTATGACAACCTCACCGGCGTCTTCGGCATGGAGGGTCTCTCGGGAGTAGGCATCTCGTTCGGCGCCGACCGCATCTACGACGTCCTCAACACGCTGGGCCTCTACCCGCAGGAGGTGGAGCGCGGCGTGCAGGTGATGTTCACCAACTTCGGCGAGGAGGAAGCACGCGAAGCCATGGAGTGCGTGTGGCGCCTGCGCGACGCCGGAATACCGGCGATGGTTTACCCCGACAATGCCAAGATGAAGAAGCAGATGCAGTATGCCAACGCCAAGAACGTGCCATACGTTGCCATCATCGGCAGCGAAGAACTGAAAGAGGGTGTCGCCACCGTTAAGAATATGGCCGACGGCTCGCAACGCAAAGTTGAACTGGAGAAAATAACCGAGATATTCAAATGAGAGTATTGAAATTCGGGGGCACGTCGGTAGGGACAGTGCGCTCGCTGAGCAATGTCAAGAAGATAGTCGAGAGCATCGAGGAACCCTGCGTGGTGGTGGTGTCGGCCCTGGGAGGGCTTACGGACCGCCTGATAGCGGGCGCCGAAATGGCCCGCGACGGCAACGCGGAATACCACCGGGAGGTTGAGACCGCGCGGCGCCGGCATCTTGAAATCATCGAAGCACTCGTGTCCCCCCCGCGCCGCAAGGATATAACGGCCCGCATAGAGGAGCTGCTCGCCGAGCTTACGCGCCTCTACGAAGGGATAGCCCTGCTGGGCGACCTCACCGACCGCACGCTGGCGCAGGTGGTGAGCTTCGGCGAAAGGATGTCGTCGCCCCTCGTTGCCGAGATTATCGAAAACGCTACCTATTACCATTCCCCCGACTTCATACGCACCGAGCGGTGGTTCAACAAAAACATAGCCGATACGGCGCTCACCGACCGACTTATAAAAGAGACACTGGGCGACGGCGGATTCCGCCGCGCGGTAACAGGCGGCTTCATCTCCACCGACCGCGACACCGGCGAGATTACGAACCTGGGACGCGGCGGCAGCGACTACACGGCTGCCCTCATCGCCGCGGCGCTGGGCGCCCGAGTGCTGGAGATATGGACCGACGTGGACGGTTTCATGACCGCCGACCCGCGCCTTATCCCCGATGCCTTCGTGGTGCGCCACATGACCTTCATAGAGTCTATGGAACTCTGCACCATGGGTGCGAAAGTGATATATCCCCCCACTATCTATCCGGTATTCCACAAGAACATACCTATCCGCATCCTGAACACGTTCAATCCGGAGGCGGAGGGGACATGGATCACCGACGAGCACCACGGCCACGCCCTGGTGGTAAAAGGCATCTCGGCGGTGCGCGACACCACGCTCATCAGCGTGCAGGCGCAGGGCCGCGACAGCACCGACACGGCGAGCCGCGCCGTCAACGCCATGGCCAAGAACGGTGTGAGCGTCTATCTTGTCAACAGCCACGAACGCGACGCCGGATTCGCCTTTGCCGTAGCCGCTCCGGAAAGCGGGACAGCCGTGAAGATACTTACCGACGAGTTCGGTCCGGAACTTTCGCGCGGAGAGATGGAAAACATCTCCGTCTCTTACAAGCTGGCCACCATAGCGGTGGTAGGCGAAGGGATGAAGAAGCGCCGCGAGATGCAGGAAAGCCTGCTGCGCGGCCTTGCCGCTTCCGGAATACGCGTACTGGCCACCTCCGACGGCACTTCGGACACCACACTGGCTGTAGTTGTGCCTGCCGACGAGGCCGACCGCGCCATCGAGACGCTGCACTGCCTGCTGTTCGCCGACAAGACTGTTGGCAAATAAGGCGGCAAAGTTGGTCTAATTCGCACCCGCGGGAGCCGTTCCGCAAAATTTTGATTAATTTTGCACGGCGTCCGGCACTCCGCTACCGGACGCAAACAACCCAAAAATGAAAAACCAATGATTCTTTCATCGATAAAGACCTTCGGACACTATTGCATGTTTCTCACCCAGGTGTTCCGCATCCCCGACAAATGGAGCGTGACGCTGCGCAACACGGTGTTCGAGATAAGCAAGCTCGGCGTGGACTCCATTCCGCTGGTGATAATAATCTCGATATTCATCGGAGCGGTGATATGCATCCAGATGACGCTCAACATAGTGTCTCCGCTCGTACCGAGTTACTCCACCGGCCTTGCCACGCGCGAAATCCTGCTGCTGGAGTTCTCCTCATCCATCCTGTCGCTGATATTGGCGGGCAAGGTAGGGTCCAACATCGCCTCCGAGATAGGGACTATGCGCGTCACCGAACAGATAGACGCCCTCGACATCATGGGCATCAACAGCGCCAACTACATAGTGCTTCCCAAGATAGTGGGCTTCGTGCTCTTCGTGCCGGTGCTCTATTGCTCGTTCGCCGGACGCGGAGTCAAGAACACGCGCCGCAAACTGCGTAAGGCCGCCAAAGCCGGCGACGCCAAGAAGTCAGACAAGAAAAACCCTGCAAAAACCGAAAAGAAATGAAAGCCATCTTCATAGCATACGACCAGGCACACCACGATAAGATTATCGATGTCCTGACACGCGCCAACTGCCGCGGCTTCACCGGCTTCGGCACCGTCTCCGGACGTGGCTCGGTGAAGGGCGACCCGCATTACGGCACTCACGCATGGCCCTCGCTGGCCGGCGCCATCCTCACCATAGTGGAAGACCGTGCCGTGGACGGAGTCCTGAAGCAGCTACGCGCCATCGACGAGGAGAAGCCCCTCCTCGGCCTCCGAGCATTCACCTGGAACATCGAGCAGACCATCTGAGCCGCCGGAAAAATCCATAACCGCGCTAATTCCAGATTAATATTGATTAATCTTGATTATTCATGATTAATCAGGAATAATCAAAATAAACCCGATAAGCACGCAGAAAGCTTATCGGGTTTATCAGTATAATCGCGACCCTAACGAAACTACACCGAAACTTCCATGTTAAAACATTTGGTACATAAAATAAAATTAATTAATTTTGAACGGTTATTGCAACCGCAATGACCCACTATATTTTTACTAACCTCTATAAACATGAAAAAAGCACTGACAACACTGGCATCGTTAGCTATGGCAATGGCTATGTTGCCCAATGCGGCCACAGCCCAGATACCATAGCTCAACGGCATGGTGGTATCCTCAAACAACGAGACACGTACCGGGCTATGGTCGCTGCCAAAAGAGCAGGGCGGCGAATGGACCATGAAATTTGCAATCGAGCAAGGTTACGCCACCATCTACAACGGCATCCTAAATCCTGACGACAACATCTTTTACGAAACGAGATGCAACGCCGAGTACGGTTCCCCCATCATCTACCTGGATGCTTATTCCTTGGAAACCGGACAAAAACTATGGACCAATTACCCTAACCTGACATTCCTCCCCTACGACCTTACCTACAATCCATACGACGCACGGATATACGGCCTGTTCTCCAACAGCACGAACACGGGGATGGTATTGGCCACCGTTTCCTACGCAAACCAAGCCAACGAACTGACCCCATCTGCAATCTGGAAGGGACTTGGGTTGCCATAGCGGCGGCCGCCGACGGCAGCTTTACGGAATACAGTCTGAAATAGACGGAATGAACGGTCTGCTGCCGAATGTGGTTTCATCGTCGCTCTACAAGATAGACCGCTTCACCGGTGCTACCACACTCGTGGGCGAAACGGGACAGAAACCGCTCCTTACCGGCTCGGCAACCATTGACCCGCGCTCGGGACGCATGTTCTGGACGGTAGGTCCCGACGGTGAGTCGTCATACCTCTGCGAAGTGGACCTCACTACCGGTGCCGCGACCAAAATCATGGACCTGGACTATAACCGTCAGGTCTCCGGTCTGTATGTAGAAACCCCCGAAGCGGAGGACAAAGCTCCCGCCAAGGTGCAGGATGCAGATGCCTCATTCAACGGAGGTTCCCTCTCAGGAACCATCTCCTTCACAGCCCCTTCCACCCTCTTCGACGGTACGGCTGCCTCCGGCTCCCTCGCTTACAGCATCATTACCAACGGCGAGGAAATAGCCTCCGGCACCACGACCTTCGGAGCGGCCAACCAAGTGAATGTGACAGTCCCGGAACGCGGCAAGTACACTTTCGTGATTACGGTGAGCAACTCTGTGGGTTCCTCTCCCAAGGAGAATATTGAGAAGTTCGTGGGATTCGGCACTCCGGCGACTCCTGCCAACGTGACCGCCGCAAACACCGGCTCGGCTATCGCAGTAACATGGGATGCAGTCACTGAATCTACCGACGGAGGTTATCTGGACCCCTCGCAAGTGAAATACAACGTTACGCGCCTCCCGGACAACACCGTAGTGGCAGAAAACATAACCGCCAATTCGGCACAAGTAAACGTCGACAATGATGCTCCCATAACCTCTTATACCTTCACCGTTACAGCTCTTAACAACGGTGTGCCTTCAGAATCCGGCATCTCCAATCCGGTGGTAAGCGGCTTCGCGGTGCTTCCCTGGTCCGAAGGCTTCGACAGCGAAGACGTCACAGGATTCTTTACCGTACTCGACGGTAACGACGACGGCAAGAAATGGAGCTATTACAACGGCCTGATGCGGATGGGATACAACACACAAATGGCAATGGACGACTGGCTGATAACCCCGCCGATGCGCGTACAGGCCAACTGTTCATACCGCGTGACCCTAAAAGCCCGTTCGGCCAACACACGTTATCCTGAACGAATAGAGGTGAAATGGGGCAACAGCAATACAGCGGCAACCATGACCCATGAACTCATACCCTCCACCGACCTCACCGAAGATGGCTTCTACACCCTCGAGGGTGTAATAACCCACGCTGAAAACGGCACCGCCTATATCGGTATCCACGGCATCTCGGACGCCGACACCTATTATCTGGAAATCGACGACATCACCGTAGAAGCCGGACTCAACACCCGGGCACCGGCCGCTCCCGGTTCCATGACCGTAACCCCGGACGCCAACGGCGCACGCAAAGCCGTCATCTCCCTCACCGCTCCTACAGAAAATATCGACGGCAATGACATCACGACGCTGACCAAGGTGGTAATCAAACGCGGCGAAACCGTTGTCAAAGAATTCCCGAACCCGGCTCCGGGCGCATCCCTGACAACAGAGGACGTCCTTGACCGTGCCGGAGACGTTACATATTCGGCATACGCCGTCAACTCCTACGGAGAGGGCCAGGCCGCCACAGTAACAGTATTCATAGGCACACCTCTTGCCAAAGCCCCGGCCTCAGTCGAGTTTGCCGAACCTACAGACGGCGAAGTGAGCCTAACCTGGCCTCCGGTCACCCAGGCTGAAAACGGCCAGTCTATCAGCAGCGCAAACGTGCGTTACAATGTCTATGACGTCACCGGCTCTTCACCGGTACTGATAGAGGGCGGCATAGAAGGCACGTCCCATACATTCCGCGCCGTGGCCGAGGGTGACCAGAAATTCGTGCAATATTCCGTCAGCGCAGTGACCGACGGCGGCGAAAGCCAAAGCGCCTCTACCGGGATATTCCCGGCAGGAACTCCCTACACCGACTTCAGCGAATCGTTTGCCGGCGGAGAGAACAGTACCATCATCCGTACCGAACGCCTCAATTACGGCACGTGGGCTCCTACGGCCGACGATTCGGAAGTGACATCCCAGGACGGTGACGGCGGATTCATGGCAATGACCGCATACTTCGGCGGATACAACGGCGCTTTCAGCACCGGCAAAATCAGCCTTGACGGCATCAGTGCCCCGGCTCTGAACTTCTACAGCTACACCCCGGACAACCTCAACGCCGACTCCAACCCGATAGAGGTCTTCATCTCGGCCGACGGCGGTGACCGGGAATCCGTATTCAGGAAAACGGTAATCGAAATAGGCGCTGAGAAAGGCTGGCATGAAGTGGAGATTCGCTGAACAAATATGCCGGCAAGGACATCTGCATAAAATTCTTCGCAGAAACCTCCGAGCGCCCCTACACATCCACTTATATCGACAATATCCGTGTGTTCGGACAGTCGCCCGTCGAGCTGGAGATCAACGACGTCAACGCTCCCGCATACGTACGCACCGGCGACTCCTTCGGCATGGACGTTACTCTCCGCAACAACGGCGCCGGCACCGCATCCGGTTATGACGTGCAGATATTTGCCGGAGACCGCCTCTGTGCCGAAGCCACTCCCGCCGACATCGCTTCCGGCGACTCACGCACGGTGCACTTCGACCTCGTGATGTCGGCTCTTGCCGATGCCGAGACGATAGCCTACAAAGCCGTGGTCAACCATGCCGACGACCCGCGCGACAACAACAATTCCCTTGAAACAGCCATAACACCGGTACTCTCGGCCCAACCGGCTCCCGAATCGCTGACGGGCACAGTGGCCGATAACATGGCACTACTCAGCTGGGCAGCCCCTGCCCTCGCCGAGTCTGCTCCCACCGTTTCGGACGGATTCGAAAGCGCACAGGCATGGTCGCAGAGCGCACCCGGCTGGATATTCATAGACCGCGACAAAGCTCCTATTTGCAGCTTCGGAAACGCCGAAATCCCCGGAGTTACAGCAGGCACCACCACAGCATCGTTCATCACTTTCAGCACCGAGGATACTTTCAAGGATAACCCCACCCTTGCAGCCCACAGCGGCAACCGGTACATCATGGCAATGGCCCGCTATGACGACGCTACAACCGACGACTGGGCAATATCGCCCGAACTCAGTTGCGACGCACAGACGGTTTCATTCTACGCAAAAAGCTACAGCTCAAGCTATCCCGAACGTATCGAGGTCTACTATTCCACAGGTTCGTTCAATCCCGACGATTTCGTATCGGCCGGTCTCACGGTAGCCTCCGTACCCGCTGAGTGGACAAAATATGAAGTCGCTCTTCCCCGGGGCGCACGCTACTTCGCCATACGCTCATGCGCTACCGGCGCTTTCATGCTGATGATTGACGACGTCACTTATCAGGCGGCTTCTTCGCACAACATCAGCCTGCTGGGATACAACGTATACCGCGACTTCACGAAAGTGAACGACTCCCCGGTAGCCGTGACATCTTACTCCGACCCCATCCCCGACGCGGGACTCCACTCATGGATTGTCACCGCCGTCTATGACCACGGGGAATCAAGAGGCTCGAACGTACTGACGGAACTGGTGACAGGTATCGACGACGTCCACGCAGGGATTTCAGTATATACCCGCCCCGGACGCATCTGCATCGACGGCGCCCAGGGAATGAAGGTAACCGTTGCCGCCACCGACGGCAAACTCATCCACAACGCCGCGGCCCCCGCATCCCTCACAATCGATGTTATGCCCGGAATATACACGGTAACCGTAAACGGCAAGACATCAAAACTACTTGTAAGATAATCCGGCCAATCGTTTGATTGACAACAACTTTAAAGGAATTTCCGATGGCTCCGGCTGTCGGAAATTCTAATTTTTAAGCCGTGATAATAGCAATGTCGGAAAAATTGATTAAATTTGCAAACAAAACAAGATTATTATGACTGGAGAAACAGACAACACCTCGCGGCTGATGCAGGTGGTGGCGCTCGCCACCAAGTTTTGCAGCACTGTGGAGAACGCCGCGCAGTTTGAAAAGGAGGAGTTCGTGCGCGATATGACCGAAATCCTTCCGGAACTTTACCTCGGCTTCGCAACCCTCGAAGTGCCGCAGCTCGAAGAGGGTTTCTACACCTCCGACTACGTGGACGAGGATTACTACGAGTCCATGCGCCGCGGCATGGAGGGCGTCCTCGGGCCCGACGACATGTACCTCGACGCATCGGCCGACGACATGAAGTACAGCGACACACCGATAGCCGTCTCCATCTCGGAGTCGCTGGCCGACATCTTCCAGGACCTCTACAACTTCGTGTGGGCGGTGCGCGAGACCGACGGCGCCGTGCTCAACGAAGCTTACACCAATTGCGCCGAAAACTTCCGCGGCGTGTGGGCCGAAAAGCTCGTCAGCGTGATGTGCCCCCTCACGCGGCTCCGCTTCCACGGATTCCAAGACAATTATTAAAATCTGATACCCGATATGATACAGAGACTTTTGAAATACCTCGACAGCTCCACCTGCAACTTCCTGGCAGTGGACTGCATACGCCGCGAGCTCGACGGCCGCGGTTTCAGCGAACTCAAAGAGTGCGACAACTGGGAACTGCGTCCCGGCGACCGCCGTTACGTCATCAAGAACGGCTCGGCCATCATGGCCTTCATCGTCGGCTCCGGCAATCCCGCAGAGGCCGGATTCCGCATCATCTCTTCGCACAGCGACTCCCCCTGCTTCAAAATCAAACCCAACGCCGAGATTTACGGCGAGGGAGGCATGGTGTCGCTCAACGTCGAGAAATACGGAGGCGGCATCCTCTACACCTGGTTTGACCGTCCCCTCTCGATTTCCGGCCGCGTGATGCTCCGAACCGCCGACCCGCTGAACCCCGAATGCCGCCTGCTTGACATGCGCCGCCCCGTGGCTTTCATCCCGCATCTCGCCATACACTTCAACCGCGCCGTAAACGAAGGCAATCCCCTATCGGTGCAGAAGGACATGAAACCGGTGGTCGGCTACTTCACTCCGGAAGAGATAGAACGCCAGAAACGCGAAGGCGGCATCGTGAAGATGACCGTCGCCAAGGAACTCGGCGTCGATGTTTCCGACATACTGGAATATGAGCTGTGCCTCTATCCCGCCGAGCCGGCGGCGCTCTGCGGACTGAACGACGAGTTCTTCCAGTCGGCTCGCATCGATGACCTCTCGATGGCTTTCGCCTCGCTCGAAGCGCTGCTCACCGCCGCCGACAACAAGGAAATCACTCCTGCAACACGCGTGATGGCCGTCTTCGACAACGAGGAGACCGGCTCCGGCACCAAGCAGGGCGCCCACTCGCCGCTGCTGCGCTCCATCATGGAACGTCTCTGCACCGTGCTCGCCCCGGGCGACGCACAGGCTTTCCCGCGCTCCGTGGCACGCTCCTTCATGATTTCGGCCGACGACGCGCACGCATGGCATCCCAACTACAACGAGAAATACTGCCCCACCAACCACGCTCTGATGGGCGGCGGTCCGGCAGTAAAAATCAACGCCAACTGCAAGTACATGACCGATGCCGACGGCGCCGCCGTGATGAAGGCGCTCTGCGAGAAAGCCGGCGTCAAGTGCCAGTACTTCGTCAACCACAGTGACGTGGCCGGCGGTTCCACCTTAGGCAACATCCTGACGGGCCAGCTAGCCCTGCGCGGCGTGGACATGGGCGCCCCTATATGGGCCATGCACTCCGCCCGCGAGACAGCCGCCGTAGCCGACCACATAGCCACGGTAGCCCTCTTCACCACCTTCTTCGCCTAAACCAGCACACATATATGGAGTGCAGGCCTCCCGGCCTGCGGGAAACAAACCGCGCAGCCAAAGGGCCCGGAGGCCGGGAGGCCTCCGGAAATGACGGATGCAAGTAAATTACTCAAGCGATGATATTTCGTTGTGAGAGCGCAAGATTTGAAAAAAATAACTACCTTTGTGCAATAAATATGAAACTTATGGAAAAAATCCACATGCGGCTGACCGAAGAAGAAATTCAGGAAATGACAAAGGATATAGCCGCCGACCCCGAAACAGAAGAGGAGACAGAAGTTCCATTGACAGGTAACCCTATGTTTGACCGCTGGGCTTCCGACGATGCGAGCATCAATGAGTGCGGTCATCTTTAGACTCCCTCAAATTCAAACTCATTACCATAAGCTCCGGTATCTTTTACGGAGGCCGGGAGGCCTCCGCCCCCGTGGCTACGCGGTTACTTACCGAAGCGGAGCGGCATGGCGGCGTCCCCGTTCTCGCCGAAGGGATATACACGACGGCCGTTCACGTATGTTTCCGACACCTTGTGGCTGAACGTCTCCCCCTCGAAGGGGGACCAGCCGCATTTGCTCAGGATGCTCTCTCGCGTAACCTCGGAGGGTGTTTCCCCGACTATGACAAGGTCGGCGTAATAGCCGGGACGCAGGAAGCCGCGGCGCTCTATACCAAAGAGTTGCGCGGGGTTGTGGCACATCAGCTCCACGACCCTTTCGAGGCTCCACCAGCCGCGCCGGGCGCCTTCGAGCATACACGGCAGCGAGAACTGCACGAGCGGGATTCCGGAGGCGGCGTGCAGGGCGTCCCCCTCCTTGTCCTGGGGGAGATGCGGCGCGTGGTCGGTAGAGACGACGTCTATCAGCCCGTCGCGGACGGCACGGCGCAGCGCGTCGCGGTGCTCGGCTCCCTTCACCGCAGGGTTGCACTTAATCTTGGCGCCGAGGCGGTCGTAATCGCGGTCGGAAAACCATAGGTGCTGCACGCACACCTCGCCCGTTATCTGTTTCTCCGCCAGAGGGACAGAGGGGGTCAGGAACTCCAATTCCCCGGCGGTGGAGATATGGCAGACGTGGAGGCGGGTGCCGCGGCGGCGGGCGCGCTCCACGGCCTTGCGGGTGCACTCGCGGCAG
>ERZ780208.2524-NODE-2524-length-12411-cov-4.730253_pt1 | contig 12411 bp, 10 predicted proteins | sample MGYA00511167_ERZ780208 | MGnify/ENA primary metagenome ERZ780208 (study PRJEB29588, sample SAMEA2159202) | human gut metagenome | biome: human gut; feature: human-associated habitat; material: faeces | place: Denmark | collected 2008/2010 ... | reverse complement strand
CTTAGGCATTACGGTAGGATCGAAAATCACCGGAAATATCTCATCACAGAACTGATCCAATGTCTGCCCTTCGGCCAAAGGCAGTTCGGAAGCATCGACACTGGCCAGAGCCTGCTTGAAGAATTCCGGAGTAAAGCCCGGCACAAACTTTTCGCATCCGTAATGATGATGGATGCCGTTGGAGAACCACACCCGTTTCAGATATACTTCCATAGCCTTGAAATCGGCAGAGTTCTTATCGCCTTTATAGCCGGTATAAACAGCTTCGAGTGCACGGCGAATGCGAAGATTGTATTTGCCATTCTGGTCGAACAGAATATCGCGACCCTGCAAAGCCGCTTCAGTCAGGTAATACACCAGTTCCTTCTGCTTGAGGGACAAGTCTTCGAAGCCCGGTACCCGATAACGCAAAATCTGTAAATCTGCAAATTGTTCCACTGTATAATCAAATTTATCTGCTTCGGCAGTTGTTTTAGGATTGGAGCCACACGCTGCGAATAAAGATACAGCCGCGGCCATCGACAATAATTGCTTTTTCATAATAGATAAGGGGGATTTTGACAAGATATTTATATAAAGAAAACTTCATAGAACCGACTCACAACAGCTCTGCAGCCGGTACGTTGTCTTTCTTACCACAGCCCTTTAAACGTGAAAAGGAAGTATTTTGGGACGAGACCTCCCAAAATATTTCCTTTTATCACGCGCTTTTATACAAAACGGGGGTTATTTCTTATTCTTCTCGGCATGTCTCTTACGATATCCGTTCGGAGTCTCACCCATGTTCTTATAAAATGCGGCATAGAACGACTGACGGTTGGCAAAACCTACCATCGTGCTGATTTCCTCCACATTCTTATCCGCATATCTTTTATCGGTCAACAGATGCAAAGCATCCTTAATTCTATATTCATTCAACAAACAAGAATAGTTCATTCCAAAGCGGGAATTAACTACAGCAGACAAATAGCGGGTATTCGTCTGTAATTCCTTTGCCAAATCTTTTGCGGAATAATCCGGATCTCTGTACTTTTTCTGCACGACGATAATGTTCAATATTTTGTCGTACAACTCGTCTGCCAGTTCTGGACGGATCAAAGAACGATAGGCAGCATTCTTTTCTTTCTTCTCGCGCAGGTTGTAAGGACGCTTCTTTGAGGTTTCCTCCTGCACTTTGTTTTCTACATCACTCATTTTACTTAACTGGTTAGGGGTTTATTCATTTCAAGAAAATCTCAACAATTTCCTTTTAGACTTTACAAAAGTCTGACATTTTTTTTTCATATGCAACTTTTTCCGTACATATTTTTAGTGTATAAACATACGGAATCCGCTGATAAAGCGTCTGAAGCGGGGTCCATAAGATTATTTAACATATCAAAGCTTTTTCATTTCACAAATTTAATATTCAACAACTACTCAAACGATTGCATACATTCTTAAATAAATGATGTAATTTTGCCGCGAAAATAAAGACTTAGTTATGCTTCAAACCCTCAAAACATATTTCGGCTACGACAGTTTCCGTCCCCAACAGGAAGAAATCATCCGGCATCTGCTACAAAAGAAAGACGCACTGGTATTAATGCCAACCGGAGGAGGAAAATCCATTTGCTACCAGGTGCCCGCACTGCTCTGCGAAGGAACAGCCATCGTAGTCTCACCGCTCATCTCGCTGATGAAAGACCAGGTAGAAAGTCTGTGCACCAACGGAATTGCCGCAGCAGCACTAAACAGCAACAACGATGAAACCGAAAACCTACGCATCCGCAGAGCTTGTATGGAGGGAAAACTGAAGCTGCTCTACATCTCGCCCGAAAGACTGTTGACCGAAACCAACTATCTGCTACGTGACATTCAAATATCCTTCTTCGCCATCGATGAAGCTCATTGCATCTCACAATGGGGACATGATTTCCGCCCCGAATACACACAACTGGGCATCCTACGCGACATGTTTCCCCGAACACCCATTATTGCCCTGACAGCTACGGCCGACAAGCTGACACGCCAGGACATCGTAAAACAGATGCGCCTGAGGGATCCGCGCATCTTTATTTCCTCGTTCGACCGTCCCAACCTGAGCCTGACCGTCAAACGGGGATATCAACAAAAAGAAAAAAGCAAAGCCATCCTCGACTTTATTGGAAAGCACCGTGGAGAAAGCGGCATCATCTATTGCATGAGTCGGAACAAAACGGAAACAGTAGCCCAGATGTTACAAAAAAACGGCATACGGGCAGCGATCTATCATGCAGGGCTGGAACCGGAAAAGCGCAATCAGGCACAAGAAGATTTCATCAACGACCGAGTGCAAGTGGTATGTGCTACCGTCGCATTCGGGATGGGCATCGACAAAAGCAATGTGCGATGGGTCATACATTACAACCTCCCCAAAAGCATCGAAAGTTTCTATCAGGAGATAGGACGTGCCGGACGCGATGGACTCCCCAGTGACACTCTGCTGTTCTACTCGATGGCCGATCTTATCCTGCTTACCAAATTTGCCACCGAAAGCGGACAAAGCGAAATCAACTTAGAGAAACTGCACCGGATGCAACAATATGCCGAAGCCGACATCTGCCGACGTCGTATTCTATTAAACTATTTTGGCGAACAACGGACACACGATTGTGGCAACTGCGACGTCTGTAAGAATCCACCCGAGCATTTCGACGGCACCATCATCGTACAGAAAGCCCTTAGCGCTATCGCACGCACCAACCAACAGATCGGTACGCAAATGCTGATAGACATACTTCGGGGCAATCTGAACGCCGAACTGAAAGAAAAAGGCTACCACTTACTGAAAACGTATGGCGCCGGCCGTGACGTTCCTGCCCGCGACTGGCAGGACTATCTGATGCAAATGCTTCAGCTCGGATATTTCGAAATAGCCTATAATGAGAACAACCACCTGAAAATTACGCCCGCCGGAAGCGATGTTCTCTTTGGAAGAGAAACGGCACGGTTGGTAGTCATCAAACGAGAAGAAACCGCAACAAAAGGGAAGAAAAAACAAAAGGCAGCCGCCTTAACACGCGAACTACCCTTTGACATGGAAAACAAAGAAAGCGATCAGCTTTTCGAAGCACTGAAAGCCTTACGCAAACAACTGGCCGACGAAGAAGTTCTTCCAGCCTACATCGTTCTATCCGATAAGGTGCTGCACCTGTTAGTGGTACAACGCCCCACCACCATTGAAGCATTTGGCAACATCAACGGGATAGGCGAATACAAAAAACGGAAGTACGGGAAAGCCTTTGTCGAACTCATCCGCCGTTTTGTGTAAGGCAGATCCCATCGGACTACTTGCATTGACGCATCAAAGCACGCACTTCACTCTGAGGGATTCCCAGCGAAACAGCTTTTTCCAGGTCTCGTTTGGCCATCGACTTTTTCTTCTGCAGCAGATAAACCTGTCCACGCATCAGATAAGCTTCCGCCTGCTCAGGGTCAAGACGAATGGCCTCGTCCAAATCCATCAATGCAAGGTCCGTTTTCTTCATATCCAGTTCTACACCGGCTCGTGCCACATAAATGACAGCCAGTTCAGCAGACGAATAAGCCATCGTACCTCCTTTGTCAGCCAACATTTCATCCAGTACCTTCAGAGCATCGGCATGCCTGGACTCGCGTTGGCAAAGTGTTGCCAAGCCCAACCTACCGGTATAGCTTTGAGGATCAACCTTCAGCAACGTATCATAATCCAGACGGGCTTCCTTATAATTGCGCTGCTGCATATAAATATAAGCACGCATCAGCAAGGCTTCGCGGTTATGAGGTTCGAATTCAAGCACCTGCGAATAATCGGCACGCGCTTTGTCGTCATGCCCCATCTCCAACGAAAGAGAAGCATGATTCATCAGAATTGGAATAGACATGGGAGCAATGTTCAGCGCCATCTGGTAAGACTCCATCGCAAACTCATAACGATGCTGCCTGCGCTGAATGGTTCCTAAATTAGAAAACAGCAATGCATTATGCGGATTGGATGGTTCTAATTTCAAAGCTTGACGAATATACTCCTCTGCCTGCTGGAGGCTGTCCTGCTCGGTGGCAACTACTGCCCGTTCACACAATTCATTATAAGTTTGTGACAAAACCGGAAGTGCGAAAAAGACAGCCAAAAAGGAAGATACGATAACTCTTTTCATATATCACACGATAAAAAAGATGAAAGCCTGTCTCAATACAGTCCTGCCGACATATAACGTTCACCGGTGTCAGGCAGAAGCACCACAATACACTTGTCCTGCATATCGAGGCGACAAGCCAACACCCTGGCCGCATGAAGTGCAGCACCAGCGGAGATTCCGGCTAACAGTCCTTCGGTAGCAGCCAATTCACGCGCTGCACAAAACGCATCTTCATCACTGACAGGAATGACTTCATCCACCACCGAAGCATCGTAATTACCGGGTACAAAGTTGGCACCGATACCTTGCAAACGATGTGGGCCTGGCTTTCCGCCTTCGAGCACTGGCGACGAAGCCGGTTCGACAGCCACTATCCGGACATCTGCGCAATGTTTCTTCAACGAACGGGCAACACCACTGACCGTTCCTCCCGTCCCGACTCCAGCAACAAAGGCACCAACCTGTCCATCTGTATCCATCCAGATCTCTTCACCGGTAGTACGCTCATGAACAGCTGCATTCGACGGATTGTCAAACTGCTGAAGAATCACCGATCCGGGAGTGGCATCGCGCAAAGCCTCAGCTTTGGCAATCGATCCTGCCATCCCTTCCGATCCGGGCGTCAACACGATCTCAGCACCAAGGGCCTTCAACAGGTTACGACGTTCCAGGCTCATGATCTCGGGCATGGTAAGTATCAGATGGTAACCCTTGATGGTAGCCACCATTGCCAGTCCGATTCCGGTGTTTCCACTGGTAGGTTCGATAAGGGTGGCACCCTGCTTCAAAACTCCACGCGCCTCGGCATCTTCAATCATAGCCAATGCTGTACGCGCCTTGACACTACCAGAGGGATTAAACATTTCAAGCTTCGCCACAAGAGGACGAGGTAAACCATGCAAACGGCTGTAGGCCGACAACTCCATCAACGGAGTGTGGCCTACAAGGTCTATAAGATTACGAGCTATCATAAATTAAGCCTTTTTCAAATAATCTACTAACCAGGCACCAACTTCTTTTGTACCGTACTTGGCTCCACCTTCTACCTGAATTTCGGGAGTACGAACATTGGCATCAAGCGAAGCGTCAACGGCACGACGGATCAGAGCACCTTCCTCTTTCAGGTCAAAATACTCGAAGAGCATAGCTACAGACAGAACTTGAGCCAACGGATTGGCTATGTTCAATCCCTTGGCCTGTGGCCACGAACCGTGAATGGGTTCGAATACGGGTGTGCTTTCTCCCGTCGAAGCAGAGGGTAACAAGCCCATGGAGCCACTAATAACAGATCCTTCATCGGTCAGAATATCACCAAAGGTATTCTCGGTCACCATCACGTCGAAGAAACGTGGTTCCTGAATCATCTTCATGGCTGCATTATCCACAAACATATAATCTGTAGTCACCTCAGGATACTGCGGAGCCATTTCCTGGGCGATTTGGCGCCAAAGGCGGGAAGAAGCCAAAACGTTGGCCTTATCGACTACAGTGAGATGCTTACGGCGCTTCATGGCATAATCGAACCCAACACGGAGGATACGTTCAATCTCGGGACGGGTGTAATAGTTCGTGTCCCATGCCTTGTCGTTATCCTGATACTTCTCGCCAAAATACATACCTCCCGTCAACTCGCGGATGCAAAGGAAATCGGCTCCTTCAACCAGTTCGGCACGCAGGGGCGACTTGTGAAGCAGACATTTGAAGGTCTGTACAGGACGGATATTGGCAAAGAGTCCCAACTTCTTACGCATGGCCAGCAAGCCCTGTTCAGGACGAACTTTAGCCGTAGGATCGTTGTCAAACTTGGGATCGCCTACAGCCGAAAAAAGCACGGCATCAGCGTTCTTACATACATTATAAGTTTCTTCGGGAAAAGGATCGCCTACTTCATCGATGGCATGTGCACCACAAATGGCGTATTCATATGTTACCTTGTGACCAAACTTCTCACATACGGCGGTCATTACATCCACTCCTACGGCGGATATTTCGGGGCCGATACCGTCTCCGGCCAATACTGCTACTTTCAGTTCCATATTGTTTATTTGTTATTTTTCAGTAAATCTTCTACTTTATCTTTGTATTTTTTGTTCTTACGGCGCTGACGGTCGCCTATCATAAAACCACACGTCAGCAGAGCTGACACCGCAAGATTCACCAGCAAATTGCCGTCTTTCCATTCCTTGTCGAAGCTCATCCAACGCAAACCGACATTGACTCCGAACAATACGACGAATGTCAACGTATAAAGCTGCCAAGGTCTTAATTCTACTTTTTTCATAACTTCATTCGATTTCTACCGCCGATAGATCTTGTACAGAAGTCAAAGATAATAAAGTCCCGACAAGGTAGAACACTTTACAACGCTAATTTTTGTTTTCGTATTCGTCTTCTATCATGTTCAGCATCTTCATCGTCGCCTTGATGGCTGCTTCTGTTTGGTCGGCATCAAGGCCACGGGTACGGAACACTTTGTCGTCAAAACTCCACGTAATAACGGTCTGCACGAAAGCGTCAGTGCGCCCACCGGGCGGAATGCTGACGGCATAATTGGTCAGCATGGGGAAACGTCGGCCCAATGTACCTTTATAAACTTTGCGCAGGGCACGTACAAAGGCGTCATACTGACCGTCTCCACTGCTGTTTTCCTCGTATTCCTTTCCGTTGATTTCTACCTTAATGGTGGCCATTGGCTTCAGTCCATAAGCTAAGTTGACAATGTAGCTTTTCAGTTTGACCCGCTCGGTACGAACGTCGTGTTTCAGCACGTCGGACACAATATAGGGCAGATCCTCTTGAGTAACAAGCTCCTTTTTGTCGCCCAATTCAATGATGCGTTCGGTGACCTTGCGCATAGACTCTTCGTCCAGTTGCAATCCCAAATCTTCCAGGTTTTTACGGATATTGGCCTTGCCCGAGTTTTTACCCAAAGCATACTCGCGACGACGGCCAAAACGCTCGGGTAAAAGATCATTGTAGTAGAGGTTACGCTTGTTATCTCCGTCAGCATGTACACCTGCAACCTGTGTGAAGACATTCTCACCAACAATAGGCTTATTGGCAGGAATAGCAATACCTGAGTAGGACTCCACCACGCGGCTCACTTCGTTCAGACGGCTTTCATCGATGCCTGTCACGGCATTGAAATGATCCTTCAGAATGGCCTGCACACTGGCCAGCGGAGCATTACCGGCGCGTTCACCCAACCCGTTGATAGTGGTGTGCAATCCGCAACAGCCACTCAACACAGCAGCCAGGACGTTGGACACAGCCAGGTCATAATCATTGTGCGCATGAAAATCAAAGTGAGCAGTAGGATAGCGTTTCTTCATCTTTCGCATGTACTCAATGACTTGCAACGGATTGAGAATCCCCAGTGTATCGGGCAGCATGAAACGACGAATACCGGTGCCACATAAAGCATCCATCAGCTGATACACATATTCAGGTGAATCTTTCATACCGTTGCTCCAGTCCTCAAGATAAACATTGACTTCCATATCGAGCGATTCGGCATAATCCACCACTTCCTTGATGTCGGCAATGTGTTCTTCGGGAGTCTTCTTCAACTGATACATGCAATGCTTAAGCGATCCTTTACACAGCAGGTTGATGACACGGCATCCGGCAGCATGTATCCAGTCCACTGATACATGACCATCAACAAACCCCAATACTTCAACGCGCTGCAACATGCCACGACGTGCAGCCCAGTCACATATCATACGCACTGCATCTGCCTCTCCGTCGGAGACACGGGCCGAGGCTATTTCCACCCTATCTACTTTCAACTCCTCCAACAGCAGACGGGCAATCATCAACTTTTCGTGAGGAACAAAAGACACCCCGCTGGTCTGTTCGCCATCGCGCAGCGTGGTGTCCATGATTTCTATTCTTGGATGGTTCATAATTTGTCAGTTATTATAGCACACAGATGGTACAGCTAAAAAAGCTGTAACCATCTCGTACAATCTATGTTATTTGTGTGCCATCAATTCATACTCTTCTATCTTCCCCTTGTTCTCTACAAGGAAGTCGATATCGTCCAGACCGTTCATCAGACAATGCTTCTTATAAGCATTGATTTCAAAAGTTTCGCAACGTCCCGTCGCTTTATTGGTGACTGTTTGAGCCGGCAAATTTACCTCGACTTCGGTTTTCGGGTCATTAGCTATGCTTTCGAACAATTCTTTCAGAAATGCTTCGCTCACCACTACGGGCAGCACAAAATTATTCAGCTCGTTGTTTTTGTGAATATCGGCAAAGAAGCTGGAGATGACTACCCGGAACCCGTATCCGGCAATGGCCCAAGCTGCATGTTCGCGACTGGACCCCGAACCAAAGTTCTTTCCGGCCACAAGGATGCATCCGCTGTACGTAGGATTGTTCAGCACGAAATCCTTGTTTAAGGTACCATCGGCATTATAACGCCAGTCACGGAAAAGGTTGTCGCCAAAAAACTTTTCCTCACGGGTAGTCGCCTTAAGGAAACGGGCGGGGATAATCTGGTCAGTATCTACATTCTCCAACGGAAGGGGAACGCAGGTAGAAGTTATGATGTTGAATTTCTGTTTCATCTTGATGAATGAAGAATTAAGAATGAATAATCAAGAATTTTCAGGAATGAAGAACCAAGAACAAAGAACAAACATCCGCTATATGCTGCACACAGAGGAAATTCTTCATTCTTAATTCTTCATTCTTCATTTATAAAAGTTCTCGCGGATCAGTGATTACACCCGTCACAGCAGCAGCGGCAGCAGTCAATGGACTGGCCAGCAGGGTGCGAGAACCGGGTCCCTGACGTCCTTCGAAATTTCGGTTCGAAGTCGAAACAGCATACTTACCTGCAGGCACCTTGTCATCGTTCATTGCCAGACAGGCCGAACAGCCTGGCTGACGAATTTCGAAACCGGCTTCGGCAAGCACCTGGTCCAACCCCTCTTCGCGTATCTGAGCATCGACCATCCACGAACCGGGCACCAGCCATGCCACCACATGCGGAGCCTTTTTCCGTCCGTTCACAATGGAGGCAAAAGCACGGAAGTCCTCGATACGACCATTCGTGCAAGCACCCAAAAACACGTAATCAATCTGTTTACCCAGCAGCTGTTCGCCAGGTTGGAAGCCCATATAATCAAGCGATTTCTTGAACGAGGCCTGTGCCGCCGCGCCCATACCTTCCGTAGTAGGTATATGTTGGGTAATACCCATTCCCATGCCTGGATTGGTTCCGTAAGTAATCATCGGTTCAATATCGGCTGCATCGAAGCGTACTTCTTTGTCGAATACGGCGTTTTCATCACTTTTCAATGTTTTCCAGTAAGCCACAGCCTTGTCCCAGTCTTCGCCTTTCGGTGCATATTCCCTACCTTTAATATAGGCAAATGTAACTTCGTCGGGAGCCACCATACCACCACGTGCTCCCATTTCGATGGAAAGATTGCACAGCGTCAACCGTCCTTCCATCGTCAGGCTACGTACAGCCTCGCCGGCATATTCTACAAAATAGCCTGTAGCGCCACTGGTTGTCATTTTCGACATCATGTAGAGTGCAAGGTCTTTGGCTGTTACGCCCTTGCCTAATTTTCCATCCACGGTGATACGCATCGTCTTGGGCCGTGTCTGAAGTATGCACTGCGATGCCAATACCATTTCTACTTCACTGGTTCCAATGCCAAAAGCCACCGCTCCCATCGCTCCATGAGTTGAGGTATGCGAATCACCACAGACAATCGTCATACCCGGCAATGTCAGTCCACGTTCGGGACCAACCACATGTATAATACCATTCTTAGGATTCATCATGCCGAAATGTGTCAATCCGAACTCTTCGGCATTGCGGGCCAGCGTATCTACTTGCTTACGCGAAACCGGATCTTCGATAGGTTTGTCCTGATCGTGTGTCGGCGTATTATGGTCGGGCATACAGAATATCTTTTCAGGACGGAAACAACGGAGTCCACGCGCACGCAGTCCTTCGAAGGCCTGCGGACTGGTCACTTCGTGACAATAAAGACGGTCAATATAGAGTTGTGTCGGACCGTCCTCTACCTTCTGTACTACGTGGGCGTCCCAGATTTTATCAAACAGTGTATTCATTTTCTAAAACAGTTATTTATACAAATCAGTTGCTTACGAGAAAGCTATACAAATATATAAGGTATAAATCAATCCAGCTTGAATTTATTGATACAGTCGATGTAGGCCTCGACAGATGCAGCAATAATATCGGTATTGGCTCCAAAACCATAATACACACGATTATCATATTCCACCTGCATGTGCACCTTACCCATATCATCGCTACCCTTACTGATGGCCTGAATAGTGAATTCCTTCAATGTCATCTGTCGGTCAATAATCTTCTTCAATGCCTTAATGGCAGCATCTACCGGACCGTTTCCACTGGCAGCAGCTTCAAAGTGCTCTCCTGCAATATTCAGCCCTAAACTTGCCACCGAACGAACTCCCACTCCGCTTGTTACCTGCAAGTAATCCAGTTTAATATGGTTATTAACACTTCTATCGGCACCTGCCAATACCAGAATATCATCATCTGTGATATCTTTCTTCTTATCAGCCAGTTTTAAGAAATCCTCATATACCTTATCCAATTTGTCCTGCTCCAGTTCGACTCCCAAAACATGAAGACGATGTTTTAACGCAGCACGTCCGCTACGAGCAGTCAAAACAATAGCATTATCATCAATGCCCACATCCTTCGGGTCAATAATTTCGTATGTTTGTACGTTCTTCAAAACACCATCTTGATGGATACCGGATGAATGTGCAAAAGCATTGCGTCCCACAATTGCCTTGTTCGGCTGAACCGGCATATTCATCAAACTTGACACCATACGGCTAGTCGGATAAATCTTCTGAGTATTGATATTTGTCTGAATATTAATATCATTATGGCATTTGACAATCATTGCCACCTCTTCCAAGGAAGTATTACCAGCACGTTCTCCAATACCATTGATAGTCACTTCTACCTGACGTGCTCCATTTAACACACCACTAATCGTATTAGCAGTAGCCATACCCAAATCATTATGACAATGAGTAGAAATAATAGCCTTATCAATACCATCTACATGATCTACCAAATATTTAATTTTCGCCCCATACTCTTCAGGCAAGCAATAACCTGTAGTATCAGGTATATTCACTACTGTCGCTCCCGCTTTAATAACAGCTTCTACCACACGAGCCAAATATTCATTATCCGTACGTCCTGCGTCTTCCGCATAAAATTCCACATCATCTACATAGCGACGTGCATATTTCACAGCAGCCACCGCACGTTCAATAATTTCTTCACGAGTAGAATTGAATTTATATTTGATATGAGAATCTGAAGTTCCAATGCCAGTATGAATACGTTTGTGCTTGGCAAACTTCAATGCGTCAGCAGCTACATCGATATCTTTTTCAACTGCACGAGTCAGCGCGCAAATGGTTGGCCAAGTAACAGCCTTAGAAATTTCAATTACTGAATTGAAGTCCCCCGGACTTGAAATAGGAAATCCTGCCTCAATCACATCCACTCCCAAAGCCTCCAACTGCTTAGCCACCTGAATCTTTTCCACTGTATTCAACTGACATCCCGGAACCTGTTCGCCATCACGAAGAGTGGTATCAAAAATAAATAATCTGTCACTCATAAATTTCAATTTTATACATTATTACATTCATAAAAAAAACCTTTCACACAAGGAAGTGAGAAAGGCTTTCGTATATCATTATTCACACATACTTTTATGCACAACACTCACTTCCTGCTGACTTTGCCAGTAGAATAATAATGCCGCATAGCAAAATATGTATAAATCCTTGGTTCATTGTTTATCTCTTATTTTATCTAAAACGTTGCAAAGGTAGAGATTATTTTCTAAACACAAAATAAAAATGAAAGTTTTTTCATAATATAAACTACGATTTTTTATTTATTCTATTTTTAGAGTAACAGTTTATAGGAAGATATACATCTACAAGTATCTCTATAGAAGTGTATCTCCAAAGTTATAGATCACTTTAGATATAGAGGCCCAATTGAATTGACACAAATTAAACTCACTTTATGACATAGACATGAACATTGCCCGCTACAGGGCAAAACTTCCGGGGTTGCTTCCCGCCGGAGAAGGAGCATGGCGGAGCCAGCCGGGCAGGCCCGGGGAAACGGCGGAGCCAGCCACACGTGGATGTAAATTCACACGTGGATACAAAAAAAAAGCCTCCGGAACTTCTTCAAGTCCGGAGGCTT
>ERZ780208.2514-NODE-2514-length-12476-cov-2.753965_pt1 | contig 12476 bp, 9 predicted proteins | sample MGYA00511167_ERZ780208 | MGnify/ENA primary metagenome ERZ780208 (study PRJEB29588, sample SAMEA2159202) | human gut metagenome | biome: human gut; feature: human-associated habitat; material: faeces | place: Denmark | collected 2008/2010 ... | reverse complement strand
TGCCGACATCGCTTCGGTCGTGCCGCGCAGCATGTTTACATAGGGGTCGTATACGGTCTGGTTCCACTTCGACGTCTCGGCGTGGATCTGCATCTTGCAGGCGCAGTTCTTTTCGGGATTGTAGCCCTTGACGATGTTGGCCCACAGCATGCGCGCCGCACGGAATTTTGCGATCTCCATGAAGTAGTTGGAGCTTACCGAGAACGAGAAGCGCAGCTTGCGTGCGGCTTCCTCGATCGTCAGTCCTGCGTCCATCAGGCGTACGAGGTAGTCATGGCCTGCCGAAAGGACGAAGGCCAGCTCCTCGACGATGGTCGAACCGGAGTTGCCGAAGATCTGACCCGATACGGTCACCACGCGGATGTGCTTGTACTCTTTGGTCTTGCGGATCAGCTCTGCGATGCGGGCGAAGCACTTCTCGCCGTTGGGCGAGCAGAAGTCGCCTTTGGTCGAGAGGCCCTTGACCAGCGGGTCGATGCAGAACGCGATGCGGACATCCTCTTTGGCGATGCCCTCTTTTTCGATCTTCGCCAGTACGAGTTCGGCTACGTCAGCCGTTTTCTGACCGCAGAAGGTCAGCTGGACGGCCGGAATGCAGATCTCGCCAAGCAGCGTGTCGAGGTCGGCGGCGGTGAAAGCCTCCGACGCGATGCAGAAGCCGAGCGAATCGACGCCTGCGTTGAGGATCTTCAGCGCCTCGGCGTTTGCCTCCTTGGGGCATACGACGCTTACGGTCTGATGTACGCGCCAGCGGTTGTGTGCGCGTGTACCCCGTACGTAAGGGAACTCGCCTGCCTGCGAGCCCAGAAACTTGATGCCTTCGAGGTTCTCGGCGCGGTAGTAGGGACGGACGTTGAATCCTTCGCCCGTTTTCCATACCAGTTTGCGCTCGTAATCAGCACCTTTCAGGTCGGCCGTAATCACTTCCTCCCACTTCTCGGTCGGGACCGGCGGGAACTCGGTGAACAGCTTTTCACGTTTGGTATTTGCCATAACTATTTAGAGATTAGTATAAGTGTTGTTTCAAAATTGCTTGTAAAGGTACAAAATTATTAATGATTGAAACAAGAAATTGTTAATAAAATAACACTATATAATTTCTTTTTATAATGTGGTGCATTTCGTTTACTTTCGCCAGCGGGCTGAACGGTCGATTCTGTCGGAGGTAAAATAGTTGAAATATGTTCTTTATTACTTCTGTTTTGCGAAAAAACCAAAAATTGCGATTTTTGGGATTTCGGTGAAAAATTGAGGTGTTTTTCCGGAAAATGGCGTGAAAATTCGAGCTTGTTGCTGAAAAATGGCCTTGTTTTTCGGAAAATGTTGAAAAAAATCGGTGTTTTTCGAAAAATAGCCGTTTTTTGTAAAAACAACGTAACGGAAAAATAATTACATTTGCAACCAGATAACAATACATACGGCGGCGGGGGAGAAGCCTCCGGTTGGTTAGGTCGGAGAGAGCCTGCCGCGAGGCAGTTGTCCGTTGAATTTCAGGTTAGGTTTTAGTTTAGCAATTATTTCGGTTTCTCCCCTGCCCGTATGTTTTTCGGAACGCTAATCCAATTCGGTTGATTATGTCATCATTACTCAGATTCAAGATGGTCGATGCGGCTATAAACCACACCGCCGTCGAGGTTAATGCCCCCGAAGGACGTCCGTCGGACTATTTCGGCAAGAAGGTGTTCGGGCGCGCCGCCATGCGCAAGTACCTGAACAAGGCGACTTACGAAGCGTTGGTCGATACGATGGAAAACGGCACGCGCCTGACGCGCGAGGTCGCCGACAGCATCGCGGCGGGCATGCGGCAGTGGGCGCTGGAGCACGGCGCGGACCACTACACGCACTGGTTCCAGCCTCTGACGGACGGAACAGCCGAGAAACATGACGGCTTCATCGAATTCGGAGAAGGAACGGAAGTGATTGAACGTTTTTCCGGCAAACTGCTCATCCAGCAGGCACCGGATGCATCCTCTTTCCCCAACGGGGGTATCAGAAACACATTCGAAGCACGAGGATATACTGCTTGGGATGTTTCCTCACCTGCCTTTGTGGTAGATACCACACTTTGCATCCCCACTATCTTCATCTCTTATACCGGCGAAGCGCTCGACTACAAGACTCCATTGCTCAAAGCCTTGGCAGCCGTAGACAAAGCAGCGACAGACGTATGCCAGTTGTTCGACAAGAATATCACACGCGTTTATACCAATTTAGGCTGGGAACAAGAATATTTCCTCGTCGACTCGGCACTGTACAATGCCCGCCCGGACCTTTGTCTGACCGGACGTACCCTGATGGGACACTCCTCGGCCAAAGACCAGCAGCTGGAGGACCACTATTTCGGCTCCATCCCCCCACGTGTCACAGCTTTTATGAAAGAACTGGAAATCGAATGTCACAAACTGGGTATCCCGGTCAAGACCCGCCATAACGAAGTAGCTCCCAACCAGTTTGAGCTGGCGCCTATCTTTGAGAATGCCAACCTTGCCAACGACCACAACCAGCTTGTGATGGATCTGATGAAACGCATCGCACGCAAGCATCACTTCGCCGTACTGCTTCACGAAAAACCCTACAACGGCGTGAACGGCTCCGGCAAGCACAACAACTGGTCGCTTTGCACCGATACGGGTATCAATTTGTTTGCACCGGGCAAGAATCCGAAAGGAAACATGCTGTTCCTTACCTTCCTGGTAAACGTACTGATGATGGTATACAAAAACCAGAACTTGCTGCGCGCCTCCATCATGAGTGCCGGAAACAGCCACCGTCTGGGAGCCAATGAAGCACCTCCCGCCATTCTGTCCATCTTCCTGGGCAAACAGCTGTCTTCCATCCTCGACGAGATAGCTCGCCAGATAAGCAGCAGCAAGATGACATCGGAAGAAAAGACAACACTGAAATTAGGCATCGGACGTATTCCCGAAATATTACTGGATACCACCGACCGTAACCGTACTTCTCCATTCGCCTTTACCGGCAACCGCTTTGAGTTCCGTGCCGCAGGTTCGTCCGCCAACTGTGCCGCCGCCATGATTGCCATCAATGCAGCTATGGCAAACCAGTTGAACGAATTCAAAGTCTCCATCGACAAACTGATGGAAGAAGGAGTCGGCAAGGATGAAGCCATCTTCCGCATTATGAAAGAGACCATCATCGCCTCCGAGCCTATCCGCTTTGAGGGTGACGGCTACTCCGAACAATGGAAGCAGGAAGCCGCCCGCCGTGGGCTGACCAACATCTGCCACGTTCCCGAAGCCCTGATGCACTACATGGATAACCAGTCCCGTTCCGTACTCATCGGCGAACGTATCTTCAACGAAACGGAGCTTGCCTGCCGCCTGGAAGTAGAACTGGAGAAATACACCATGAAGGTACAGATAGAAAGCCGTGTGCTGGGCGACCTTGCCATCAACCACATCGTACCGACTGCCGTTATCTACCAAAACCGTCTGCTGGAAAATCTCCGTGGCCTGCGCGAGACCTTCTCTCCCGAAGAATACGAAGTCCTCAGTGCCGACCGGAAAGAGCTTGTACGCGAAATTTCCAAGCGCGTAACAGCCATCAAGGTACAAGTACGCGAAATGACCGAAGCCCGCAAAGTAGCCAACCACATGGATAACTACAAAGACAAGGCTTTCGCTTACGAAGAAACCGTACGCCCTTATCTGGAAAGTATCCGTGACCACATCGACCACCTTGAGATGGAAATTGATGATGAAATCTGGCCGCTTCCGAAATATAGGGAGCTGCTGTTTACAAAGTAGGCCTCTCCCTAGCCCCTCCCCCGTAGGGAGGGGGATAGAGATACTACGATAAACAATTAAGTTACTACGATTTACGATTTGACGGTTTACGGTTGGAGTTACTCATACAATCATAAACCCACCTGCTAATGAGTAGTTGTTTAACAATACAAACTTCAATCGTAAATCGTCTAATCGTAAATATATAGATTTTCCTTCATCTCCCCCCCTACGACATCTTTTTGTCATATTTGTGCAATATTTAATTTTTTCTTTTTACATTTGTGCTGTATAACACAGTTTTGCAGCAGTTATGGTAAAAGTAAACTTGTCTGATATTAATGTTCCGGAGTTGATTGCAGATATATGGTCTCCCTTGAATGACGAACAACGGGAATTCCTCGCCAACCACTTCACACTCCAGAACTACAAAAAAAACGAAGTCATCCATTGCGAAGGCGAGACACCTACGCATTTGATGTGTCTGCTGAGTGGAAAGGTCAAAATCTATAAAGACGGAGTCGGTGGTAGAAGCCAGATTATCCGTATGATTAAACCTGTCGAATATTTCGGTTACCGCCCTTACTTTGCAAAAACAGACTATGTCACGGCAGCATCTGCATTCGAGCCGTCTCTTGTTTGCCAAATCCCCATGACTGCCTTGATGACTCTGCTCACACAAAACAACGACCTTGCCATGTTCTTCATCAAGCAATTGTCCGTTGACTTGGGCATTGCCGATGAACGCACTGTAAACCTGACGCAGAAACATATCCGCGGAAGACTCGCAGAATCCCTACTATTCCTCAAAGAAAGTTATGGTTTGGAGGAAGACGGCTCCACCTTGAGTATCTATCTCTCGCGTGAAGATCTGGCCAATTTGTCAAACATGACCACTTCCAACGCCATACGTACGTTGTCACAGTTTGCCACAGAACGGTTAATCACCATCGACGGGCGTAAAATCAAAATCATAGACGAAGAAAAGCTGAAGAAAATCAGCAAGATAGGATAAGGAATAAGTGACAAGGGATAAGCGATTAGGGGTTAGCATAATAAAAACACATTGTTGCCATCCTAACCCCTAATCACTAATCACTAAATCAGTCCTTTCGCAGACAAATATCTTTCCGCTTCAATGGCTGCCTGGCAACCAGTTCCGGCAGCGGTGATGGCTTGACGATAGTGAGGATCAGCAACGTCTCCGGCGGCGAATACGCCCGGCACTTTCGTACGCGGTGTTCCCGGCTCGGTGACGATATAACCTACTTCGTCCGTATCTACATAAGGTTTGAAAATATCCGAGTTGGGTTTATGGCCGATGGCAAGGAAGAAACCGTCAATAGCTACATCATAGCGCTTCTCATCCGGTTCACCCATACGCTGTACCAAATGTACACCTTCCACACCGTTCTCTCCAAACAAGCCTACGGCATTATGTTCGAACAGTACTTCAATCTTGTCATGCTTCATCACACGCTCCTGCATAATCTTGGAAGCGCGAAGATAAGGTTTGCGGACAATCAGATAAACCTTGGCAGCCAGTCCGGCAAGGTAAACAGCTTCCTCGCAGGCAGTATCTCCACCCCCTACAACAGCTACCGTTTTCTTGCGGTAGAAGAAACCGTCACAAGTGGCACAAGCGCTGACACCCATTCCCGCATATTTCTTTTCATCCTCCAGCCCCAGATACTTCGCAGCGGCACCTGTAGCAATAATCAGCGTTTCAGCCTCAATCATCTTTTCGTCATCAATCGTAATCTTGTAAGGTGCTTCAGCAAGATTGGCTGCGGTAGCAACTCCATAACGCAAATCTGCGCCAAAACGTTCGGCTTGCTTCCGCAGGTCTTCCATTAATTCCGGACCTCCGATACCTTGGGGATAACCGGGGAAATTCTCCACATCAGTAGTGGTTGTCAACTGGCCACCGGGCTGCAATCCTGCATAAAGTACCGGTGAAAGATTGGCACGGCCTGCATAAATAGCGGCAGTATAGCCGGCAGGACCCGAACCGATAATCAGACATTTTACTTTTTCTGTTTCCATCATTATATTATTTACTATTTGACTATTTACAATTTACTATTTAGCGCATGTCGATGACTTCAGCTGTAGGATAGGCTTTTTTGTCAAAGACAAAGAAACTATCCGGATAGGATTGTCCTGTCTGGTAGCTATCAATAAGGATAGTAGTCATATACTTACTCCCCCGTGGTGCCAAGTCCACTTGATGCAGACGATACGTATCCTTTGTCACAAACAGATAGACACTTTCAGGGTCTTTTCTCTTGTCGGCAGCAGTCATGGTGATGTAATAAACAGACTTGTCTTGCTTACCACCGACACTGCTCAACTTCAATCTGTATCCCTGCTTGTAGAGGGACAACCAAGCATACGGATTAAGAGTCTGCAATTCCTCCTGCGTAGGTTCCGATACATTCACCTCATCTGCCGAAGCCACATAGCTCCACTGCGTATGTCCGTCAAACCAAGTCTTCATTCCCTCGGTCTCAACCACAAACTTCTCACCTTCCAGATAGAGAACTCCCGCATAAGAGCCTTGTTGTTCGTTCACGGTAAACGCCAGCTTCACCCCTCCCGCTTTCCGAAAGGCTTCGGCTGTACGCTCCAATATATTCTTGGCATCCGGTTGTTGTGCCGACATCGGCACAGCAAACAACAGCAATAGCACACCAAGTAAAAGCTTATCAAATTTCATCATTCTATAAATAACCATTCCTTATTGCAAATTGTTTAACCGCATTTCCAGGTCGCTCTCATCTATACAGAACACCTCACGCGCCTTACTACCTTGCGCCGGTCCCACAATCCCCGCTTTCTCCAACTGGTCCATGATGCGGCCGGCACGATTATAACCGATGGCAAACTTACGCTGAATGAGCGATGTGGAACCCTGCTGGTGAATAACAACGAGACGGGCTGCATCCTCGAACAAAGGATCGAGACGTCCCATATCCACATCCCCCAAATCACCTCCTGCATTTTCATCCACATATTCGGGCAGATAGAAAGCAGTGGGGTAACTCTGCTGGCGGGCGATAAACTTCGTAATCTCCGCCACTTCGGGCGTATCGATAAAGGCACACTGCACACGCACCGGGTCAGCTCCCTGCAGGAATAACATATCACCGCGGCCTATCAGCTGGTTGGCTCCCGGACGGTCGAGGATGGTACGCGAATCGACCATTGCCGATACACGGAAGGCGATACGCGCCGGGAAGTTGGCCTTAATCGTACCCGTAATGATGTTTGTTGTCGGTCGCTGTGTAGCGATAATCATATGTATACCCACGGCACGCGCCAACTGGGCGATACGTGCGATGGGCAGTTCCACATCCTTACCGGCTGTCATAATCAAGTCACCGAACTCGTCGATAACGACTACGATATAAGGCATGAACTTATGCCCCTTTTCCGGATTCAGACGACGGTTGATGAACTTCTCGTTATACTCCTTGATATTGCGCACATGGGCAGCTTTCAGCAAGTCATAGCGAGTATCCATCTCCACACAGATGGAGTTCAAAGTCTGCACCACCTTCGTGACGTCCGTAATGATGGCATCTTCCCCGTCGGGTAATTTCGCGAGGAAGTGATGCTCAATCACGGAGTAGATGCTGAATTCTACTTTTTTGGGGTCTACCAGCACAAACTTCAGCTCTGCCGGATGCTTCTTATATAATAAGGAGGTGATGATGGCATTCAACCCCACGGACTTACCCTGACCGGTAGCACCGGCAACGAGCACGTGCGGCATCTTGCACAAATCCACCATAAACACTTCATTCGTAATCGTCTTACCCAGTGCGATGGGCAAGTCGTAAGTAGACTCCTGGAACTTCTTGCTGCCGATAATGCTCTGACCGGATACAATCTTCGGATTGGAGTTGGGCACTTCGATACCAATCGTACCCTTTCCCGGAATGGGAGCGATGATACGGATGCCGAGCGCCGAAAGGCTGAGGGCAATATCATCTTCCAGACCGCGTATCTTCGAAATGCGGACGCCCTGCTCGGGAGTGATTTCATACAGCGTCACCGTAGGACCTACCGTCGCCTTAATGGTACTGATTTCTATACCGAAACTACGCAGAGTATTGATAATCTTATCCTTGTTCGCGTTCTGCTCTACCATGTCAATGGTCGGACCATTGTCATCGTAATGCTTCATCAAGTCTATTGTGGGGTAATGATAGTTTTCCAAATCCAGACGGGGATTGTACGGCTCCTTCTCCGTTCCCACATACTCCTCCTCTTCGGCCTTTTCAACCTGGAATGCCGGCTCCTTCTCTACCGGCTGTTCCCGAAAAGGGGGCACCGGCTCCGGTGCAGGAGTCTCAAAAGTCATGGTAACATCCTCATCCGCAGACTTGGCTGGCTTTACCTTTCCATCACTTCCACCCAAGTCAAGGGTGATTTCATTCAGCGGTTCGTCCTCTTCTTCCTCTGTAGCAACCTCCTCCTCCTTTTCAAGAACCTTTTCCGGCTCCGCAGCTTCCGGTGTCGGAGCAGTAGTCTTTTCCTTTGCACCCCAAGAGGTCTTGAACTCTTCCGGCGTTTCACCCTGCACACTTTCCGCCTTCTCCTTACGCTTCAAGAAGCTGAGACTAAACAATCTGCGCAACCAGATGACAGTCCGTGCACTCAGATAGATGAGGAAGCAGATGGCAGTTACCAACAATAGCAGCCATACTCCCGGCACACCGACTTGAGACACAAGCCAGTTGCTGACATTGTATCCGTGCATACCGCCCAGATAGAGGAAAGAGTCCTTGTACTGGTCTACAAACACAAAACCGAAAAATACCGAGAACCACACCAGCATCAACGAACAGCCGATGAACCACTTCCACAAGCGCACCACACGCACCCGCATCAGCTTCAATCCCGCCACAGCCAGGAACACGAGAATCAGGAAAGACGATACGCCGAAACAATCATTTATCAGATAGCTGGCCAACTGCGCACCGCGACTACCGGCGTAGTTCTTCACCCCATTATTGGTGGAAATCAGCTCCTGCGCACTGCCTCCGTCAATGATGCTCTGGTCTGCCGCTCCCGTAAAAAAGAACGACGAAAAGGCGAGCAACAAATAAACCGAAAAGATTACCAGTACCAAGCCGATAACGAAATGAACAGTTTCACTTCTAAATAACGCTGCCACTTTCCCAAAAAACGAGAGTGACAGCTCCGTATCTTTAGCTGTTGAATTTTTCTTTGCCATATTTTTTAAATAACTATTGAGAATTGATTGCAAAAATAATAAAAACTATCCTTCTGCCGCGTTGTTTTCATTCTTTAATTTCTCGTCTGCCGATTATAGGTATTCCTAATCTACAACTGTAGTTTTATCGCATGTTTTACTTACATGCTTGCATGAAATGACATATCGCACTAATTTACAACAAATTGCGCCATGCAAGCAGACCTCATGCAAGCATGCAGGCAGATTTTGCCTACATGACGCAATCCATGCAAGCCCTATACGCATCAACCTACTCTTTTTCCTTCAAAAAATAAATCGGCTGTTTCTGCAACCCTTTGTTCACCAACACATTCTCCTCACAAAGACGACGAATCTGCCGCGTCGCAGTCGTGCGGGTCATGCCGCAAATCGACTGTACAACACTGCGGGTGATGAACTCATTCTTACGTAGATAGTTCACCACTTTTTGCTTCACCTCATCATCCGTCAGCCTCTTTTTCGTGAGATTCCGCAATTTCAGCGGCTTTACCTTCAATACTCCTATCTCACTGCGCAGCGCCTTGTCCGGTCTGAAAGTGATGTTTTTCAACTTCACCTTAGTACTTTTCCGCTTTGTCTCCAGTGTCACCGGTTCCGTGCAGGTCAGCGTGGGAACAAAGTAACCGATGCCGTCCAAATGTACCTGCCTGCCCTCCCCCAGCTCGCGTCCCACAAAATGCGACAAAGCATCGAGTACCGCCAGTACATCCGTCTCGGTCAGCGAGCAGTATTCTTGTATATGCCTGCGCAGCTCATCGGTCGTCGTGGAGCCGTTCAGTTTAATCCGGGGATGCAGGGTCAGTTCTTCCCCTTGTTTATCCTTCGTTTTCGGGTTTTCGTACCAATCAAATAAAATTGCCATATTCTTTCCTCCATTTTTAGATTCATTTCTGTTGCTGTCTGCAGGTTTCGCTCATGCAAAGTACCGGCTTTCATTAGGCAGAGCATGGGTCTTCCTTACGCAAAGAAGCGTTCTTCCTTCTGCTGAAAGCTTATCAAAAAAAGATGCGCACAGCTGTGGTTTACCTTCTTCATATTTGTGATACACCTTCTTCACAACTATGAGAAAGACATTCCACGACTGTGCGCAACTACAAACTACAGAGGCAAAGATAATGAAAAGCAGGGGGCTTGGCAAAGGAATGCTAATCTTTTTCAATAGCAAGCATTATTTTCCGAATAGAACACTTTACAGTCCCGATAAATCCACTTTATAAAAAGTCGGAGCAACATTGCTTTTCTCGAAGAACATCGCCATATAGATCGGGGCATAGATAATCTTACCTGCGACGCGTAGATTACCGTTGTTGAACACAACTGCTTCGGAGAAGTCGTATTCCTCGCAATCCATGATGTTGGACAAAGCGCGGTGTGTCTCGTAATCTTTACCTGATTTTACCTCAATAGGCAGTACCTTACCCTCAAGCTCAATAACAAAATCCAATTCACCGCGCTTCTTGTTGTTGTAATAGTAGGGAACAATGCCGTGAGCCACCAACTCCTGCGCTACGGCATTCTCGTAAATTGAACCGAAATTGATGTCCTTATCACCTTTTATAATCCGCATCTGAATGCCCTCGGCATATTGGCTGGCCAGCAGTCCGATATCACTTTGGAAGAGTTTGAACAGATTGCGTGAACGTGCAAGCAGGAGCGGCATTTTCGGCTCCTCCACATTATAGACGGGTAGCGCCACGCCCGCGGTCGTCAGCCATAAAAAACTGTTCTCGACCCGGTCGAACTTTGCGTGCTCATTCAATCGTTTCAGTATGAAGCGTTTGTTTTTAGCGTTTAGCTCAGGGGGAATAAGATTAAAAATCTCCTCGATGTAGAGTTTGTTATTAGGATCATACTGGGCGATGTCACGTTTGTACAGACGAATGATATCCTGCTGCACAGTCATCACCTCTTGCAGGTTGTTACTCTCGAGATATTTGCTCACGACCGCAGGCATACCGCCCACAACAAGATAGAGCCGGAACAGCTCCATAATTTTGCCGTGGACAAACTCATCGACGGCAGTGCGATTCCGCCATGCCTCATGCAATGCCCCGATAACGGCGTCATTTATACCCACACACGAAATAAACTCCTCGAAATCGAGTGGGAACATATCCTTTACACCCATGTAGCCAACCGGTTCCGAGCGCAGGTCTTTCAATTCTACGCCCAGCAACGAACCGCTCAAGATGTAACGATACGAACCGTCATCCACCAGAAACTTAATTGCCGTAACAATATCGGGACATTGCTGTACTTCGTCGAAAAAGACGAGCGTTTCACCCTTGATGAGCGGCACGGAGGTGATTGCCGATAGACGGAGCAGAATATCACCGCTGCTCTTTGCTCCCTTGAACAAATCCACCGCTTCGGGCATCTCGACGAAATTGACTTCAATGAAACTTTTAAACGTCTTACCGAACTGACGAATGGAATATGTCTTACCTATTTGTCGTGCTCCGGTAATAAGCAGGGCGTTACGGTTAGTTTCGTAGTAATTGCGAATGTAATCATCTATCTTTCTTTTTATCATAACCTATTCTTGTTTATTCGATTATTAAATGCAATAATCACACTATGCCTCTTTTCCATTGCAAATATAAAGGATTTATGCCACTTTTCCAAGATTTACGCCTACACAAATTGCCGTTTTTCCAATTTAGTAACAGTATCCAAATGCATGCTTTATATGCCCACCGAAGAGGAACTGCAGAACAAGATTGAAAGACAGAAAAACTTTTACCGGTTGCAGCACACGGAAAAATCAATAGAGTAACGACGTATGGTGAAAAGATTGGTTATAATGACGAACACTCAACAACACTAATATCAAGCATGAAGATAGCAATAAAAAAACATCCCGTCACATAATTGGAAACATTTTGTATACAGAGAGACGGGAGCAATGCCCTATATTTGCAACCGGTCAATCAATCACCGGCCATGAAAAACAGGTAGTTTATGAGAAATTTCATTGTATTATGCTTATTGGCATGTCTGGCATCATGTACAGACAAAAAAGAATTCCAGACAATAAGAGAACGAATCGATTTATCAGGAAATTGGAACAGTTCATTAGGGAACTGCACATTGCCCGGTACGACGGATGAAAACAAGTTGGGAGACGGCAGGCATCCCACCAATGTAACCTCCCAGTTGACACGGACTTATCCCTACTCCGGCATCGTAGAATATGAAAAAGATGTTGAGGAGTTAAGCCGGCAGGAGATGCAGCTGGATGATCTATTGCGCAGACTAAAAGAGGCAAGAGATTTTGAATGTCTGAAAGATGAGCCATCTCATTATGTAAAGCTGTCGCGGGCAGGGGAGGAACTTGCAAGAGTAAACAAAAAGAAGATGGAACTGGAAGAAACCATCCGTTCGCTGCGCGAGGGGGCGTACAAAGAACTGGAAGAAAAGGAACAGTCTTTGCAAAAGCAGGTGAAAATGGTCCAGGAGGAGCT
>ERZ780208.2511-NODE-2511-length-12482-cov-4.345699_pt1 | contig 12482 bp, 12 predicted proteins | sample MGYA00511167_ERZ780208 | MGnify/ENA primary metagenome ERZ780208 (study PRJEB29588, sample SAMEA2159202) | human gut metagenome | biome: human gut; feature: human-associated habitat; material: faeces | place: Denmark | collected 2008/2010 ... | reverse complement strand
GAAGTCCTGCGGCAGCAAAAAGCCATCGGCAATAACCTCAACCAGCTGGCTGTGCTGGCGAACATGGGCAAGGTACAGTTCGCCAATCTGGACACAGCAGCACAGGAGTTCGCCAGGATCAACACTGCTCTGCGGAAGTTGCAGGAGGGAGGTGTGGCAAAATCGCAATCGTCCATTTCGTGAACTACAAAAAGGGTACGCAGACGCGCGGCTGCATGAAAAGTGTCATGCGCTACGTTTCCCAACTCAGCAAGACGCTCTGGGATGGGCAGCAGCTCGTCAGCGGTATTGACTGTCAGCCGGAAACCGCATTCGACGAATTTCTGAGTACGAAACTGCTGCACCACAAAGACGGCGGCGTGATGTTCTATCACATGGTGCAAAGCTTCCCGAAAGGCGCTGCCATCGACTCGCGCACAGCGCATGAGGCGGCGCGGTAGCTGGCAGGATACTTCGAGGGTTGTGAAGTTCTGGTGTGTACTCATGTTGACCGAAAGCATATCCACTCGCACTGCATCATCAACAGTGTGAACTTCGAGACGGGTAAGAAGGTACACATGGCGGACGAGCAGATTCAGGAGCTGCGCGTTCGCAACGACCAGATCTGTGAAGAACTGGGGCTGCCGAAATTTCAGAGGGATGAGCAAAAACGTTCCCGCGGAATGTCCAACGCGGAATACTACACGGCGGACAGGGGTGAAAGCTGGAAGTTCGAGCTGATGCGCGTGATCGACGAGTGTATGCGCTGCGCAGGAAACCGTGAGGAATTTCTGATCTTGCTCCGCTCTGAGGGTTACGACGCCACTTGGACGGACAGCCGCAAGAACATCACCTACGTCACGCCGGATGGGCGCAAGTGCCGTGATAACAAGTTGCACATAGAAAAATACCTGAAAGAAAATATGGAGGCGGAATTTGGATACAGAACGGAGAATGACAACACAAGAAATGTTGACGCAGCACAAAAAGCTGATGGACGAGGCGCAACGGCTGGAACCCAGTGTGATGATCACGGAGCGGAACTGGAGTGCGATGCTCGAAATGCAGGACAGGCTGTTCCGGCAGCAGATGCAGTTGGACACGGACCTGAAAACGCTCCTGACGCGGGAGGACGCACAGACCGCATTGAACGAGATGCAGGAGAGTACAGAAAAATTCGAGAAACAGGCTGGGAGCCTGAACGCGAGATATTCTTCCGCCTGCAAAGAGCTGACAGACAGTACGCAGAAAGCCGTGACTACGATTTCAGAGAGCAGCAAACAAGAGTTTTCAGCTCTGGCACAGGCAGCGAAGAAGAAAATTCATCTGTGCGCATGGATCTCGATTACGGCAGTGATCTTGTGCGCCTTGGTCGTGCTGTGGAGCAGATGACGGACGATGCGCCGACGCGCGACGGAACGACTATGCCGCTGCACATCGACAGCAAGCGCCGCAAAAAGCTCCGGCAAAAGAAAACCGCCCTCGGTCACGCCGAGGACGATCATGAAGATTGGGATATGAAACAGGAACTATGAAAGGAGTACCTATGGCGAGAAAGCGAAAAGACAATATTTCGGAGGTCACGTTCAGCTACATCGGTACGGATGCGCAGTTCGATGAATTTTTGAAAATGCTGGTGCATGACTACCTGTCGGTAGATCAGCCATATACAAAGTTGCAGGAAGATTTTGTTGATCATGTAGATTCCTGTTGCGCATGATGGATTGTACTAGCTATTTGAAAAACAGTGTGCTATGGTGTGTGCTGCAATCGGCACACGCCATAGCGGAAAGGAGGAACCATGAAGGTCTGGCTGTATTACCGCCTGAGCCGGGACGAGGACGATGAACTGAACTCCCTGACAAATCAGCGAAAGATCATTTACGAATACGCCGTCACAAACGGACATGAAGTTGTCGGTGAGTCCTTCGATGACAATGTCAGCGGAATGCACTTCAACCGCGAGGGCATCGATAAAATCTATGAAGTGGTCGAAGCGGGCAAGATTGAAGCCATCATTGTCAAAGACCTATCCCGCCTGGGTCGACACCGAACGCAGACTGCCCTGTTTATCGACTACCTGCGGGAACACGACGTCCGCGTCCTCTCGGCAACGGAAAATATCGATACGTTCAACGAAAACGACGATCTCATCATTGGCTTCAAGGGCTTGGTTAATGACTTCTATGCCCGCGACGGCAGCCGCCGTGTGCGAACCGGCTACCGGCAAAAGCAAAAGGAAGGGATCGTGACCATCCCGCCCTTCGGCTACTTCAAGGACAAGAACACAAAGAAAGTTGTCATCGTGGAGGAAGCGGCCGAAACAGTCCGACTGATCTTCTCCGCCTACGTCGGCGGCAGCGGCATGAAGACCATCGCCCGCACACTGAATGAGCAGAGAAGAAAAACACCTGCGTTCATGCAGCTGGAACTGCTGAACAAGAGCCTGCCCAACACGCAGGACGTCATTCTCAAGAAGTATCTCTGGGACGCGACTATGATAGCGCGCATTCTCAGGGACGAGAGTTATGTAGGCACGCTCATCTGTCACAAAAGTGAGCGGAACAAAATCAACAAAACTTTCCGCTTCACAGAGCCGGAAGAACAGTTTCGTCACGAGAATTACCTCCCGCCGATCATCACGCCGGAGCTGTGGGAGCAGACGCAGATGATGCTGGCGGAGCGGAAACGGCTGAACGTGCGCGCCGCGCCCTCGCAGGAGATCCTGCGCTACAGTGGACTTCTCCGCTGCGAGGACTGCGGCCGGGTCATGTTCGGCAGGCGCATCCATCTGAAAAGCGGCGAACGGGTCACCTATGTTTGCAGCACCTACAACCGCTTCGGGAAGGAGCATTGCTCCCAGCACCAGATCGACGAAGCGGTACTGGATAGGCTGATTATGGACGAACTCAAAAATACCAAGGTGCTGTATCAGCAGAACTGGGATGCACTGGAGCAGCTGATCGCACAGTGGACACCAAAGGCAGAACTGACCGGTGCGCAGATTGTCAAGTTAGAAAAGCGAATTCGATGCCTGGAGGATGAAACGGAGGCAATTTTAATGGAGCGGATACGGGACCGGGCAAATGCCGAGCGCTACGACCGCATGATCCAGAAACGTGAAGAAGAAATCGCTGCGGCAAAAAAGCAGATCGAAGAACTGCAAAATATCTCCGCTGTCCTGCGGGAGCGGCAAACGAAGCTCAAACGGGATATCAGCATGATCGACGACATTCTCACTGAGGGTGCTATGACGGAAGCGCACCTGCGGATGCTGATTGAAAAAATCTATGTTCAGGAAACAAACGGGACGCTCAGTCTGGACATTCAGATCAAAGCACCGTTCCGCACACACCTGGATGTCTACGAAAACGGCGTTCTTACCGAACAGTATGGTGCGCTGGATTTTGACTGGGACAGGCTGGCGCACCTGATCTACGGCGAGACGCTTGTGGGATAGGAGGAAATCATGCGGGTCTGGCTTTACGCACGGCTTTCAGGCGATGATGATCCGGCGCAGAATTCTCTGCAAAATCAGCAGGAGATCTGCCGCGCTTTTGCAGAAAAGAGCGGCTGGACGATCGTCGGCAGTTCTGCCGATAATAACATCAGCGGCATGAATTTCAGCCGCCGTGGGCTGGATATGCTCACAGCGGCGGTTCAGGCAAAACAGGTTGATGCAGTTCTCGTGAAAGACCTTTCAAGGCTGGGTCGTCACCGAACCCAAACCGCATTGTTTATCGACTTCCTGAGACAGCAGCAAGTGCGGGTCATCTCCGCAACGGAAGGTGTGGATACTTTCTGCGAAGAAGACGATCTCATGATCGGTGTCCGCGGATTGATGAATGATTATTACGCGAAGGATATTGGCAAAAAGATTCGAGCAGGATACCGTCAGAAGCAACAAGAGGGGCTGGTGATCACGCCGCCCTTCGGATACTGGAAGGATCGAAATACAAATCAGGTTTTGGTGTATCCGGAAGCGGCGGAGACGGTACAGCTTATCTACGCTCTGTATTTACAGGGCTGCGGACAGAAAGAGATCACCCGGTGGCTTAATACTGAGGGGCGAAAAACACCGGCGCAGCTCCGGGCTGAATGGTGCGGCAAAGAAGTCCGGCATACGCACAAAACCCGTGACGGTCAGTTCCTATGGACATACGCCAGTGTGAAAAACATTCTGGTGGAGGAGGCGTACACCGGCGTGCTGAACAACCATCGCAGAGAATACAACAACGGTAAGGCCAAGCATATAGACAAAACCGACTGGTATCGTCATGAGGATTTCTTTCCTGTGATCATAGAAAGGCCGGAATGGGAGCGGGTACAGCGCTTGCTCAAGCAGCAGGCCCGCCCCGCAAACGGCAATCAGGCCAAGCACCGTTACGCGGGACTGCTGACCTGCCAGGAATGTGGGAATACGTTCATTCCTATGATCCGCTGCTGGAACGGCAAGAGCCGGGTGGAATATGTGTGCCGTGGATACCACCGAAATGGAAAAGCCTATTGTGCCTCCCACCGTATTCATGAGGAGGTGATGGATACCGCAGTGCAGGCGTATGCCGAAACTGCGAGGGAGCAGTGTGCTGAGGAACTGAAGAAACTGGCGCATATGCAAAAAATGTGGGCGTTGAGGAAACCAATCCTCGACGCCCACATTTTGTCGTTGCAGGGGAAAGTGCTGGAACTGGAGCAGGAGATTGATGAGATTGTGATGGAAAAGTTAAGAATATAGGTTAATAGGCTTGCAGATAAATAGCTTTTTTGCTACAATTAATGACAGTAAATGACTACTTTGAGATAGATATGCTTCTGGGGGTGGACGCTTTCTTCTACTTTTATTTTTTTGACGATTTGTATTATATCGAGGATATACAGCAAGCATTTAAAAATATATGTCTGGACAAAATGCTTTCTGATGGGTATTTCGATATGAGTGCATACATATTTGCGCGACTAAAGAAAGAAGATATATATGCGCGCCTTGTGGCAAGCAAATCGAGATACGCGGTTTTGTACCAAGGAAGATTTCCCAACAAAAATACGGCGTCTTCTGTTTGGCGTCAAAAAATGGGGGAAGGATCATACAATGATGATACCTATAGATCCCGGTGCGAGCTTACATATTTAGAATCCAGTGCCATTGTTAACTGGGTCTACAAGACACTGAAAAATTCTGAAGAAAGAAATACCTTCACTAAAGAATTGCTTGGACAGATAAAAGAATTACATGGTATACAAAATGACATCCGTTTTTCAAAAGGTGTAGTATATAATGCAGAAAAGGTTGAGATACATTTTCTCTCTTCTGTTTCAAGTGTAAACAGTTATGTTTCTTCACTAAAGAAAGAAGTAGGAACACTGTTTTTCCGAGGACATACAAATCCAAACTATATTTTACGTCCGTCAATCATGCGAACCCCGCGCTTATTGCAGAACGAAAGCAAAATATACCACGAACTGATAATTAATTGCCCTGACGACTTTGAAAAATGTCACACTCATCTTGAGAAACTGGTAAAGATGCAGCACTATGGTTTGCCTACACGCTTGCTGGATATCACAAGGAATCCTCTTGTTGCGCTGTATTTTGCATGTGAGAGTAATCCCGAGAGCTATGGGGAACTGGTTTTAATTTCACCCGAGAACCATGAAATCAAATACCCACAAAGTGATACGGTATCCATATTGGCAAGTCTACCTGTTTTTTCATACAAGCAACAACAAGAATTTGGACGACTGGCATCGGATCCAACGGTATCACAACATGATTTCAACAAAAAGGTGGATCGCTTACTTCATGAAGTGAGACTTGAAAAACCTGCTTTTCTGCCTGAAATCAAAAAGGACGATCTGGTGAGTAGCTTCATTGTCTATGCGCTAAAGAATAATGATCGAATCGTTAAGCAAGATGGTGCATTTATCCTATGTGGGTTACCTGACGGCGAAAGATCATTGGAAGAATTTCGATATAGGGAAAACGGGAAAAAAGTAGTTATACTGATTGATGGGAAAAAGAAGTTGCTTGAACAATTGGAGACATTCTCAATCAATCGCGCAGCTCTTTTCCCTGAAATCGAATGTGTTGCCGAGTATCTAAGAAACAAGTACACAAGTTGAACGATAAAATGTGGGCGTTGAGGAAACTAATCCTCGACGCCCACATTTTATCGTTACAGGGACAGTCTCCCTCAGCTAATTAGACTTTACTTGATTTCGGTTACGCTTGTGTCATCGTAATGATTAGGGTAACGACAAGTCATTTTAAGTATGTACTCGTGTTTCCCATCATATTTGTCCATGCAACTCATTGTAGCAAAAAGTGTAAATTCTCCAGTCTCATTAGTCGCAGGTGACTTTGTTTGAATGGTCATCTCTTTCTGCGGATTTTAAACTCCCACAGAATCCACTGGCACACTGAAAACGCAAGAAGAAGCGGGGCATATTCTCGGCACGTTCTTGTTCTTCAGCAAGCGCTGCCTTTTTATCTGCCTCTGTTTTGATAATGTGGTTCTGATACAAGGCTAAAGCGCCTAAGACCACAGTGCCAAGAAAGGAGAGGATTGCACCATAATAACCCAATGCATCACCGGCAGACCATTCGGCTACAAGGATATCTGTTGTGGCGTTTATCTTAAATAGGATATTGATAACAAAGGGGACACCCATTAGTAGGAGCAAAATAACCACGCAGATTAGTGCAAACAACACTCTGTGTTTTTTAAACCAGTCGATCATAGCAATACCTCATAATTGAGTAAATAGAAAGCGCCAAACAAATAGTCTGGCGCAGATGGTGCGGGCATGGGGACTCGAACCCCAACGCATCGCTGCACGAGAACCTAAATCTCGCATGTCTACCAATTCCATCACAGGCGCAAACAGAAAGCGGCGGTATTGGCCGCCGCTCATAAGCCTCTATTTTGACACGGGGAGGTTCCCGAGGCGGAGCAAAACGCTGTATCCGCGCACCGTTACAAACGGCACAATTATCTTACCACAGCCGCGTCGGCTTGACAAGTGGGCAAACGCAAATGCCGCGCAAAACTTTCTTGTCCACACAAATTGACAACCGTCCGGAAACCTGATATCATGCTCTGTCGAAAGCTTGATCTGGAGGGGTGCAGAATGCAGAAATATACGGCGTCCGTCATCACGGCCGGGTGTCTCTGGGGCTTGATGGGTCTGTTCACGCGCACACTGGCGACCTATGGCGTGGATTCCACGGGCGCGATCGTGCTGCGCTGCGGCATTGCGGCGCTGCTGTTCGCCGTCACGCTGCTCGTGCGCGACTCAAAGCAGTTTCGCATTCGGCTCAAAGACATCTGGTGTTTTATCGGCACCGGCATCTGCAGCCTGCTGTTTTTCACGTATTGCTATTTTCAGGCCATCACGATCATGGACCTGTCCACGGCGGCCGTGCTGCTGTACACCGCGCCGTCGATCGTCATGATCCTCTCGCTGATCCTGTTTCACGAGCGTATCACGGTGCAGAAGCTCATCGCGCTCGTGCTGGCGTTTGCCGGCTGCTGTCTGGTGTCGCTCGTCGGCGGGGAGCACAAGCTCTCCACGGTCGGCATTCTCTACGGCCTCGGCGCGGGCTTCGGCTATGCGCTCTACAGCATCTTTGCCCGCTACGCGCTCGACCGCGGCTATTCGAGCAACACCATCAACTTTTATTCCTGCCTGCTGACCACCATCGGCGCGGCCATCATCTGGGGTGCGGCGCAGCCGCTCGGCGTCATGTTCGGTTCGTGGAAGGGCTTCGGCCTGTGCACGGCGCTCGGCATCGTCACGTGCTACCTGCCTTATCTGCTCTATACCTTCGGCCTCACGGGGCTCGAGACCGGCAAGGCGTCCATCCTTGCGTCGTTTGAGCCGGTCGTGGCGACGCTGGTCGGCATCTTCGTGTTCCACGAAAAACTCACACCGCTCAGCGCCCTCGGCTGCGTGTGCGTGCTCTCGGCCGTCGTGCTGCTCAATCTCAAACGCCGGCAGAAAGCAAACGAAATCCAATAAAGAAACCGTCCGTTCCCGATCGGGAGCGGACGGTTTTTGCGTATGCAGCTTATTTGTTGTTGTAGGCCTCAATGCCCTTGGCAAGCAGCTCCATGGAGCGCTTGAGTGCGTCCTGATTGATGACGTAGGCCATGCGGATCTCGTTGACGCCGGTGTGTGGGGTCTTGTAGAAGCTCTCGGCCGGGGTGAACATGAGCGTGTCGCCGTTGTCGTCAAACTCCTCGAGCATGAACAGCTGGAACTTCTCCGCGTCGTCCACGGGGAGCTTGGCCATGACGTAGAACGCGCCCTTCGGCTCGGAGTAAATGACGCCGGGGATCTTCTTGAGCCCCTCGACGAGCGTGTCGCGGCGGGCCTTGTATTCCTTGCGCACGGCGTCGAAGTACTCGGGGCCGACGGTGTAGAGTGCGGCGGACGCGACCTGGTCGATCGTCGAGGCGCACAGGCGGCCCTGGCACCACTTCATGGCGTTGTTGTAGAGCTCTGCGTTGCGCGTGATCACACAGCCGATGCGCGCGCCGCAGGCGCTGAAGCGCTTGGACACGGAGTCGATGACGACGACGTTGTCCTCATATCCCTCGAGCTGCAGCAGGCTCATGAGCTTCTCGCCGCCGTAAACAAACTCGCGGTACACCTCATCGCCGATGATGAACAGGTTATGCTCCTTGGCGATGTCGGCCATGAGACGGAGCTCTTCCTCGGTGAGGATCGTGCCGGTCGGGTTGCCGGGGTTCGTGAAGAGAATGGCGCGGGTGTGCTCGTTGATGCAGGCCTCGACGCGCTCACGGATGGCGAACTTGTAGTTTTCCTCAGGGGTCGTGGTGATTGGGCGGATGGTCGCGCCGGTCAGCGTGACAAACGTGCTGTAGTTCGGGTAAAACGGCTCGGGGATGATGATCTCGTCGCCCTCGTCGAGAATGCAGCTGAGCGCGATCTGCAGCGCCTCACTGCCGCCGGTGGTGATGAGCACCTGCTTGTTGGTGATGGGCGCATCGATCTTGCCGTAGTAGTTGACGACCGCGTCGATCATCTCGGGCACGCCGTCGGACGGGGCGTAGGCCAGGACCGGCTGGCTGAAGTTTTTCACAGCCTCAAAGTAGGCCGCGGGGGTGGCAATATCGGGCTGGCCGATGTTCAGGTGGTAGAGTTTCTTGCCCTTTTTGGCAGCCTCGTTTGCATAGGGCGCGAACTTGCGCATGGGCGAGAGGCCGCATTTTTCGATCTTACTGGAAAATTTCATGTTGCTCCTCCGTTTTTCTTTGTATTTTTGGTTTCTTTTTTGCTTTCAAACACATTCATGATAACGCATTTTTTCCGAAACTACAACTGATTTTTTGGAAAAAAACCGGCCACAAATTTAACAATCACGCCCCATGGGGAAGGGAAAAACAAGAGACCGCCGCAGCTTTGCGCTGCGACGGCCGGTGCGTATCTGGTTTCGATGCGGGCTCAGACCTTGAAGTCCACAGAGGTCGCGCCCTGATCGTCCTGCTCGAAGGTGTAGTCCTTGCCGGGCAGGATGGCGTTGAGCAGGATGCCCACGATGGAGGAGACAGCCAGACCCGACAGGGACACGACGCCGATCTGGATGCTGCCGGAGTAGGTGATGCCGATGGCGAGCACGAGGATGAGCGCGGCGATGATGACGTTGCGGGTGTTGGTGAAGTCGACCTTGTTCTCGACGACGTTGCGCACGCCGACAGCGGAGATCATGCCGTAGAGCACGAGGGACACGCCGCCGATGGTGGCCGTCGGCATGGCGGACACGAGGGCCGCGAATTTCGGGCAGAAGGACACGACGATCGCAATGCAGGCCGCGATGCGGATCACGCGGGGATCGTAGACGCGGGACAGGGCGAGCACGCCGGTGTTCTCACCGTAGGTGGTGTTGGCCGGAGCGCCGAAGAGGGAAGCGAGGGTGGTGGCCAGGCCGTCGCCCAGCAGGGTGCGGTGGAAGCCGGGGTCGACCATGAAGTTCTTGCCGCAGGTGGAGGAGATGGCGCAGATGTCGCCGATGTGCTCGACCATGGTGGCAAGGGACAGGGGCACGACCGTCAGCACGGCGGACCAGAGGACGCCGCTGTCGACCGGGCCGGCGAAGAGGTGGAACACGCTGTTTTTCCAGAAGATCGGCAGGCCGAACCACTTGGCGCTGCTGACGGCAGCGGCGACGGAGGCGCGCTCCGCGGGATCAACGATGAGTGCGAAGATGTAAGAGCCGAGCACGCCGAGCAGGATCGGGATGATCTTGGCCATGCCCTTGCCCCACATGTTGAAGCCGATGACGATCAGGATCGCGACGACGGCGACGAGCCAGTTGGCACGGCAGTTGGTGATGGCGGAAGAGGAGAGTGTCAGGCCGATGGCGATGATGATCGGGCCGGTGACGATCGGCGGGAAGTAGCGCATGACTTTCTTGACGCCGAAGATCTTGAACAGTGTCGACAGGATGATGTACATCAGGCCCGCGATGGCGACGCCGAAGCAGGCGTATGCCAGCAGGTCGTTGTTGTAAATGGCGGAGCCGTCGGCGTTCGTGCCGATGGTGCGCACGGCGTTGTAGCCGCCGATGAAGGCGAACGAGCTGCCGAGGAAGGCCGGGACCTTGCCCTTGGTCAGCAGGTGGAACAGCAGCGTGCCGAGGCCGGCGAACAGCAGCGTTGTTGCGACGTCGAGGCCGGACAGCGCCGGGACGAGGACGGTCGCGCCGAACATGGCGAACATGTGCTGGAGACCCAGAATGAACATTCTGGACTTGCCGAGTGTACGTGCGTCGTACACCGGCTCGGTACCGATGGAGCTTTTACTCATAGATTTTTTCCTCCCGTGAAAATTTAATCTATTCTTTATCCTCTCTCGAGGATGCAGACACTGTTCTCTCCGTCCGTTTCCTGCAGGCGGACGGCCACGACCTCGCTCTTGGAGGTCGGGATGTTCTTGCCGACGTAATTGGCCTTGATCGGAAGCTCCGAATGGCCGCGGTCGATCAGGGAAAAGAGCTGGATGCGCGCCGGACGGCCGAGCTGCATCACGGCTTCGAGCGCTGCGCGCGCGGTGCGGCAGGTGTAGATTACATCGTCGACCAGCACGACGGTCTTGCCCGCAATGGGGAAGGGAATGTCCGTCCGGTTGAGTACCGGCGCGTCCGCGACCGTGGACAGATCATCGCGGTAGAGCGTGATGTCCAGCTCGCCGACCGGCAGCTGCACGCCGTCGATCTTCTCAATGTTTTTTGCAAGGCGGCGGGCCAGCGGCACACCGCGCGTGCGGATGCCGATCAGGCACAGGTCGTCCGTGCCGTCGTTTTTCTCGAGGATCTCATGCGCGATGCGCACGAGCGTGCGGTCGATGGCGGCTTCGTCCATGATCTTTGCCTTGAATTTCAGCTCCACAGCGATCCCTCCTCCGGGCATAAAAAAACACCCTGTCCGGATACAGACAAGGCGGCAACGCGCAGGGAGAGCCCGCAGTGATTCCATTGACCGTGACACCTTGCCGGTATCTCGTACCGACTTAAAAATATCAGCTTGCACAGCATACCACCGTATCTCGTGCTTGTCAACAGCAAATTCACATTTTCGTCACAAAAACTTGTCCCTCCCGTTTTCTGCGGGAGGGACAGGGTACAGGATCTTGTGGTCAGGCTTTCTTGAAGCTGTCCTTGAGCGCGACGGCCCGGTTAAAGACCAGATGCTCCGGAGCCGAGTCCTTATTATCCACGGCAAAGTAGCCGAGACGCAGGAACTGGAACGCGGCCGGAGCCTCGGCGCCGGCGAGCAACCGCTCGACCTTGCAGCCGGTGAGCACGGACAGCGAGTCCGGATTCAGGCACTCCAGATAGTCCTTGCCGTCACCCTCGGGGTCGGCGTCGGCGAAGAGGTTATCATACAGGCGCACCTCGGCGTCGGCGCAGTTGTGTGCATCGACCCAGTGGATCGTGCCGCGCACCTTGCGGCCGTCGGGCGTGTTGCCGCCGCGGGTCTCGGGGTCGTATTCGCACAGGACCTCCGTCACGCTGCCGTCCGCGTCCTTGACGCAGCCGGTGCAGCGGACAATGTACGCACCCTTGATGCGCACCTCGTTGCCGGGGTAGAGGCGGTTATACTTTTTCGGCGGCTCCTCCATGAAGTCGTCGGCTTCGATCCACAGCTCGTTGGAGAACGTCACGTCGCGCGTGCCGGCGTTTTCGTCCTCGGGGTTGTTCTCGATGGCAAACGTCTCGCTCTGGCCCTCGGGATAGTTCGTGATGCGCAGCTTCACCGGGTGCAGCACGGCCATGGCGCGCTGGGCATGGAGGTTGAGATCCTCGCGCAGGCAGTGTTCCAGAAAGCTGTAGTCGACCGTGGATGCGACCTTGGACACGCCGATGCGCTCGCAGAAATTGCGGATGGACGCGGCGGTGTAGCCCCGGCGGCGCAGGCCGCACAGCGTGGGCATCCGGGGATCGTCCCAGCCGGAGACATAGTGCTCCTCCACCAGCTTGC
>ERZ780208.2505-NODE-2505-length-12511-cov-7.741731_pt1 | contig 12511 bp, 13 predicted proteins | sample MGYA00511167_ERZ780208 | MGnify/ENA primary metagenome ERZ780208 (study PRJEB29588, sample SAMEA2159202) | human gut metagenome | biome: human gut; feature: human-associated habitat; material: faeces | place: Denmark | collected 2008/2010 ... | reverse complement strand
GGTGTCCATAGGCCCACACACCAGCCCCCGCCACCATGACCGCCTGCTTGGGAAGGCTGGGCGGCTTCGGCGGCTCCTGACGGGATAGCTTTTCCTTTGCCATTTCCAGCCGGACAGCGGAGTGTTCCGCCTTGGCCTCGGCTCGTTCTTTCTTTTTCTCCCGCTTGTCTTTCTGGTCTTTGTGGGCGGCCTGCTCCTCACAAACGGTATCTTCCCGGGCCTTGTCCTCCTGCCGCAAGCGGGAGGACGGCTTTTCTCGTTCGCCGTCCTGCCTGAATTTCCCGGTACTCTGGGACTTCGGGCCAACTTGGCCCGAAGCCTGCTCCCCAGCCTGACGGGTCACTTCTTCCTCAGTGAAGTGGAGCCGCCCACGCTTTACCCGTTTCTCACCGTTTGTTTTCTTCGGGTCAACCTGTCCCGAAGCGTCCTTACTCATTCTGGGCCTCCTTTTCCTCCGGGCGGGTGGTCATAATGGAATAGAGTTTGGTATTCTTCGGGAAACGGTCAACAAACGGTATGGTCACATTTCCAAAGAACAAAAGCCCTTCGCCGGGATTGGAGTGGGTCACATAGGAAAGCTGATGGGGACTGATACCCAACTGTTTCGCCAAAATCTGCCTGTCTCCCTGTGCCTGTGACAAAAGCACCATGAAGTCAGAGTTTTCAAAGATGTTCTCGATCTGACGGCTGGCAAGGAGGTCTTTCACATTCTGGGTCAGGGCGCTGGGAACACATCCTTTTTTGCGGAGCATTTTCCAGATAGTCACAAAATAGCTGGAAGTCAGTTCGTCCTGCAACAGCACATGGAACTCGTCGTAATAGCACCATGTAGCAATACCGCAGGAGAAGTTGTAGGAAACCTGATTGTTGGACAGATCGTTGAGAATGTGCATGGCAATTTTGCGGAGCCCAGAGCCCAGCTTCTTCAAATCGAAGCACAGCACTCGGGCATTTTTATAGTCCACATTGGTTTTGTGGTTGAACAGGTTAAGGGAGCCAGACACATAGATTTCAAGGGCCGTTGCCAGCCGCTTTGCCTCGGGTTCGCTCTGCTGGCACAGAAGGTCATACAGGTCTTGAAGCGTCGGCATGGGTGCGTGTTCCGGGTCATTGAGCAAATCCCGGTACACCATGCGGGCGCAGCGGTCAATGATGGTACGCTCGACGGGCTGTAAGCCGTCTTTGCCGCCAACAATCAGCTCCATGAGCGAAAGAATGAAGTCGCATTTCAGACTGATAGGAGAAACCTCGTCATCCATGCTCAAATCCAAATCCATAGGATTGATGAAATGCGGGCTGTTGGGGGCAATCTCTACCACAAGCCCATCCTTCCCAAACTGGCGCACCAGTGGGGAATATTCGCCCATGGGGTCAAGAATGATAATACGGTCATTGGTGGCAAGAAACACATTCACAAGTTCCCGTTTTCCGCTGAAGCTCTTGCCGCTCCCCGGAACACCGAGGTACAGCCCGTTAGGGTTTTTCAGCTTCTTGCGGTTTGCCATGATGACATTATGGGAAAGGGCGTTCAGGCCGTAATAGATGGCCTCGCCGTCCATGCGGAGCTCCTGCGTCATAAACGGAACGAAAATCGCCGTGGAACTGGTTGTCATGCCACGCTGTATCTCAATCCCGTTGTAGCCGAGGGGCAGACTGGACACAAGGCCCTGCTCCTGCTGGAAGTCCAGCCGCTTCAAAAGACAGTTGTACTTCTGCATGATACCCGATACGGTGAACAGGTCGTTGTCCAGCTCTCGGCGGGTGGCGGCGGTATTTACCACAAGGAAGGTCAAAAGAAACATTCGCTCGTTGCGGCTCTGCAAATCATTCAACAGGTTCTTGGCGTCCTGACTGAAAGTAACGAGGTCAGGGGGAAGAATATCCATGTCGTAACCGCTTCGGACGGCCTTTTTCTGTTCCTCCACCTTCATTTTGTCAATGTCGCTGACTTTTCCCTTGATGGTTTTGATGGCCTTGGCCTGATCGACGGTCTGAATGTGCATGGTAATGGTCATTTCAGCGTCCACCTCCAACAGCTCGGCAAGGAGCTTGTCGGAGAGTTCGGAGGCCATAATCTGCATATAGGAGGCCGCTCCCCAAGTGGAACCCATGCGAAACAGCCGGGTTTGGCGGAAGTCAAAGCTGGTAGGGGCAATAAAATCTTTTGTTCCCATTCCGGTCTTGGGTATCATATCCCATGTGAAGCGGAAGGGCTCTGTGCCGCCGGGGTGAAGCTGGCCGTGCAGTATCTCTAAGCGTTCCAGCCCGTTCAGGGGTCGTGACTGTACGCCCAGCTTTTTGAAGTTGCTGGAAATGTCAGCCTCTACACGCTCCAGCCCGGGCCTGGCGGCGGCGAGGCTGTCCGCCGACACACCGAAGGTCAGCAGCTTTGTCCGCACAATGCCGTTATTGCTCTTGGCAATCTGGCCTTCCAGCATTTCCACATACTCACTCCGCATATCGCTGTATCCGTCCTCCTTCATGGGAATATTGAGCTTGTATTTGCTCTCGGGGCGGCTTCGGTGATTGATAAAGGAGAGTTGGAACGGGAGGGAGCTGTCAAAGGAATTGAGAAAAGCGCAGTAGCCGTCAAAGATGGCTGACTGGTCATCAGCCTGCGCCAACTGATAGTTAATGTCCTCGTATTCCATACTCTTGGTATAGAGCCTGTCATTGACCCGGCAGATACCGTCCTTGAAAATTTCCCGGTACGGGATGGTCTGCTGTGCGGTCTGTGGCCCGGTCTTTCTTGCCGGGGCCTGTTTCTTTGGCTTGCGGTCAGGACGCTTTCTTTCTGCGCCCGGCCTTGCTGTCTTTGCGTTGGTCTGCAATCGGGTGTTCCTCCTTTCTGCTCAGGAAAGCATAAAAATTATCGGTCTTATAGGGCCTGACCTTCGGCAATAAAAACCGTGTTCGGATGATGTTGCGGAGCACCTTTTCAAAAGGAAGCCCGTCTTTTTCAAACATGGCGAACAGAAAACACGGCATCATCAGCCCAATCATCAGGAACAGAGCCGTACTGTTTCCAATGTGAGAACGGGTAAACAGGTAAAACGGAATACCGATACCGCCCGCTATGGAGAAACAAATAAGCTGGCGCTTCGTCAGGTTGAAGGCCAGCTTTGTTTTAATTCGGCTTAAATCGTTAGGTACTGGCACATAGGCCAAAGAAATCACCTCCTTGGTGCTTCGGGTCAACTTGGCCCGAGGTTATCGTTCTGTCTGACGGGCCGGGGCCTCCTTCCGGGCGGACTGCGCCGCCTCAAGGCCGGACTGTCTGGCCCGCCAATACTCGGGGTTATATCGCTTGATAGAGCGGTTGATATTTTCCTCAAAGGCGGCCTTGTCTTTGATACGCTCGGGTATCTGCCAGAGCTTTTTGTCTAAAAGCTCCCGCAGCACCACTTCCTCCTGCGTATCTTCCTCAAAGCAGAGGTAGCCGCCACGCCGAAAGCCGCACCGTTTGGCTGCCGGGGAGAGAAAGGCCGCCACCTCGTTTGAAACCATCGTCCCGCCATGGCTGGCTGTGCTCACAAGGAACACGCCGGGGCAGAGCGTGTCGCAGGTCTGTACCGCTCCCCACGGAGATTTGTTCGGCTCCTGATACATTTTTGCCTCCTTCCAGCTTCGGGCCAAGTTGGCCCGAGGTATGATTTAATGGGCTCCGAATATGGACTTTGACAGGCTCCCGGTCTTAAAGAGCACGAAAACAAGGAGCACCGTGTAGCCTACACATTCCCAGATAGCGGCCATCATATCGCCGCTTGTAGCGATACTCTGCACCAACACGGCATAAATCGCCATGCACACCATAATGAGCATCCCCTGAAAGCCAATGGCGAACAGGGATTTGAAATAGTTGTGACCCATGTGGCCCGCCTCCCGGTTTGCACTGGTGGCAAAGGGAATGGGGGCAAGGCTCGTCATCAGGTAAATTTCAATCATGCGCCCGTAGACGATGACGAAAATCACGATATTCAAAGCCGTCATGGTAAACTGAACGAAGAACGATTGTAGGAAAATACCGAGGAGCGGCCCCAGTTCCATGGCTTCAAGCTGGGTCTGCATATCGTTCAGTACATCCGGTGTGACGGCGGTGGAGCCTTGTATCAGGCCCGCCGACTGGTGAATGACCTGCTGGGAAACATCAAATACCGCCATGACGATATTGAAGGTGTTGGACAGGATCATCACCGCAATAAAGGTCTTGAAAATCCACTTAAAAAAGATCCATGTGTCGAAGTTGTGTAGGTTGTTGTGGTCTATCAGCATTTGAATGAGCTCATAGGTCATCACGAAGGTAAGCACCAGCCCGGCAATAGGCAGGATGACCGTTTCAGAGAGCTGCCGTATCATGGAAAAGACCCCGGCGTTCCATGCCGCCGGGGTCATTCCTACCTGTGCCGCAATCTCTCCGACCTGCTCATTCACACCTGTAAAGAGCCCGCCGAGGTTTCCCATGATACCCTCGACCAACAGCCCTTTGAGCCATTCCGTGATAGCGTCGAAGATACTTTGCATAGCTTACTCCTTTGCGAAGATTAGAACAGGTTTGCCAGAAGCGGGATCAGGTTCATACCCAGCAGGACAATGCCGCCGCCAGCCATGAGCTGCTTCATACCCTGCGATTTGGAGGCAGGGTTGTCGGCTCCGTAACCTTCCAAGAGGTTGACGATACCCCATGCGCCGAGGCCGCAGCCGATAGCCATAACGAGAACCTTCAGAGTGTCAACAGCAGAAGCGAAAAATTCCATATACATTTCCTCCATTTGATAAAAGATTGAATTGTGGGTATCAAAAAACCGCCCTTTCAGGCGGTCTCCGGCCTCGGGCCAACTTGGCCCGAAGTCCATCTATCAGTTAAACGAAATCGTCTGCGCTGTCCAAATCATCATAATTGAGAATGTCAGCGTCCTCGTCGGAGGTGTCCACCTCATACACCGTGTATTCTTCCTCGGGCTTTAGTCTCAATCGCCGGGAAGTCAGGCGTTCCAGATGGAAGGCGTTCCGTTTACTGTCATGTTCCGCTGTGTAGCGGTAGTTGGGGTGCTGCTTCAAATCATACTTGGGTGAAAAGAATGGGGGCAGGCCCCGAAGCTGTAACAGGCACTTGTTTCCGGGCATGGTGGTGATCTCGCTGGTGGTCAAAAGCTCCCGGCCCAAACGCTGGGTATTAAGTCCATAGCTTTCGGACTGCCCCCGTGTGCGGCTGTCTGTCTGCATGGAGATCGTCGCTTTTCCCAGCCAGTTTTCCGAAATGTCCTTTAGCGTGGAAGCCTCCCGGCCTCCCAGAAACACAATGCTGTCCATATTGCCCATGATGGTTTCCGCATGGTCTTTATAAAGGGCCTTGCATTGGCTCATGGCCTGATAGAACAGGGTCAGGCTGATTTCTCTTGACCGAATAACGGCCACGATTTTCTCCAGCCCCGGCACCTGCCCGGTGTTGGCAGCCTCGTCCCACAGCACCCGCACATGGTAGGGCAGACGCCCGCCATAGGTGTTGTCAGCCCGTTCACACAGAAGGTTGAACATCTGCGAAAAAGCGAGGGCAACCAAAAAGTTGTAGGTGGTGTCCGTGTCGCTGATAAGAAAGAACAGCGCTGATTTTTCATCCCCCAGCTTATCCAGCTCCAGTTCGTCATAAGACATGATCTCCCGAAGCTGGGGAATATCAAAGGGAGCCAGTCTTGCACCGCAGGAAATCAAAATGCTTTTGGCTGTCTTGCCGCTGGCGAGCTTGTATTTCTTATACTGCCTCACGGCGAAGTGCTGGGGGCTGCGGCGTTCCAACCCGTCAAACATATAGTCCACCGCATTTTTGAAGGTTTCGTCATCCTCCCGGACTTCCATGCTGTTTATCATTTCCACCAGCGTATTCATGTTGCGTTCTTCCTCCGGCCCCTCAAAGACGATGTAGGCCACAAGGGCGCAGTACAAGAGGGTTTCGGCTTTGGTCCAGAACTCGTCGCCCTCCTTGCCGTCGCCTTTGGTGTTGGCGATCAGAGCAGTAACGAATTTCAAAACATCGCTTTCCGTCTTGATATAGGCCAGCGGATTGTAGTGCATACATCTATCCATGAGGTCGATCGCGTGGCCGTTTTTCGGCAGCCGAAAGTCTGCCAGTATTTGCGGCGAGCCTGTCATGACAATGACTTTGCAGTTCGTTTTTCCGGCAGCGTTCATTTTGAGTGTTTTGTTTATCAGCGAATGGACGTAATAAGGCGCTGTTTGATAGGACGCATCGGCCACGACGGCGTGTGCTTCATCTACGACGATGATATCAAACCGGTTCCAGAGGAAGTCTTCCGCTTTGTCGGCTCTGTAGTGCTTTTCCAAGTATCGCTCGATGGCCGCGTTCGTGCAGGCGATGCTTCGCTGATAAATGGGTATCGTGCCCCAGATACCGTCACAGGACAGTTCCCGCTTCGACGTAAAATAGCTGTCCAGATCCTCGACGTAATCCAGATGCTCATACTCCAACACCTGCGCCCCATATGCAGCGTCCTCCGCATTTTTCAGCTCGTCAACTTTGGCTCTGCGCGAGGTGATGCACAGGACGCGTTTCGGCTCGAGCGTTTCCATGCGCCCATCCGGCTGGCTTTCTTCATAGCCTTTGGCGAGCGCGTCAACAAACGTGTTTTTTCCGCTGCCCACGCCGGAATAAATTTGGATGAACGGATACGGCGCGATATCCGTCGTGTAACGGATGCAGTCTGAAAGGTATTTTTTCTCCATGGAATTCCTCCTTGCGTTTTTGCTACATTATACCACGAGAATGGGAAAATGTCAAATAATGGAGTTTAAATGTGCAGAGCATGTGTTTGTGCGAGCGGCTGAAAAATTGGGTAAAAAAAGAGGGCTGCGGCACGAAGCTGCAGTCCTCTCTCCATCTTGAATTATTTGCTGCCCGGCTTAAATCGGTAGCCGCACTTTTGGCATACATTCCTCGGGCTTCCGCTGCCGTAGATACCCCACATCAATGAATATCCTCGGTTGACTGTTGCAATAGAGGTCGAGCCGCACTTGGGGCAGCTGACAGGCTCGTTCGCTCGGCGGCGTTTTTTCTCCTCGTCTGCTGCCGCTTGCTCTGCTTTCCACCGTTCGACGGCTTTTTTCTGCGCAGATCGTTTTGCTACTACAGCTTTGTATGCCTCAAAGTCCGTTTCTGCCAGCTGACGATCCTTTTTCCCACTCCTATAAAGTGATAAGCTGCCCACACCTAAAACAATAAAAACAAGCCCTATAATGACACAGAAGAATGATGCGAACAGACCAACAGCAAAACAGAAGAGCCCCAAAGAAGTACACCCGATTCCCAAAAGCAGATTGCGCTTTATGTCCTTTTCCGTTGGTATTGGCATATCTGTTTTTTCTGCCCCATCCGACACGCCCACTTTTGCCTCGATGCACATCGCTTGCTGCCCTTTTCCGCCTACTCCATCTATTGTGGCATCGCCGATCTTGAAGGAATCAGCATCCGCCGCTGAAACAGTATCGTCTTTCTCTTGATCCACTGTCAGCTGCCATCCATTTAAGTGCGCGAATTTATGTGCCTGTTCGAGGTTGATGCCGTGGAAGTATGCGGCCTCTTCTTCCCGCAGGCTGCGTGGTGCATGCACGGTTACGGCGAGTTTCCCGCTCGGATTCTCAACGAATGTCTTTGTGGATTCCATTGCTCGGCTCCTTTCATTTACCATTCGCCAACATTATAGTCTCTTTAACGACTATAGTCAACATCGCGGCTACTTTATAAGATAACAGCAGAGCTTTTGGAGGAATTCGCATGATAAGTTATGCTGCTTTTTGGAATACGCTGAGGCAATCAAATGAGTCAACATATACGTTGATCAAAAACCATCACATTTCCAGCTCGACGATTGATAAGCTGCGCAAAAATAAGCCCCTGAACACGACGACCATCAATGACCTGTGCCGGATATTGCACTGTCAAGTTGCGGATGTGATGGAATATGTGCCGTCTGACGATGACCAGGTGCTATAGCTCGCTGCGCAAGAGAAAAACGGGAGGGATAGATAATGGGAGGTTACATGCAGCAGCTAATAGAAGCTGTTAATGCATCTAATGCAACGACATTTTTGGATTGGGCACCGATTATCCTGTCGGTGATTTCAGTTTTGATCGCTGTTTATATTCCGGTTAAGTTGGCGCGAAAAGAGAATCAGATTGCAATATTCGAGAAGCTGTACGCAGCGTATTCTCAATTGCTTGCCGTACGGGCGTTTGCGGATTGTATTAAGGCATATAAATTTACCGGGGGAAAGCAAAGTGCTCAAGAGACGCGAGAACTGTATTGCGTACACTTTGAAACAAGTTTTGGCTATCGGCCGGTTTTATCAGAAGCAAGGGAGAGCGTCGGGAGAGCACTTGCTGCGCTGAGAAAAAATGAGTTGCAAGCAAATATGACGTCCTTGCTCATATCAGGAACAGATGAAGCAAAAAACGAATGCGAAAGCAAAATCACTGCCATTTATGAGTCGTTATTCTCACTAACTATGGAGGTTATATTATTTTTCCCAGATAAAGCGGTGGAAACAAATGAAGCAGTTATAGAGTTTGTTAAACATGTCGACACCTTTTTTGATGCCTATTGCGACGTAATAGAAGGCGCTCTGTTGTGCGGGAATTTGCGGAAGAATCGCAAAGCGAAGAAAAAATAAATACGCAGTTGGTATCCTTTACCCAATCGACATGAGAATAAAAACCCCTGCTGTCGAATTCTCTCGATAGCAGGGGTTCTGTTATAGTCCGAACGCTGTGCCGAGCTTATCCGCTGCGGTCTTCATTTGCTGCAGGTCGGCCTTGACATAGAAGTTTAAGGTCGTGCTGGCGTTGGCGTGTCCGAGGATGTCCTGAACGCTTTTCACATCCGCGCCGTTATTGAGCAGCAGCGTTGCGCAGCTGTGCCGAAGATCGTGTGGGGACATGTTTGGCAGGCCGCTTCTGCACATAAAGCGCTTGACTTTGCGCGTAACGGCATTCGGGTCGCGGGGGTGAAAAAGGTCAGTGCTGCTCGGGAACAGGAACACTTCATCAAGGTTGATTCCCGGATGTGCGCTGCACTGTTGGTTCCGATAGGACTGCAGCAGAGACAATGTGGCCCCCAGCAGGGGAACCGTGCGAATACCGGCGGCTGTTTTTGGGGAACTGACGATGGTTCCGCTTTTGACTGTATAGGTCACATTGCGTGCAATGTTGAGCGTGGCGGCGCGGGCGTCAATATCCTTCCACTTCAGTCCCAAACATTCGCCGCGGCGGATGCCAGTTGTGATCAGCAGGTGCAGCATACACTGAAAATCCAGCGGACAGTCATGCAGACATTGAAAGAAACGCTGAGCCTGCGCTTGCGTGAGTGCGTCCACCGGCCGCTTTTCTTTCTTCGGCGCATCCACTTTGCGCATCGGATTTTTCGAAATGAGCTCCTGCTGTTCGGCGTAACCGAAAATCAGATGCAATGTGCTGTATTGATGTGAAAGTGTTTTAGCCGTGAGCGGCTTTCCGGACTTGCCTGTGTATTCTGTGCGCAGATAGATGAAGTACTTCTGGATGTCGATAGGTCTTATGTCTTGCAGGAACCAGCCGTCAAAGTACTTGCAGATCAGCTTGGTCATGCTTTTGTAAAAGTCCTCGGTTTTGGGCTTCTTGCTGCCGTTGCATACCTGAATGGGGAGCCATGTGTCAGTGATAAATGCGCAGAAGTCGGTCTTTTCTGCGCGGCGAGCGGCTGCACAGTCAAGCGCTTGCGTACCGTTTATGCCGTGCTTACGGATGGCTTGTTCCCATTGGGTTGCTTCCATCTGCGCGCATTTTCGGGCCTTCGCTGGAGCGTATTCACGTGGCGGCGTCCATGTGCGGTAATAGCGAATCTGCTTACCGTTTGCATCTCTGCCGACGCAGGCCGTAAATTTGTACGAAACCAGCTTGCCGTTTTTCCTGTTTTCCTGAATGGTGGCCATAGATAACATCCTTTCCTGCGGATGTATCTTGCTTTTGGGCGTGCTTTTTTCAGATTTGTGCGCTTTTTGTGCGCTTTTTTGCGGCAGCTAATCTGTCAGCAACACAAAAGAAAAAACAAAAAAGTCTTGCAATCCCAAGGATTACAAGACTTTTTCATGGCACGCCGTGAGGGATTCGAACCCCCGGCCTTCTGGTCCGTAGCCAGACGCTCTATCCAGCTGAGCTAACGGCGCTTAGTGCGCTCCTAACGCGCCTAAGTATAGTAGCATAGCCCGGCCGGAATTGCAAGCCCTTTTTCAAAAAAGTTTTCCTTTTTTGCGTTTTTACCAGCCCATCGTATCGCGGATGGTGTCCGTCACATCGCTGACCGTGCGCACCGCGTCCGCCACGATGTTGTTCGTGCGCTTTTTCTGCGGGTGCATCATCCAGCCCGCCGCCGTGCCGACCGCCATGCCGACACCCATGCCGATGCTCATGCCCTTGGCAAACTGCATTGCGTTCATTTTGCTGTCTCCTTTCACGTTCCTGCCTCCCTTCGCAGCTGCACTGCTGCGCGGATAGTATGTGCGCGGGCGCGCGGGAGTATGAAATCTGCGCCGCGCCAGTTTCTGGATTGATTCCCCGCCGCCGTCGGTGGTATACTATTTTTATTGTCTTATCAAATTTTCTTCCGATCGTATGGGAGGGACCGTTATGATCTTGCGCATTCTGGCCGTGGGCGACGTTGTGGGCGCGCCTGGCCTGACGTTCCTGACTGAGCGCCTGCGCGCGTTTCAGGAGCAGGAACACATTGATTTCACCGTCGTCAACGGCGAAAACGCCAACGTCGTCGGCGTGACGCCGAAGCAGGCCGACGCGATCTTCGCCGCCGGGGCCGACGTCATCACGCTCGGCAACCACACGTGGACGCGCTACGAGCTGCAGCCGTATCTCGAGCAGAAAAAGCGCATCCTGCGCCCGGCCAACTTCGCGCCGCAGTGCCCGGGCCGCGGCTGGGGCGAATATTCCGTGCGCGGCGGGCCGATCTGCGTCATCAACCTCATGGGGCGCTTCACGCTCGACAGCAACACCGACAACCCCTTTGTCATCGCAGACGGGTACATGGCCGAGATAAAGGAGAAGATCATCCTTGTGGACTTCCACGCCGAGGGCACGAGCGAGAAGCGGGCGATGGGCTATATGCTCGACGGCCGCGCCTCCGCGGTCTGGGGCACACACACCCACGTGCAGACCTCGGACGCCTGCGTGCTGCCGAAGGGCACGGGTTACATCACCGACCTCGGCATGACGGGTGCGGTACACTCCGTGCTCGGCGTCGACCCGGAGCAGAGCATAGGCAAATTCATGGGCGACCCGCCGCGCCGCTACGAGGCCGCGAAAGGGCCGGCAAAGCTTGAGGGCTGCATATTTGAGATAGACCCGGAGACGGGCAGGTGCCTGAGCGCCGAAGGGATAAGGTTAACATGAGCAAGATAAAAATTCTCCATGCTGCCGACCTTGTAGTATTCGTGCAGGGCGCTCTTGAGTTCGGGCAGGAGGGTATCATAGGGCTGATCGCCGATGCCGAGGACGCGCAGCCCGTTATTGCGCAGCTGGCGGCAGAACTGCCAGTAGTTGACGGGGAAATTGGGGGAAATGAAAACGAAATTCTTCATAGTTTGTTTCATCCTTTTGTTTTTACTGAACCGAAGGTTCATTGGATAAACACGCGGGCATTGTATGCAGTTGTGCCCAACTCAATCGCGCGAAAGGGAGTCCAGAGGGTCGAAGACCCTTTGGTGGGGTCAAGGGGCAACGCCCCTTGCATCACTTCTTCTTCAATATCAGCCGCTTTGTGAAGTAGTTCCAGACCATCACCAGCAGAGTCGCAATCGCCTTGTTCAGGTGGTAGACTTTCAGCTGGATGCCGAAGAGCGTCAGCAGAATGCCGTCCTGCCCGAAAAGCGCGGTCAAGAGCGCCATGATGCCCCAGTTCAGGAAGAAACCGATGCCGCTTGTGAGCACAAAGCCCGCTTTCGTCTTGCCGCCGCTGCCGTCCGCGCCGGGGAATACCCACTTGACGCACAGCAGATAGTTCGCCACCACCGACACCAAGAACGCAATCGGCGTGCCGATATTTACATCCAGCCCGAAAATCTCCTTGAGCAGCGACAAAACTGCCTGCTCAATCAGAAAGCACACGCCGCCCGTTACGACGAAGCGAATCACCTCGCCAAGACGACCCTTTTTCTGCTGTTCACTCATGCAATCACCTGCTTTCCAACAATTTCACATTCTCCGCGCCCAGCAGCGCGTTCAGCCGATTCAAACACCCGTCGCTTGCGTCGCACCAGCCGGTTTTCGGCGCAAGCAGTGTCATCTTCTCCGCCGGCAGGTGCAGATACACCGGCACAGAACCCGGATACAGCGACAAAGTCGATGACGCCGCGTCCATCTGCGGGCGATTCAGGCGTAGGTACAGCTTCCGGGGCGCTTTCGCCGCTGCCTGCGCGTCGGTCAGTTTCGGCGCTTCGGATGTGTGGCGCTTCGGCG
>ERZ780208.2496-NODE-2496-length-12565-cov-3.559872_pt1 | contig 12565 bp, 11 predicted proteins | sample MGYA00511167_ERZ780208 | MGnify/ENA primary metagenome ERZ780208 (study PRJEB29588, sample SAMEA2159202) | human gut metagenome | biome: human gut; feature: human-associated habitat; material: faeces | place: Denmark | collected 2008/2010 ... | reverse complement strand
GGAGACTGAACAAGCCGGGCAAGGACGGCGAGGAACTGCCGAGGGTTTCGGTACTGAAAGGTGAGAAATCGTTTCCCGTCATGCTGACTACCTTCACCTGTATCCACAAGGAAACTAAGGAGAAGATCAAGTATGATGATTACAAGAATCTGTCGAACGATGAGAAGGAACAGTATAATGTGTACCCCAAAATGCAGGTTTTCCGTGTGTTTAATGTCGCTCAGACAAATCTGAAAGAAGCACGTCCGGAACTGTGGGAAAAACTGGAAAAGGAAAACGGCCGCCCATTTGTTCATGAAGGCGAAATGTTCAGCTTTGAACCGGCGGACAGGATGATACGCGACAATCTGTGGATCTGCCCCATCAACGTGAAACATCAGGATGATGCCTTTTATTCAATAAGCAAGAATGAAATCACCGTACCGGAGAAGGTGCAGTTCAAGGACGGGGAAGCATTCTATGGAACACTGTTCCATGAAATGGGGCATTCGACAGGTGCGGAAGGTGTACTAAACCGTTTCAAACCGACCTCTTTCGGTTCAAAGGAGTATAGCGATGAAGAACTTGTGGCCGAATTGTGCGGTGCACTGATCTCACAACGCTACGGCATGGTTAAACATATAAAAGAGGACAGTTGTCCGTATCTGAAATCGTGGCTGGATAATCTGAAGGAGTCGCCCCAGTACATTAAGACCGTACTTATGGACGTGAAGAAAGCATCATCCATGATCACGCAGAAAATAGACCAGATAGCCAGGGATATAGAAAGGGAAAAGACCGAAAATCAGGAACGGACGGAAACCCCGAAAGAAAAAGTATATTATGCTTCTGTAGCCTATCTGCAAATGGCGGACGATACCAGGCAATTGGAAGAATTGAAAGACAAGGGCGACTATAATGGTCTGCTTGCTCTTGCCAAAGAATATTATGACGGTAACGGCATGGACGAACAGTACACTTATGCCTCACCATTACAGAACCGTGGCGATGACCTGCTGATTGAGGACCAGAATTTTGCTGTAGTTTATAATGGCAGTGTAGGCGGAACCTTTGAAGTGATGCTGAAATATACCGAACAGGAAGTTCGAGACCATATCCGCAGGTATGGTATAGGCAGAGCCAGCAATGACGTGAAAGAGGTGGCAAAAACTATGGTTGAAGAACAATTTGCGGAAATATCACAAAAGAATATTCCGGCCTTTGAAATGCCCAATGGTGAAGTGCTGTATATCAGCTATAACAGGGAAAAAGATACATTGGACATAGGCTCTGCAACCAATGCAGGACTGGCGGTACAGCACAGCTTCGAGTATAACCATGATAAGTCGCTGGATGACAATCTGACGGAGGTGAATGAAAAACTGGAAAATATGGAAGAATACTGTGAGGAGGAAGAAATGGAACGAAGCGGATTCAGAAGGTAAAACAGGTAATTGCCAAACAGAGGGACGGGAGCGTTTTCCGCCCCTCTTGTTTTCACCCCTGTTCCTGCTCAAAATATTCCTTATAATCCATATCATCGATGGTCAGTTCGTCAAGTCCCCAGTCATATTCCACGTCCGGTATTCTTGAATAAGGGAAGTTAACTGTGTAACCAATCTGTCCATAGGAACAGAAAAGCGGTGTCACACAGATTTCACGACCGTAATAACTCTGCTGGCTGCAGTATCTGCGCCAATTGAAACGCCCTGCAATAATATTTTTACATAAACGCCAAAGATACTTGTCATCCTTTGTCATAACTCACCTCCTTTCTGAACAAGCTGTAAATTTTCAAGTCTTTCTGAGAACCAGTAACAGTCGTGGTCAATATATATGCATCTGTCCTTGTTATTCTCCGCTTCCTCAAATGCCAGTATCTCATAAGGGCCAAAAACAAGGCCGGCATCATTTGTGTAGATAACCATATCGCCAACTTTCATTTCATTATCCGTTTTCATGACCTCTGAAAGTCTGTTATAAAACACCTTCCCGTCCGCTTCCCGTTCTGCTTTCCAACGTAAGAATGCTTCTTTATAACTCTTACCAGAATTTATCGGAGAGAGTTCGGTAGGATAAACTTCCGCTTCAGAGCCTGATGCTGCAATAAGAATAATACTGTCATCCTCGATGACTTCCGGAACGGAAACGACCTGATATACTCCATCCGATAACCCATTGTCAGGGTCATGCCAAAACAAGACTTTTCCTTCTTTGATAAAATCAAACTTTCCCATAATCCAAGTAATTTCAATTATTTTTTTCCCTTATCTTGAGCCTTTAGACTCGCCGTAAGGTTGTTTTTTACGTGCGAGAATCACGGCGAAGAGAAGAATGGGAACAAGGAACAGAGGATGCATTTTTATGAAATACCGCAATCTATGATTCCGGAAAGTTTCGGAAAAATTCGACGATGTAGCATCAGCGGTTCTTGGGCGGCCATTCTGCCCGCCGTACATTTGCTGAGTAAAAAACGATATGACGCGAGTTTGGGCCCATAGTGGGAAACGCAGCTATAACTGATAAAACAGTATGATATTATAATGATGATTCGATATAAAAGGCAACATGTTATAGCCCGGAAATCCCGGGCTACATAATGATGAAATAGGTTATAAACCGGTTATAGTTTCAGCAAATCTGTTTTTCTGATGACGATTCCAATTTTCAACAGCAATATGCTTGGATGAGTTTGCATAACAATATTCGCACAAATGAGGACAGGTGTTGTATTCTCCAATGTCTTTAGACGTTGCACAACCGCATTGTCTTCGCTGTCCAGTATCCTTATGGTGTGAGTAGAGAAAATAACTGCCGTCAGGTAATAGTTCGGCATCAGCAGGAATAGACTGTTCATTGAACAGATCATTTCCAAAAGGTTTTAGAATCTTTACCCGAAGATAATCCAACAGTTTCTTATCCCGGTATGCCAGCCTGATAATCAATTTCCCATCGATACAGCTGTTATGAATGATACCATACCGGCTATGATCTATTTTTTCTCCGCAAGTAGCCAATGTAAAATTCCACGAACGCATTTTATTCATTTTGGCCAGCCGACTGGCAAAATCAACCATCAGCTCCTCTGTCCACTCTTTGTAAGAGATGCCCGATTTCTGGAGATTGGCCGTCACTTTGCGATAAGACCCGATGTCTGCATAACTGAAAACCATTTTTTCAGTAAAGCCAGCAAGACGGTCTCCGATATATCTGATTTTTTCCAGCAATAATTCAACAGAAACGCTGTCTGTGAGAATCAGAGGGTCGAAGCGCCATATAACAGCCTGTTTGCCCAAGTAGGCAGATAACTTTAAGAAAGTATCAATTCTTCTTTCCAAAGGCGGCACACCCGATTCCAGTCCTTCCGCTTCATAGTCATTGAGTGTATATTGGATATAGCAGCCAATATTTTTCTCTCTCAATGTATCAAGATATGGTAACAAGGGTAATGGGTTTTTACTCCAAAATACAATAAACCTCGTCTTTGCATATGACACATAACTTTTAAGGCCGTTAAACGGATTAGTCCATACTGAATAACCTGCCTTCAGCCGGTGGAAGAACCAGTCTGTATAAAAGGCCGGGATGTCGGTGCTGCGACTTGCCGATACAATGACCGGACAAGCCGCCTGCACTACACTGCCATTCTCTAAAATGAGAGATGTTTTTTCTTGCATAACCTACTTATATTTTTCTGAAAGATAAGCATTAGATATGAATTTCTATTCTTCGTGCAGCTTTATCTTTCAAAAATTCAGAAGTGATAATCAATGACGCCCCCGATATACAGCAATGTACCAGGTTCAAGACCACAAACTACACGTAAGAACTCATACGATTGTTCTGCATAAGACTGCACGCCATTCTCATCCATGTAAAACCAGTAACCTGTGTCCAAAGGATTTTTCAGGAACTTCTCAAGCTGATAGACAGGGCCAATCCAGTCCTGTACTTTTTCAGGTGTTATGTCTTCTGCTTTAAGACGAACAGCTTTCGCAAAGTCTTGTTTCCATTCATCCGCACCACCTATGTATCTTATTGTATCTCCTGAAACAAGTTCAAACATTCCTTTGGGTAATACCTCATTTACCAAATTTTCTATATGTAACTTACGTTCCTCCTCATTAATTTCTCCGCAATAGTCGAAAAAACTACCAGCACCCTGCAAAAGAGTATCTTCATTCAAATAGCTGTCCTTTTCTACACGTTTCTGTGTAATCTGAAAAATCTTACTGTGCATAATACAAACTTTTAATTATTAGACTTAATTTTTATTCCCTCTTTTTGAAGCTATTACAGCTTCCTTGAAGGAGAGATTTTATATGCATTACCAACAGCTCGGACAGGACGGAAAGACAAGTAAATGGAGAGGAATTTTACGGAATACCCCAATCTATGATTCGGGAAGGCTTCTGTCAAATTCAGAAACACATTAGCAAAGCGGTACTTGATGTCCGTCCCGGGCTGTAAATTTGCATTATAAAATCTGTCGCCAAGGAATAGGGTAAGCGTAAAGGAGATAAATTGAATCCTATAAAAGAATGTCAGTTGAAAGAAGACAACTGTGTATAAAAAAGGACTATATCAGTTGCAGAATGCGATGACAGGAATAATAGGGAAAAGAGGAACAGTGCTATGGAAACGCTCACGACACTGTTCCTGATTAATTATCATACTACAGAGAACTCGTCTATATAGCAGTACGCATTCTCGCTTTTTTTCTCCAAGTTATCAACTAAAATGCGGATGTCGTCATCGGAAGCTATGGGTTGGCCAAACAATTCTTCAAGCCATTTGTACATTACGGATTTATCGGAGAAATATTCACACTGATACTTCTCATCAGGGGTACATACATCAACTCTGTATTTATCAGAAAAATACTTTCCTTCGCCATCATTTGTCTGATATATCCCCATCCCTGGCTCTTCGCAAAGAAAATAATAACTTAGGGAGGGGAATTTTTGGAGTATTAGGTCAAGAACTTCATTACAAGGTCCCCATGCGGTTTCTGTAGTGAACCTTACTGTATCATTTACCATTTCAAGATTGCTCCAGTCACCTCTACAATAAATCTTATTCCAGTCTTCACCGAGAGCATTTACAAGACATCCTAACCACGCTGTACCAAAGCCATTTTTTACTGCCGGCTTTTTTCTTCTTTCAAGCCTGTTCATGATTCCAAAAAGTTTTCTGACTTCTTTTTTGTCACCTTCAATGACATAACTGCTACTGCACCAATTTGGCATAACTCATAAGTATTAATTGTTAAACATTTTTCTTTCCCTCTGATTGAAGCCTTTCGGCTTCTTTGTCGGGAATGAATTATACATGCCTAACAAGAGCGTCAGAGGATGCAAAGACAAGAAAACAGTGATGATTTTTATGGAATGCCCATAATCTTTGATTTGCGGAAGGTTGCCATCAAAATCAGAAACAAGTTAGCAAAGCGGTACTTGTCGAAATCCTGAACGCTTATAAATTTGCATGTTATAATCAGAACGACAATAATGCCGAAGATGAACAGTTGAATAAAAATTGATAACAGATAAAAATGGATTTAGAATGTGAAACTCTGAGTAAAACAGTAATATTTAATATTGAACAATATGATATTATTCTAAACCATTAATTTCGGCTAATTGCGGTTGATTTACGGTTATTCTGGTAACCACAATAACCTGCATATATATAATACATAAGAAAAGTATTGCACAATTAAGTTCTGAGTATGCCAGCAACTGGTTAACACCAACATAACATGAGGTTAACATCAACATAACATGGAGTTAACACTAACATAACATGAGGTTGACATCAACATAACATGGGGTTAACACTAACATAACATGAAGTTAACATCAACATAACATGGGGTTTGTATGAGACTAATTTGATATTAAGTCGCTTTATATAATTTGTTTATTATGAGTCAAATACGGCTTGTGTGTAATAAAACATATCACATTATGATTAGGTTATGATTTGTATCAGTATGTATTCATAAAACAGTATTTGAATTATAATTTTGGGAGTTTAAATGTACATTTACTTGTCATTTGACAAATCTAAAATTAGAATAACTACAATTAATTATCTTAGTAGAAAGAATAGTTACCTACCAGATAAAAATATCAATTCATTATTTATCTTTCTTAAAAACCGGCTTAATGTATTTCTTAAAAATCTTTCCTACTTCAATGGTGGTTGAATTATTCATCATGTCATACATTCGACCGGTTGACGGTTTAAGGGAATGTCCGTAATCTGTCTGATTTTTTTTGCTCAGGTCCGGACCCTCATTCATAATGAGTTCTGGAGGACGACCTTCCATAGTTACATCATATACCGGATCTTCCCCGAATTTTGTCCAAATGGAATACGGACACATACGGATATATCCCTTCGGTTTCTTTACCAAAAAAGAATCTGTCAAATTTCTCGGGATTCCTTCATCTAAAGGATTCTTAAATTCCATCCATTTCTTTTCAAGCGGAGCTTCGACAGGATTGTTAAATTTATCCATACTCCCAGGAAGGAAATCAAACTGAATGAGTTTTACAGCTTCCTCATTCAGTTTGATTTCCTTATCTTCCTTTTGTTGTCCCATAACAGGCTTCAACACAATCAAAAGGATACACAAGAACATATATCTTTTGCCACTGTTCATTCTCGGACTTTATTAATTGTCCATATTCAGTCGTGACATTTCATTTTCAGCTGCACTACGGTTATTCATTGTGCGTTCAGTGCGGAATCTGTAAGTAACAGTAATACCGATTTTCCGAGTATCTTCCTTACTGATACTGTTCATGATAATATCATTCAGACGGGCTCCACTGCGCACCTTATTCTTGTTGAAAATATCATATCCATCAAGTGAAAGCTGAAGCCTGTCATTCAGGAATGATTTCTTCAGGCTCAAATTAAGGGATGAATAGCTCTTCGATTCGTAGAGCTGATAATATCCTCTGGTGCCGTAATTAAAATCGGCAGACAACAGGAATCCGGCAGGGAGAGTGAAACTGTTGCTGAAGTTCAGTATCATCAATGGGCGACCGGACTTCAATACGCTTCCATCAGGACCGGGATAACTGAAGAATGTTTTCAGACAGGTAAGCGTAAGTGAGGGCAGCCACCACTTCACCGGATATTGCACGTTGACCATTCCCGTAAGATTGTGCATTCTGTCGAAATTATCCATGTAGCTGACAGTAACCGCTGAATTACCCGGCATACTGTAGAAAGCTGTTATCAGCGGATTCTGTGTATTGGTATAATTCAGGTTAAGGAACAAGAACTTATAAAACAGCATATAGTTCAAGTCATGAGTCAAAGCCTGTTTCAGATAAAGATTTCCTTTCTGATAGGTAAACCGGTCTGTGTAAACAGCATTGTCGTTCATCACTCCAAAAGGCGGGCGTTCCGTATGAACGGAATATGAAAGAGACTGTTGCAGACTCTCGGTATTGTAGCTTAACGAAACAGACGGCAGGAAGTTATGATATGCCTGGTTCTGATTCTTGTTGCTGCTGTTTTCCTTCAAATCGCTCCGGATATGCTCGTAACGTAAACCGGCTCCAAGTGACAGGTTATTCCATGTGTAATCATACGACAGGTAGAGAGAGTTCTTCATTTCCGTATTACTTGTACTGCCATTACTCAACGCGCGGACATATTCTATATAGTCCGTACCGGTTGTATGGCTGAAATCGTAACCGAAGCTGAAAGTTCCGGCTTTCTCAGTTTCATACGACAAGTTTAATTTGGCAGCAAACAAATCCCAATCCGCCTTACGGTAATAGTCCATAGACGTTTCAGCACCGTCGCTTTCCCATTCACGGATATTGCCACGGTTCCTGTCAGTCTTATGAAGATAATCACCGAATGCGTTCATCTTCCAGCCATTCTTCCAGTCGTTTGTATAATACAGATTCAAATGGTTGCTGACGGACTTGTCGGACACATCGCTGAGATTCCGGATAAAGGTTGAAGCGCCTTTGTCCGGTATCATGGAAAGCGTATCGTTTGAGAACGTATTGCCTTCGCTGTATTTGCCTTCATATTTCAAGCCGATTTCCGATTCCGGAGAAAAATGATAAGACACCCCTCCCGTATAGGCATGGCTTTCGTTGAAGATTTGTTTTCGGTTCAGGTTGGTCAGGTTCCAGATTGTGTCACTTTGAGTCTGCTGATAAATGTCAAGATCCGAATCCTTCTTTCCACGTTCATAATTGTAAGAGAGAAAGAAGTCCCAGTTCTTGTAGTTGTAACTTCCGTTCATCCGGTAATTTTGGCTGAGATGATTTCCTTGCAACAAATTACCGCTGACATTAAAGGCAAGACCTTCACCCAGACGTCTGGTCTTGATCTCAATTACCGCACGCTGCTCCGAGTGGTAACGTACACCCGTATTCGTCACCAGTCTGACAGACTGAATCTGGTCGATAGCCAGATTGTCCAGTTCTGTACGGTCTGTAACTTCACGGCCGTTGATGTAATAGGTAGGAAGACCTCTGCCTACTACTTCAATGTCTTCACCACGTTTCTGAATGCCGGGTATCTTGCAAAGCAAATCATCAAGTGTAGTCTGTTTGGCAAGAATCGTATTTGATATATCAGCTGTGATTCCTTCCTTATCCAGTTTGAATGGTTTTCTGTATGCTGTTACCTCCACTCCTTCAAGTACGTTCTGTGACAATTCCATTTTAACCACCGGCAGTGTGATATCCGTATTGACCTGTATATTCTTATACAGTGTCTCATAACCCAGATAAGAATAACGGATGATATAGCCACCCTCATTGACAGATGCATTATATACTCCGCAAGAGTCAGATACGGCACCGGTAACAAGTGTACTGTCTGACTGATTCAGAAAAGCGACATTTACCATCGGCATCATCGCATTTTCCGAATCTATGATTGTTCCTTTTATATAGTGCTGACTGTAAACAGGCAGTATGAAGATACTGCCCATTATAAATAAAAACGTTTTTTTCATTGGTTAAGTATAGACAATAATATCATTCAGAATCTGTAAGGTAAACAAATTATCTTCCAAAGCGTGATGAATCCACTTCCTTCTTTTCCTTACTGATGCTGCCTCCAAAGCGATAAACAAATTTTACTGAAACAGTACGGCTATATTGCCCCATATTCAAGTCGATGTGCTGCCCTGCATAGCGGTTTCTCACCTTCATTCGCATGGTATCGAACAGGTCAGAACATGTCAGGCTCAGCGTTGCCTTATCCTTCAGGAAGTTCCACTGTGCCCCTACATTGACCGTAAAGACCGGCTTTGTATCGCTGATACCGGAAATCATACTTGAACGGTACATCGCATCCAGATCAAAGCCTACATTGGAACCTACCGAGAAATGATTCTGCATGGCAAGCATACAGGCCCATTTCTTACGGTCAAAAGGAATATCCCAGAAGTTGTCGCAACGGTTACGGTCATTGACCACCGTAGCGTTTACCTGAGAAGACAGCCACTCACCGATATTGAACGGAATGTTGGCGCTCATACCGAAGGACTGGTAATAGTTCCAGTTCTGCGTGCGGTACACAAGTGCCAGACGGTCTTTCGCCTGATACATATCCATCGTGAAATAATCGTTGGTACGTTCATAGAACAGCGACAGCATATACTGCTGCAAGAAAAGATAATTGGCATTTACACTGTACACATTGGCAGGACGAAGTCCCTCGATGGTCTGAAGTTCTTCGTAGGCATTCATGTAAGTGGTACTGGTCTGCATATCCCAATAGGTAGGATAGTCCTTTTCTGATGATACACCCAGCATGAACGTATGCTTTTCTGACGGCGAATAGGTCAGACTGGCCTGCGGATAGACCGCCCATTTATGATAGTCACCGATGGAGTAATACTCGCCGGTTGCCGAGAGAGAAAGTGACAGTCCGTTTTCAAACTCCTTGTCGAAACCTCCATAAAAGTTGGTAATCTGCTCATAAAGGCGTGAAGAAGAATTGCCCACATCATCCTTACCTTCAGTCTGATTGAAGAACTGAGCGTTCTTGTTGTCCGTATAATCATAACGGACACCGTATTTCAAGGTCCAGTCATTGGCGAGAGCGTGGCTCTGGTCGGCATATACAGAGAACTTACGGATTTTCTGATCTGAAGTATAGTCTAGTAACTGGCGTGTATTGTCAGTCAGTTCACTTTCAAGACGATTCTTGTCATTCATGGTATAGTCCGTATAATCCACCCCAAGATCAAGTCCGAATCCCGAAGAATAGCGGGCAAAAACATTGTGCAGACGGCTGTCCTGCAACTTGTCATTGTGACTGTTCTGGAAGTTTCCGTTTACATCAATCGTACCTTTACCATTATCGGAAAGGGCACCGTTGTAACCTACGTTCAACTCGTTATCCTCGTTTATCTGATAACCATATTCAGCATAGATGTTATGCTTCCAACCCTTTGTATTGATTTTCTGTGTCTGCGTGATATCATATACCTTTCCGTCATACGTATGTTGGGATGCCAGGTCCATCACCGTCATTATATGCGAATAACCCGGATTGTAAGAGACATTCAGCGATGACTTTCCCTTCGTCAGCAGGAAGTTTACATTGCCGCTGTAACTGCTGAAATACTGATTGCTGTAGCTGGCAGACAACTCACTCTGAATGGTATTGTCGTCTGCCTTTGCCGTTACGATATTGATGGCAGCCCCGCGCACATGATATTCGGGAGGCGTATTATACATCACTTCGGCTGTCTGTACCTGCGAAGCGGAAGTATTCTTCAGCATCTCAATCAGCTGTTCCTGTGTCAGTGTACTTGCTTTTCCGTTCAGGATAACTGTTACGTCCTTTGCGCCCACAAGTGAGAGTTTACCGTTCCTGTCCTGTACACCAGGCAACTTACAGATAGCCTCGTAAGCATTGTTTACAATATGCTTTTCTGAGATGGCCGAAATGTCATAATTCAGCTTTCCCTGTTCCACGGTAACAAACGGGCGTTCTCCCTCAATTACCACTTCCTCCAGATTGTATTCCTTCGATTCCAAAATAATAACACCGGCATCACGTGCCTGGCCCTTCACCTGCCTGGTCTGATAAAGCAGATGCTGGACGATGAGCTGATAATTCTCTGGTTCGGGTTCAAGCACGAATGTACCGTCGGCTGCAGATATGGCTGCACCCAGATAGGTTGAATCCGGCAGCTGCATGACAATGGTAGCACCTTCTACCGGCTGCTTGTTTGTATCTACTACTTTTCCTGTTGTCTGACTGAAAGCAGATAAAGAAAATCCTGCACAAATCAAAGTGCATATTAAAATTTTTCTACTATTCATTATTAGAAGATATAATAGTGGTACTAATATTATTTTAATTCCTTCAGCTTCTTCTTCAATAAAATATTATGGAGCTGGTTTGCCAAAATCTCGCCATTACTATTAATCAGAATACCATGCGGTATGCCGGAGAAAGGGAAATTCTCTTTCACCTTTTCACCTTCCGTTGTGTCGATAAGGGAAGTAAACTTAATCTGATGTTTCTTCATGGCCGACTGAAAATCTTCCATGTTCTTATCTATCGAAATAAGGAGAACATTCAATCCTTTATCCTTATACTGGCTGTATGTCTTTTCAAGTTCCGGAAATTCTGCAATACAGGGAGCACAGCCAGAAGACCATAAGTCAATATACAGATATCCGTTTTTAGGAATAAACGAAGAAAGTCTTCTTTTTACTCCACTGGCATCAGGAAATTCCATATCCTTTATCTTTGTGCCGATCTTGGCATCCAGTTCCTTCTGTTTCCTGTCCATACCCAGACGAAGTTCATAATACCATTGTACTTTCCTATTAGCTTTCACTTCTTCAGGCAGAGTTGGATAAGTTTCAAGGAAGTTCGGATCATACACTGAGCCGATTTCATTGATAAATGTTGTCTTGCCTACGATATTGTCTATATTGTCAAGCTGGAACTTAACTTTATAATCAGTAAACACTTGCAGCAATGAATCGAATACTGAAGTGTCCGGATTGTCTTTTCCCTCGATACTTCTGTGGTATTCCATCTCTCCCAACTTCTCTATTCTACGTGTTTCAGAGAGATAGGTGTTATACAGGTCGTTCATTGGTGTACCCGAAACGTGATAAGTGGAGTCAAATGCAATATTCACTTTTCCTTTTTCAGCAAAGAACATCCCTCTTGACGGGTTATGTGTATCATTGATGGAAACATAATAAGCCATATCCGGGTTGGCATCAATGGTAAAATTGAAGCCACCATGAACCAAAGTATCATTTGCGACAGTGATGACCGAATCATTCAGAAGGTAATTCAATTCTATTGGAGTACCATCAGCATAGTTTTCACAAACACCGTTGATACATACTTTATCTCTACTTTCACAACTTGAATATATTATGCTAAAAATGATAGCTAAATATTTATATATTAATTTCATAGGAACTTTTTTATTAATAAGCCCTCAAAAGTAAGCATTATCATTGAAAAATTTATTGTATTCATGTGGATGCACAGAATGTACAAGTAAAATGAAAAATTTTCAGCAAAGTGCTGCACGCACACGCTCGCCGTC
>ERZ780208.2495-NODE-2495-length-12569-cov-6.374860_pt1 | contig 12569 bp, 6 predicted proteins | sample MGYA00511167_ERZ780208 | MGnify/ENA primary metagenome ERZ780208 (study PRJEB29588, sample SAMEA2159202) | human gut metagenome | biome: human gut; feature: human-associated habitat; material: faeces | place: Denmark | collected 2008/2010 ... | reverse complement strand
TCGGACATGCACCCGTCGGATTGTCCAAACGTGGAAGAGACACGGAATCTGATGCCAGCCACGGCATGGAAGAAATACACGAATTTTGCTCCAAAGAATTTGCCGCCGTCTGTTTATTCTGGAACTTTTTTGTTCTCTGGTATTCCTATAATATTACTTATCAAACCAAAGAACGATATTCTTATTGCGGCAATTCCTTTTTGTCTCCTTTATTATTCCAGCAGCCCCAGAAAGATTTCTCTCCGCTCCACTTCTTCCGCTTCCTCATTTCCGTCCGCCCTGGCGTGCAGCAGCGGATATTTTGACCCTGTGCGCAGCATCTCCATCACCGACGCATAGTTGGCATATTCCGGCGACACCAGAATCATTCCTTTTCCACGCGACAGTTCCTGCTCCATCAGGCTGCATAGATAGCGGAGGTTTGCTCCGTGAACCAGCGGAAACTTTTCCCGGATCTCCTGTAAGCGTTCGTCCGGCTGCTTCCAGCTGCCGTAGACGCCGCGGTAAATCTGCATAAATTCATGCAGCTGTTCTGTAAAATGCTCCGGAATCTTTCGCCCCGACTCCGCAGCAAGGAACCACAGATATTCCGAGAGCGGCATATACACCGGAACAAAAGCATGTTTCCTCACCGCTTCCTCCATATTCTGATTCAGATAAGCGCTATGCAGCACAATCGGATCGCCGGCCAGCAGCAGCTGTCTGTCCTCCGTCACATATACCGCCCACTCCTGTAAAAGGCTTTTGGTCCACTCCCTGCTCCAGGCATCCGGCGCGGCGGTCTTCTCCCGGAAAGAGGCACGCACCTTTTCCCGCCACTCCTCATCCAGGCAGTGCCATGCATCCCCGAGTAAGAGCACCTGCCACAAGATATCCGCTTCTTCCGCAAAAAGCAGCTGTTCCAGAAACGGTGTCACAAGATGCGCCCTCTTTCCGTCCGCATCTAAGACCGCACGCAGGATTTCCGGAACCATTCCGTCCGCCTCCGCACCCTCGGTCTGGAATACCAGAAACTGTTTTTCCTCCCCGTCCGTCTCCTGCAGCCGGTTTGCAATCTGTCCTGCCGCAGCCGAGAATGTACAGTATTCTTTTGCGGTGCTGTACGCTTTTCCCGCATGAAGATCCTGCGCCGTGTAATCCGGCAGCACTGCCGTGCGTTTTCCTTTCTGGTTCAGGTAAAGTGCCATCCACTCTGTATACACGGACAGCGGCGGCAGATACACCGTCTCCTGCTGCGGTTCTTTCATATCTTTCGTATCTTTCGTGTCTTTCTTCCCGTCCCGAAGCCGCCCGGACAATACGGCTGCCTCCGGCAGTATGGCGCGCTCCGTGCAGTTCTCTACATGGGATAAGCTGTTTAAAAACGCCTCGATTCTCGTTATCACTCCCACCTTGGACTGATGCTCGTCCACCTCTATTTTCAGGTACGGCTTGTCCCCCATAATTTCCGCAAAAAGGTGGGAGATCATGCCGTCCGGTCCGCAGCCGTGGTTCGTCAGATAGACGGCATACAGATTCGGATGCTCCTTAATGATCTTCGCTCCCGACAGAATGTGCTGCGCAAATGGCCAGTACAAATTTGGATAATGACCGGACAAATCCACATCATGTCCTTTCAGATGGGAAAGTGTCAACACTCTGCACCCTCTCTTTAACATTTCCCCGGGAATTCCCATATTTAAAACCGGGTCTGACACGCCGTAGTTTCTTGTAATCAGAACGAGCACCTTGTCCTCCGGTTTCAACTCGTCCAGGATCTGCGCGCCCAGTTTTTCAGAATTCTTCTCACAGCGCACCATCGCCGCCGCGCCCTTCGCGAGCGCCGCCGCACACCGTGCCTTGTCGCATCCCAGTTCCTGACCCGCTTTGATCATCGCTCCCGCGAGCTGCGGTTTTCCCATATCCAGATCCAGAACCGGGCAGATCAGCTCCACGCCGCGTTCCGAAAGCCCCAGCACACTTGCGACAATCCGCGGCGCTGTCTGCATATAGACACAGCCGTAATTGTGCGCAACGCCGGAAGTCTCATGCCGGATCGTATGGATACACGGGATAAAAATGTAGTCCACCTTTTTTCTCGCAAGCCATTCCATGTGCCCGTGCAGTAATTTTACCGGATAACAGGTCTCCTCCGCCGCCATCTCCTGTCCGAGCGCAATGATCTTATCGTCCGTCTCCGGCGACAGCAAGACATTAAAGCCGAGAGTCTTAAAATACTGGTACGCCATCGGGAAAAATTTATAAATCATGAGCGCACGCGGGATTCCCACAGTCTTTTTCCCCGGCAGCAGCGTTCCGTCATAGCCTGCCAGAAACCATTTCTGGCTCTTCCGGTAATTCTCCTCGTTCCGGATGCTCTCCTTTTGGGATGTACCGCCCTGCTCTTTTGCCGCGAGCGCCGCTCCGTATGCCCCGGTCACATCGTAAAACGGCGTGATGTGAAGCCGTTCTCCAAACACTTCATAGAAAGCCGCAACGATTCCCTCGTTATGCACGACTCCGCCCTGAAGGCAGATATGTTCTCCCTTGCGCTTATTGCCGACTACCCTGTTTAAATAGTTTCTGACAATCGAGCGGCACAGCCCTGCACAGATATCCTCCTTGTCCGTGCCTGCCGCAAGTTCCGCTGCAATCTTGGATTCCATCAACACGGTGCAGCGCTCTCCCAGATCAATCGGCACATTTGCTTTCAAGGCACTGTTTCCGATCTCCTCCAGCGATACTTCCATGCGGTTCGCCTGTTCCTCGACGAAGGAGCCCGTACCCGCCGCACACACTTTGTTCATCTCGAAATCGACGACCTGACCGTCCCGGATACTGATGTATTTGGAGTCCTGACCGCCGATCTCAAACACGGTATCCACCTCCGGGCACAGATGGGCAGTCGCGCGCGCCTGCGCCGTGATCTCATCCAACACCGTGCCTGCACCGGTCTTCTCCGCGATATAGTACCGCCCCGATCCCGTGACACCAATGCCTTCCCACGTGAGTGCTTCCCCGTATTTCCGCTTTAACTGTGCCATTCCCTGCTGCACCGCGCCGAGAGGATTGCCGCGCGTTCTAAGATACAGATCGTCAATGACGGCTCCGTCCTCCCCCGTCAGCACAAGGTTTGTGCTCGTGGATCCCACGTCAATCCCGAGCCAGAGCTTTTCCCCGCCACGTAACGGTCTGATCCGGTGAAGTGCCTCCTTCTCGTAGTCATATCGCGGCAGCGCCTTTCTTTTTTGCTCCTCATCCGCCACCTCCCTGCGAACCGGGTGTTTCCAGTCGAAGGCCAGCTTCCCGTGACATGCACAGGCTGCGATTCCGGCAGCAGACACCACAGCTCCCTCTTCCCCGCAAAGCAGTTCTTCCTCTTTTAATCCGAAGATATCACAGATGGCGAGGCGCACGCCTTCATTATAGACAACGCCTCCCGTCACAAGCACCGGCGGCTGTACCGGAAGCTTCCGCACGACCGCAGATTTAAAATTGCGGATCACGGCATAGGAAAGTCCGAGCAAAATATCTTCCACCGGCACACCTTCCTGCTGTCTGTGGATCAGGTCTGTCTTGGCGAACACGCTGCACCGTCCCGCAAGCCGCGGCACACTTTTCGCCCGTCTGACATACTCCGAGTAGGCGGACAGCGGAAGTCCGAGCCGGTACATCTGATCCTCGAAAAATGCTCCCGTTCCGGCGGCACATTCCCCGTTCATGGCGTAGGAGAGCGTCTCTCCCTCACGCATTCCGGTAAGGAAGCAGGAATTCTGTGCTCCCATCTCTACGATGCTTCCCGCGTCCGGATAGAGCATTCTCTGTCCTTCCAGAAGGCTGCTGATGCGGTTGATCTGCACTTCCTTTTGGATCCCCGGATACAAACAGACTGCACCGGGATTGACCGCTGCATACAAAATCCTGTCGCCGCACGATGTCTCCACCTGCCCAAGCATGTCCACAAGATTCTGATACAGTTCTCCGCGATGCAGTCTGTAATCTTTATATATGATGTTTTCGCCTTCGACAACAGCGATGGAAATACTTCCATTTCCGATGTCGATTCCAAGTCCTGCTTCTCTCATTGCTTTCCTCCGAAATTGCCTCTTACGCATAGTTAGAATATTCTAACTAAATGTATCACATTGCAAGAGCCGTTTCGGTTGCAAAAGCAACGGAATCAGTTTTCTATTAGAGAAAGATTCTCAAATAGTTCGATCAGTCTAACTTCAATCCTGCCAGAAGCGAGCCAAGGCTGGTTCCTGTGGATGTGTGGTCTGTGTATGCCTCCAGATCTTCCACACCTTCGGTATCTACCATCTCCTCTGCCAGCGCCTTCATGGACAGGCTGATCTTATTGTCGTTGGTATTTAATACCTTTGCCTTGACCTTCTCTCCGACCTTAAGCACTTCGGACGGCTTTCCGATTCTGCGCTCACAGATCTGTGAGATGTGCACCAGTCCGCTCAGTCCGTTGCCCAGATCAATAAATGCGCCGTACGGCATCAGGCTCTCGACAGTTCCCTCAAGCACGGTTCCCGGCACGATCATAGAGATCTTGTGATTGCGCTCCTCCGCCTCTGCCTCGAGTGCGACCGCCTTTCCGGAAAGCACGAGCTTTTCGCGCTCCTCATCCACCGTGATGACCCGGACCGGAATCTCTTTTCCTACCCAGCTCTCCGTATCCTCCACATAAGCGGATGTGATCTGGGATGCCGGAATGAACGCGCGGATCCCCTCAAGATATGCCACAACGCCTGCCTTCACGCTCTCCTTGATGCGGACGATTACCGTTGTACCCTCCTCCATCATCTCTTTGAGCTTCTCCCATGCCTGCTCTTCATTGGCTTCCCTGCGGGAGAGAAGAATGTTGCCTGCGCCGTCGTCTACCCGGATCACGGTCGCCTCGATCGTATCCCCCACATGCACAGCCTCCGCCAGTGAGAAATCCGGATCGCTGCTCATCTCCTCCGCACTGATAAATCCCGGTGCATAATATTTCAGGTCAAGCGTAACGCCCTCCTCGTTGACATCGATCACCGTGCCGGTTAAAATATCTCCCTCTCTGATTCTGCGGAAAGAAGCTTCTAACTCCTCCTTGTAATCATCCATTGATTCCATGTGTCTTAAACCTCCATCTCTTTTTCTACCTGTAGTGTACCACATTTCAGTCTGATTACAACCTTGAATAAATCACCATCCACCTCGATTGACAGTTTTCCGCCCTGCGCCTCGGTAAAACTTCTGGCAATCGCAAGTCCCAGACCCGAGCCTTCCGTGCCGCGCGAAGTATCGCCGCGCACGAAGCGCTCCGTGATCTCCTCCGGATCAAAATTCAGTTCCGTCGCCGACATATTTTTGATCGTGATCTCCACGAACTCCTCCGGTGCCTCCCCGGATGTGTGCACCTGCACGTACACGCGGCTCTGCGGCATCGCATATTTCTGAATATTGACAAACAGATTTTCAAAGATGCGGAATGTCTTCTGATTGTCAAGCACCACGATCACTTTTTCCTCCGGCACATCCCAGCGCAGCGTAAGTCCCATCGCCGCAAAGCGCTCCGTATGCTCCACCGCAACCTGCTTTAACAGATTCACCACATCGACTTCCATCGGATGCAGCACAATATTGTTGCTGGTCGCCTTGCTGACCTCAAAAAGATCCTCGATCAATATTTTTAACCGCTGGCTCTTTTTATCGAGCGTCTCAATGTATGACCTGCGCTCCTCCTCCGTGATGTCCTCCTTCTTTAACAGTTCCACGTAGGTTGTGATCGCCGTGAGCGGTGTTTTTAAATCATGGGAAACGTTCGTGATGAGATCCGTTTTCATTCGCTGGCTCTTCACTTCCTCATCCACCGCCTTCTTAAATCCGTCACGCACCCTGGAAAGTTCCACCTTCATCGGCTCATATATTCCCAGATCCTCGGTGATCTCCGTGTCCAGATCTCCGTCCGCCATCCGGCTTACACTGCGCAGCAGCGCCTGATAGTCTCTGCCGATCCTGTCATAATATTTTTTGATAAAACAGAACACAAAGATGGAGTACACGATCAGCGCGCCGATGCCGAAAAACCACATCATCGAGCAGAGCGACAGCACCGCAAAGTTGATCAGCACGATTTTCCAGATCGTCTTTGTGGATTTTTCTGAAAAATCCACATGCGCCACCTCATAGCGGAACGTGTTCCACAATTTTTTCAACCCCGGAAAAATCTGATAAATCAGGCTGTACTGTCTGATATATTCCCTGACTCCCAGGAAAAATACCGGACGCAGTACGCGAAGCGCCGCGTACCAGATGCCATACAAAAACAGGAGCGGAACCATCATCTGTCCAAGCTGTAAGATGGCTCTCCAGGCATTGTTTCCAAGTAAAACATCCACTCCTTCGCTGTAATAGGAATAGCTTCTTATGATATCGTAGAAGTTTTCCTCCATACATGCCATGCAGCAGACGGCAATCACCGCCACCTCCATGAGATACCATTTCCCCGGGCGTTGCATTGGTATGTCTTCGTTCCAGATGCGCCTGCTCGTCATAAGAAACATCCATCCCGCCACCGCAGCAAGGCTCACCAGAAACAGGATGCTTCCCCCAGACGCGCGGTACACTAACACCACCTGCACCCAGTAATTTGTCATACCCTCATACGGATCTCCCAAGGAAATCGTGTCGCTCGTTGATACCGGAAGTCCGAAGATCACCTTAAAGTCCTTCGGTCCCTGCAACTGACCCGCTTCCACATATCCGCCCAGCGACTGTCCCAAAAGATTTTCCCGGTCTACATTCTGAAACGCCTTGATCAGAACGCTGCCGCTGATATTTTCGTCGTACAGCGGTGTCACTTCCAGCGCGCCCTCTTTGTCAAAGGATAAGCATACGATGTCCGTATAATACTGCTTTATCTTCTCCGTCACAGTTCCATCCACGCATGTCTCGAGCGGCTGATCCGTATTTTTCACGCAGTCGGCACTGCTTTTGTATACACAATAATCGATGTTCCAGCTGTCACTCTCAAACTGGCTTTTCCATTCGTCAAACGTAGAGGTTACCGTGTCCTTTACATACTGGTAATCTTCATCATCCGTCGGCAGATTCAAAAACAGTCCGCCTGCATCTGCCTGCCCGCTCCGCTCCATCTGCTCTACATACAGGACATAGCTGCCCTGATAGAGTGTCTGTACCGTATCGTTGTCCACGCTGTCCGAGGACTCGCGCATCATCTCCGCTTTCTGCTGCTCTTTCTGTCTCTCAGCCGTCCGGTACACCACCGGGAAAAAACACATGGTAATGATCGTGATGAAAATGATTCCCGCGATCGCTATGATAATCCGCTTGCTGCTGTTTACGGCATTGCTGTTGTTGCTGCTGTTGCCGGCACCGTTATTTCTGCTGGCACCACTGTTGCTGCTGGCATCGTTATTTGCGCTGACATTGTTATTGCCGGCACCGTTGTTTCTATTGTTGTTTTTCAATTTTATATCCAACACCCCACACCACCTTTAAGTATTTTGGATCTCTCGGATTTATCTCGATCTTATCCCGGATATTTCTCACATGTACCATAATCGTATCGGTATTGATCGCCTTCTCGTTCCACACACGCTCATAGATCTCGTCCGTCGAATATACACGCCCCGGCGTCCGGATTAAAAGCGCAAGTATTTTGAACTCAATCGGCGTCATCTTCACCGGTTTTCCATCCACAAACACCTCCACGGTGTCCTCATTCAGTTCCAGTCCTCCGATCACATGAATCCGGTCGTTCTTTTCCTCCTTCGGACTCCTGTTTGCAAACTGCGTATACCGGCGGAGCTGGGAATTGACACGCGCCATCAGTTCCAACGGTGTAAACGGCTTGGTCACATAATCATCCGCCCCGATATTTAACCCGATCACCTTGTCGGTCTCCTCTGACTTTGCCGAGAGCATAATGACCGGAAAGTCATATTTTTCCCGCAGCTTCATGGTCATTGTAACGCCGTCCATGCGCGGCATCATGATGTCGACGATCGCCAGCGAGATCTTCTCCCGCTCCATCACCTCAAGTCCTTCCACGCCGTCTGCCGCCTTGAATACGTTGTAATTCTGACTCTTTAAAAAGATTTCAATTCCGTCCCTGATTTCTTTATCATCCTCAACAATTAAAATGTTATATTGTTCCATTTTTCCGCTCCTGCTCTTGTTCTCTTTTCTGCTATCATAACACATCCGCCGCAGAATCACACGCCTCCCCGTGCATTGATTACATTTTACCTGATCTGCCGCAAAATTCCCCGCAGAAATACCCGAAGAATTTCTAAAGAATTATTTAGAATTATTATCTTGACAACTGCCACTTCGTAGTGTATAGTAGTACAAGTGCTGAGGCAACTCACACAGATGCTGCTGTGGCTCAGTCGGTAGAGCGTCGCATTGGTAGTGCGGAGGTCACGGGTCCGATTCCCGTCAGCAGCTTCATTGAGAAGAAGCGCAAATCCTTGAATGAAAGGGTTTGCGCTTTTTTGTGCTATGGTGTTACAGTGTTACGGTATTATGACGAATGTATTATGACGAATGTATTGTGATGGAAGTCTGGATGAGGGGGAATATACGGTTGAGGCGTTAATGCTATCTCGTGGCCAAGGGGAAAGTAGGAAAACTTTTTCTCGTCCTGCAGGTCTCAACGATACTTTTCTACTCTTGGACCCGATTTTTGCTTCTATGCGGGTCTAATACGTTCTTTTTCTCGTCTCAGACCCGGGGTGCTCTTCCTTTCTGGCATTATGTCAACCTTTTTCCATTCTTTCTGGGTCTGGCACGCACTTTTTCTATTCTGGGACCCAATTTTTGCTTCTATACGGGTCTGGTTCGCACTTTTTCTCGTCTCAGACCCTGGGTGCTCTTCCCTTCTGGCATTATGTCAACCTTTTTCCATTCTCTACGGGTCTGGCACGCGATTTTTCTCCTCTGGAACTTCGCCTTTTCCTTCTATCAGCCCCGGATTCCAATTTGTTTGACGATTCTTCACACATTTTTCAACACTGCTTCATACCTTTTTCACATTTATCCGGTATCTTAATCATTGTCAAGAGGAAATCCCCATTGACACAATTTCTTTTTCATAATATGGCCGGTAAGTACCCCACATCTTACCGACTTCTCCTTCTTTTTATAAAATGATAAACGTACAAAACGCCTCACCATCCGGTGAGGCGTTTTGCGTATTCCTGTTGAATACCCAGATTCTGTCAACTTCTCCTTTACTACATGCGATTCATCATCTTAATGTGTGACTTGAACAGGGAATAATATTTCATTCCCTTGTCTTTGCCATAGTGCCCCTGCAATGCTGCGCGGAGAGAATTGAGATTCTTTCGCTTTCCGTTTGCCTGATAGAGGAATCCCGAAAAATCTTCCGGCGGTTCCTTTGCATACTCACTGTGGTCAAAAACCATTTTGCAGTACATGTCAAACTTTTCTTTTAAGCCATAAGCCGGGAGTTCTGACCAGTAAGACGCATACTCTGCATTCGTCTTCAGTTCCTGATACAGCCGCTTGCCTTCTTCCTCGCCGAGAAGCGCAACCAGTGCATTGTGAAAATCCACCAGATTTTCCTTGCTGATGCAGGCACACAATGTCTTTAAAATTGCTCTCTCTGCATTCAGATCCAGTCCAAACTTTACTGGCGCTTCGCTCTGGTCCGTAGCATTTGACACACTCTGTGGATTCCCTGACATTTCTTCTTTCAAATCCATCATTGCTGTCATTTGTCCGGATTGTTCCTCCGTCAGATCCGGCTTCTCATTCCCTGCGTTCTGCGTCTTTGCTTTGTCACTCTTCTGTGACTTTTCCGAACGATCCGGTTCTGACATACGCTCAGACTTTTCTGCTCTGACTGCTTTCGCTGACTTTCTTGACCGTTTTGCCCTGCCGGTCTTCTCTGCCGGCTCAGCCTTCCCGGATTCCTCTGCCAGCCCAGCGTTTTCTTCCGGTTCCGACTTCCCGGATATCTCTGCATCCTCAGCCTTTCCGGTCACTTCTGCCTTCCCGGATTCCTCTGCATCCTCAGCCTTCCCGGTCACTTCCGGCTTCCCGGATTCTCCTGCCACCCCAGCTTTCTCTGCCGGTTCAGCCTTCCCGAATTTCTCTGCATCCTCAGCTTTCCCGATCACTTCTGCCTTCCCGGATGTCTCTGCATTTCCAGCCTTCCCGGACGCTTCCGGCTTCCCGGATTCTCCTGCCTTACCGCCGGCTTTCGACGGTTCTGACTTCTTGGATGACCGTGGCTTCTTTGACTGCTCTCTGCCACGCTCTGCTTCCGCTTCCGGGCCAATCTCCCGAACCTGCTCTGCTTCCGCTTCCGGTCCGGTCTCCCGAATCCGCTCTGCTTCCGCTTCCTGTTCAGTCTCCCGAACCTGCTCTGCTTCCACTTCCGGGCCAGCCGCTCTGGTCTGTTCCTGTTCCGGCTCTGCTGCTGCCCCGGATTCCTTTGCCACGCGCTGCTTTTTCTCTGTCAGCATTCTGTGGCATTCCTTTCCGCTTAAACGGCTCACAGGCATTTTCCGCGTTGACCAGTAGCGCACCGCAGCGTCAAATCCCGTATCATTTGATACAATGACATACTCCCTGTCCGCGTTCTGGCTCAGGCGATAGCCAAGTTCCGATACCAGCTGGAAATCCAGCGCATTGCTTCCCTCAAAACACTTAATAAAGTCTGCTTCCTTTTCCGTCTCCTTGAGCATCCTCACATTTTCGTAATTCATATGCGGGCTCTTTGTCGTATAAAATACAAGAACCTCGTCATCTTCCTGCGAGGATACCAGAAGCGGCACCCATATATCTCCTACATTCTCACTGTCAACCAAATAAATTTTTCCCATTCATTTTCCTGCTGACAGAATCCTTTTTTATTGTACCACATTCCGCTTTTATACTGCAATGTCGTTTTTCCGCTGACGCTTCTTCACTTTCCCGTGTTCTGTTTTATAAAATATCGATGTACTCGCCCGCAAGCGCCTTGTTCATGCTGCGCACCGCACAGAATTTTCCGCACATGGAACAGGTGTCCTCGTGCTCCGGTTTGCGGTCCTCGCGGATCTGTTTTGCGGTCTCGGGATCAATCGCACATTCCCACTGTGCATCCCAGTCCAGCACGCGGCGTGCGTCTGCCATCTTGTCGTCGATCTCTCTTGCGCCCCGCACGCCCTTGGCAATGTCTGCCGCATGCGCCGCAATTTTCGATGCAATGATGCCCTGCTTGACATCCTCCACATTCGGAAGCGCCAGATGCTCCGCCGGTGTCACATAGCACAAAAATGCAGCTCCGTTCTGCGCGGCGATCGCTCCTCCGATCGCGGAAGTGATATGGTCGTACCCCGGCGCAATGTCCGTTACCAGCGGTCCCAGTACATAAAACGGTGCTCCCATGCAGATCGTCTGCTGAATCTTCATATTCGCTGCAATCTGATCCATCGGCATGTGGCCCGGTCCCTCTACCATGACCTGCACATCTCTTGCCCAGGCACGCTTTGTAAGTTCTCCCAGCCGCACCAGTTCCTCAATCTGACACACATCGGATGCATCCGCCAGACAGCCGGGTCTGCAGGCATCGCCAAGGGAGATCGTCACATCATGCTCCCGGCAGATCTCAAGGATCTCATCGTAGTACTCGTAAAACGGATTCTCCTCTCCGGTCATACACATCCACGCAAACACCAGTGAACCGCCTCTGGATACAATATTCATTTTTCTCTTGTGCTTCCTGATCTGCTCGATCGTCTTGCGCGTGATTCCGCAGTGCAGCGTCACAAAATCCACGCCATCCTCGGCATGCAGGCGTACCACATCAATAAAATCCTTTGCGGTCAGTGTCGCAAGATCCCTCTGATAGTGAATTACAGAATCATATACCGGCACGGTTCCGATCATAGCCGGACATTCCGCCGTCAGTTTTCTCCGGAACGGAATGGTGTTCCCGTGCGAGGAGAGATCCATGATCGCATGCGCTCCCATGTCAACTGCCGCCATCACTTTTTCCATCTCCACGTCATAATCCTTACAGTCTCTGGAGATTCCGAGATTTACATTGATCTTCGTCCGCAGCATCGAGCCGACACCCTCCGGGTCAATGCATTTGTGATGCCTGTTCGCGCAGATGACCACCTTTCCCTCCGCAACGAGCGGCATCAGCTCCTCTGTGGTCATACGTTCCTTCGCCGCAACCTTCTTTAACTCCTCTGTCACAATTCCCTTGCGTGCTGCTTCCATCTGTGTTGCATACTGTTCCATATTTTTCTGCTCCATTTCTGCAGAGGATGTGCGAAAAAATCCGGCGTCGCAGTGACGCCGGATTCCACAAACTATCTGATCCATCATTCGCTCCCTACGACAGTATTAACTGACAGGTTCCAAGAGTCAGGTTTTAACCTTCTCAACCGTTTACGCATGCGCACAGTCCCTCTGCGATATATTCTTTTTCCTCTAACACCTTATCTCAATTCTATGCTTCTGTCAATCTCCCTTTCCTCAGAACTGCTCTTTTCCATAAATCGAGTAGGAGGAATTTCTCTTAAATAAGAAATTCCGACCTCTCACACCACCGT
>ERZ780208.2487-NODE-2487-length-12607-cov-3.246734_pt1 | contig 12607 bp, 10 predicted proteins | sample MGYA00511167_ERZ780208 | MGnify/ENA primary metagenome ERZ780208 (study PRJEB29588, sample SAMEA2159202) | human gut metagenome | biome: human gut; feature: human-associated habitat; material: faeces | place: Denmark | collected 2008/2010 ... | reverse complement strand
GATATCATATTTGTTCGTAGGATCGAAAGCCGGAATGATATAGACTATGGCCAGTGTTACGTTGTCATAACCCAGGAAGATCGATATATAAAGAATCTTTATGAGAGCTCTAAAGGCGATGGTTATATTACGATGGTGTCATACAATATGGAACTGAATCCTGATGGCCGTCGTAAGTTCCCAGACCGGGATATTGCTAAGAGTGAAATCCTGTTTCTTTATAAGGTAGCAGGTAAGTTAAGAAGAAGTCAACTATAAAAAATCAATTTAAGATGGGATTTTGGGATTTTCTGAAAAAGAAAGAACTAGAAGAAATCAAACGTCTAAACAATGAGGTGGATCAAAAAAATAATTTTATATCCACCTTGCAGATACGTTTAGAAAAACTTAGCCAATATGAAGGTATTTTAGATGCGGAAGTAAAGGCTCAAGAAATTATATTGTCAGCTCAAAAAGAAGCTCAAAATGTTATCGTAGAAGCTTCCAAGAAAGCTCAAAAAATGCGTGACGAAGCGGCTTCTATTTTGCATGATATAAAAGAAAGAGATAAATCATCAGAAGCAATGTCTAATGATTTAATCGAAGCTGCTAGAATAAATGGAGATAAGATCAGAAAAGAGGCGCGGGAAAAAGCTAATGAACTAAAGAATAAAGCTGAAGCTATTTTAAACAATGCAACTAAGCAGGCTGAGACTATAATACAAAACGCTCACAATAAAGCGGAAAGTATAGCAGGTGATGCTTATAAGATAAAACAAGAATCTGAAGATTTAGAAAAAACTCTTGTCGCATTGAAGAACACAGTTCGTGGATATGGTGATGATTATATCATACCCTCTTACAGTTTGCTGGATCAATTAGCCGATGATTTCGGTTATACAGAAGCAGGAGAAGAGCTTAAGAAGGCAAGGGAACGTTCCCGACTAATGGTAAAGAATCATACGGCAGCAAAATGTGACTATGTTGAAGAATATAGAAAAACAACAGCTATAGATTTTATTATTGATGCTTTTAATGGAAAAACTGATACAATATTAACTTTAGTAAAACAAGATAATTTTGGAGTTTTGAAACAGAAAATAACAGATGCTTATTACTTAGTAAATAATTTAGGAAAAGCTTTTCGGAATGCTGTTATAACTCCTCAATATTTAGATTCTCGATTGGATGAGTTAAAATGGGCTGTAACTTGTACGGAACTAAGAAATCGTGAGCGAGAAGAGCAACGACAAATTCGAGAACAAATGCGAGAGGAAGAACGAGCAAGAAGAGAATATGAAAAAGCAATGAAAGATGCAGCTAAAGAGGAAGAGTTGTTGAAAAAGGCCATTGAAAAAGCTCAACAGGCAGTAGCCAAAGCCTCAGAGGAACAAAAAGCGAAATATGAAGCTAAATTACAAGAACTTTCAGAAAAATTAAAAGAAGCAGAGGAAAAAAGTCAAAGAGCAATATCAATGGCTCAACAAACTAAATCTGGACATGTATATATCATTTCAAATATAGGTTCTTTTGGAGAGGATGTGTTTAAAATAGGAATGACTAGACGATTAGAACCTACAGATCGTGTGCGAGAACTTGGGGATGCAAGTGTTCCTTTTCCATTTGATATACATGCTATGATATTTAGTGAAGATGCACCGAAGCTTGAGACAACTTTGCATAAAGTATTTGTTGATAATCAAGTGAATAAAGTAAATCCAAGAAAAGAGTTTTTTAAAGTATCTATTTCTAACATTCGAAATCAAATAGAATCAATGAACATTCAGGCAAAATGGACAATGATCGCTGATGCTTATGAATGGAGAGAAACACAAGCTATAGAAAAGGCTATGGCGCAAAATAGTAATCTACAAAAAGAATGGAAAGAACAACAATTGCAAGAAGTTGAAGATAATTTGATTGAGGATGATATTTAAATGGAAGATAAGAATAAAGCTGTGATAAGTATCCTGTTTTCGGTACCAGTCATATTACCTTCGATAGATAACAAAGAATTTGAAATACGCAGGGTTGCTCATAGTCGCTAAGTATCAGATTCTTGTAAATTTCCATATCGATATTTGCCAGTCAAGATAAAGATTACAACGCTCTGTATAAATATGGCATCGTCGTCGAAGTCGGTATGTAAAGTATCTTTCAAAAACATCTTTACTAATTTGTATCGGATGTAAACGGAAATAATTTTTTTGATCATGGTGATAAGTATTAAATGTTTGTCATTCTAAAATATAAAAAGCTAGTTCTGTTTTCAATGGATTGTGAAGCAGCATGTGGTTGCGGATGTGATATTGTAAATAAGAAATATTAGATTGGATACAATGAACAAAAAAGAACGTTGGATAATATATCCATTCCTTATCATATTGATAATTGTTGCTTTTACTGCACTATGCCAAGAGCATCCTAGAATTGGAGGGTTTGATTATCTCGGTTTTATTATGGGAATTCTTTCATTCCTTTTGGCGATATTGGCTGTTATGTTCGGATATAATATTCTTGATATTAAAGGACGTATAAAAGAGAATGTAGAGAAAGAATTTGAAGGTGTAAAATTAGACATAGAAAAGTTGCAATCGGAAGTCTTGTTTTTAAGGAGTAAGGTTGTTGTGAGGAAGATATTTGTAAAAGGTAACATTGTTATAGAAACAAAAAAATTTAAATGTAAAGACTTAATTGCTTATGCAAAAGATGTCCACATGTTAAATGCCGAGATAATAGACGAAGATTTAATAATTAAAGATAGTTCTGATTTTGATCCGAATGCTGAATATTATGCTTCTGGTGATATAATATCGCATGTAGTATGTGATGATGAATAAGTCGGTAGAATTTTAGGACGATTTAAATAGGATAGGTATGGAAAATGAGCTTTCAATATTAATTTCTTGGTTAATTTCTTTTATTGGAATTGGAGTCACTGCTTTGTTGGGTATTAATATATGGACATCATTGAGTATTGATAAACGGATTGAAGTTATTGTTAAAAAGGAGGTTGAAAGTTTAAAGGAGCAGAACGTGGAGTTAAGAGATCAGTTGAAAAATTATTCTTTGGCGATTAGTGAAAGATCTGTTGGAGATGAATATATGAGAATGGGAATAACAGGAGATGCGATATTCAATTATCTAAATAGTTTAGAGTACTCAATAGTGGCGCAAGATAAAAGTCTTATTTCTGAGAACTTAGATAGCTGCTTAAGCATAATCAAAGAGTTTCCAGCTATAGCTCATTGTGAAACGACAATGGAGAATCTTGAAAATATTAAAGAGATACTGATGCAGATCCATGATGAACGTTCTTATGAGCTATATTCTTATTTCGTTTCTTCTTCCAAGAACGAAAATGATCTATCTCTTCAGGAATCACTATCAAAAGAAAAAAACGAAGAAGGCAATATAAGATAAATAATCCAATCAGTATTGTGCTGGTTGTAGCTATAATAAGTAAGATCCGATTTAATAAATACATAATCATTTAATTGATTTAATATAAAATATAAATCGATGGAAGATAAAGACAAAATAATAACCTCACTCCGGAAACAGCTCAAAGATGCTATTAGCCGGTGTAATGCCTTGGAGCAGGAAAATGCTCTATTGTCATACCAACTAGAGAAGAGGGAGAAGGAATGTCCGGAATCACGTTAAGGATAGACAAAGGCAAGTCTCCCGTTTTTACCGAGATCATGAGTTTGCTTCAAGTTTTTCCTGGATTAAAGGAATGCAAGAGGCATTATTCGGTAAGGCTAACGGAAGAGGATGTTTTCAGGTTCCGGAGTGAGCTGGAGCGGATCATGCAACTCTTGCCTCATTTGAGCGAAAAGGAGTGGTTCGAGATTCCGAGGTATGGGACGGACGAATGGGCTAACTGGATGATAGACCTGCATCAAAAAAGACGACTATAAATGTCGTTTTTACTATGTATTTACAGTATCTGTTGTAACAAATTGATAATCAAATTGTATTATCCGCACTCGAAATGCGGTGAGCGGGTAACCGCTCCCTGGGTTCGAATCCCAGTCTTTCCGCTTGATAACTATGACTTATCCACGCAGAATACTAAATGAAGCATATCGATATTGCGATAATGTTTTATGAAATTTGCGATTTCCCTCATATCGTTTCTTAGTGCTACTTTTTGAGAGGGGATATTTGTGTCCCGTATGATGGAGTATACTTTGTCGAAGTTAAGGATATTGAAGGCGTATTCCTTACAAGCTATGGCGGCCTCGGTAGCATAACCTTTATGCCAGTATTCCGCCCTAAGCAAATAACCGATCTCTGGAACCTGTTGACCGTTGAATTCTTGATAGGTGAGACCACACTGACCGATAAGCTCTCCGCTGCCTTTCTCTATCATCCCCCATAAGCCAAAGCCATCGTTTTGATACCTCCTTAATTGCTTATCAAGCCATTCTTGTACCTCTTTTTTACTGAACGCTCCTTCGTAAGCGTACATTACAATCGGATCTTGTAAAAGCTTACAGATATCATCAAAATCATCTTGTTTTAATTCCCTTAATAGGAGTCGCTTTGTCTTTAGTATCATCTCTTTCATACGATATTTTTTCTTGTCTTCTCAAATTGTTGGATGACTAGTTAGAATATATCGCTCAAGGAATACCGGAGTTGATCCATCATCAACGGCACTTCCGCCTCCTCGATTCCCGCTACAAGAAGATCGGGGATATCTTGATTGAACTGCTCTTGGAACTTCGAGAAATCACCGGACTCTTTCTCCACGGCTTTTTTATAAAAAGCAAGCGCTCCCTTTATATTCTGTAATGCCCATTCCGTATGTCCCGCATTCAAGAAATCTTGGGTGTTGGGTTGATTATCCATGATCTTTTTGTAATAATTACGGGCCTGATCGTATTTACCGGTCAAGAAAGAACACCAAGCGATCGGACGCCAAGCCTTCGTGCTTTTATTGTCCAGATAATCTACCTTGAAATAATATTTCAGCGCCTCATTATAATTCTTGAGTTCAAGATGGCAGTGGCCGATACATATTTGGATCGATAAATCATCCGGATTGAAAGCCTCGTAACGATGATAGTATTTCAACGCTTCTTCCGGTTGCTTTAAGGTACGGTAACAACCGGCGATCCGGCGAATAACCCATTTACTGTCCGGATTGATAAGATCCGCATGTAAATAAGCCTCCAAGGCGCCTTGTATATCGCCATTCATTTGTTTGCAGTAACCGATTTTCTGGAATAAGATATCACTTTCTTGATTTGCATCGGATAAGCGATTGTAGATCGTGAGCGCATCGAGGAAGTAATTCTTCCGGAGATAATACTCCGCTATAGTTGTCAAACTTTCCTCATCACTGACGTAAGGCTGCAAAATTGGCAGGTTATGAAAGTCTAGCGCAGATGTAAATATGTCATCAAAATCCAGATGTCCCGGATAAAGTTTGAAGAAACGATACAAGTCCTGTATGTACTGTCCGGATATGATTTCCAGTTTTCCCCGTTTACTGATCAATTCCTCCTTCGTTTGCTGAATCATCTCGGAGGCTTGGCTGCCAAATTGTCCCATCATCATTTGACGGGCTTGATCCGGCAATTGCATCATACTGAAATATAAGGAGTATTTATCGGAATTACACATGAATGCCGCAAGAGTCATGGAATCTAGCATGTCCTTTTCCGTTTGATTCTTGCTCAACTGATTGCCAAAAGCGGAATGCTCGGTCGTGAATGGCATGAACCAGTTACCCAGTTCCCGGAAAAAGGGGAAATGCTTTAGGTGCACGAAAGTAGAGTGCATTACGTCCGCGCCTTCTTGTTGCAGTTCGCTGAACTCCTCCATTTTCTTCCCTAAGGAACTGTTCGATAACATATTCTGCCACTCCGGATTCATCTCGTTTCCGAGAAGTTCCGGATTGATATCCTTTAAGTTTATCTTTTGACTGATTTTAGGGCCTAGCTTGATCATCTCCGGAATGATCTCGTCTTGTAGCTTACGGGTGATCTTCTCTGTCTCACGGGCTAGGATAAAACGAAGGGTAATCGTTCGGATCGCTTTCGTGAAATTAGGAAATCCCTCGGATAAAGCCGCTAGTCGATCCGCTATCTGCGGATATAGCGCCGTACGTTTCCTATAGGTATAGAGCGTCAGGAGAATCCCGATCAACGCGCGGTAACGAATCTCGTCTTCTTGGATATTGGCCGCATCGAATAATAATAGCAGTTTCTCCTTATCGAAAGCGACTTGCAATCCCAACATTAATGCCGATACGATTTGGCTACCGATGATAAAAGGCAACTCTTGGTCATTCAATAGGTTCCTGATGGAGGCTATTTCTTCCTTATTGAGAGGATTCGAGGTCCAGATCTTATTGAATAATAGGATCGTGGCGGATTCGATTTGCTGCTGCTCCGTGATGGTTCCGGTCGGAGTCTCTATCTTCACCAGAGAGGCGTTTCTCAAGACCTTGTGGAGCTGGTCATAGTTGGTAAGCTCCTTTTGCATCATTCGCCTACGGCTATAATAGGAGAGAGGCGAATCTACCGATAAGGCCTTGTGCTTCACTATATCCGCGAACTCATAGCTGGATGCGATCAAGTTGTTGTATATCTGGTCTTGCATCGGATCTTTAGCCCCCTCGATCCGGTATCGCAACATATATTTATAAGTATCTTGTAGCTCGTTCAACCTGTCTTGGAATGAGTACTCACGTATTCCCGCTATTAAACCTTGGAGAAAATCGAACGCATTCTTTAGCTCCTTTTCGTCTAATGAACCGATAATTCGGTTGTATGCTTTATTTATTTCTTGTATTGTCATATACTATTAACAACAAATGGTATGCCAAAAGTATAGTATTTAGGCTAAATTTCCTATCTTCGCGTACCTAAAAATAAATTTAGCAGATGAAGAATATCCGCAATTTCTGTATTATTGCTCATATTGACCATGGGAAAAGTACCTTGGCAGACCGTTTGCTTGAGTATACCAAGACAGTAGAAGGTAAAGACATGCAAGCTCAAGTCCTTGACGACATGGATTTAGAGCGTGAGCGTGGTATTACGATCAAGAGCCATGCGATCCAGATGAAGTATAATTATAAGGGTGAAGAATATATACTGAACCTGATCGATACTCCGGGGCACGTGGACTTCTCGTATGAGGTTTCCCGCTCTATCGCCGCCTGCGAGGGTGCGTTGCTGATCGTGGACGCGGCCCAAGGTATTCAGGCGCAAACCATCTCTAACCTGTATATGGCGATAGAGAATGACTTAGAGATTATTCCGGTGATGAACAAGATCGACTTGCCTAGCGCCATGCCGGAGGAGGTCGAAGACCAGATCGTGGAACTGTTGGGCTGCCCTCGCGAGGATATCTTACGAGCGAGCGGAAAGACAGGCGAGGGAGTGACCGAGATCTTGAATACGATCGTGGAGAAGGTCCCGGCTCCGAAAGGTGATCCGGAGGCCCCGTTGCAGTGTTTGATTTTTGACTCCGTCTTTAATCCGTTCCGTGGTATTATCGCTTACTTCAAGGTGGTAAACGGCGTGATCCGTAAAGGTGACCATGTGAAGTTTATCGCTACAGGAAAAGAGTATGACGCCGACGAGGTAGGTATATTGAAATTAGATATGTGCCCCCGTGAGGAGATACGGACGGGAGACGTAGGATATATCATTTCCGGTATCAAGACGTCCCGGGAGGTGCGTGTCGGTGATACGATCACTCATGTGTCTCGCCCGGCTAAAGACGCGATCGCCGGTTTTGAGGAGGTGAAGCCGATGGTCTTCGCCGGTGTCTATCCAATCGATAGCGAGGATTTCGAGAACCTTCGTGCGTCATTGGAGAAATTACAGTTGAACGACGCTTCCTTGACTTTCCAGCCGGAGAGTTCCGCCGCGCTGGGTTTTGGGTTCCGTTGCGGTTTCTTGGGCTTGTTGCATATGGAGATTGTTCAGGAGCGTTTGGATCGTGAGTTCAATATGGATGTGATAACCACTGTACCGAACGTTTCTTATATCGTGCATACAAAGAAAGGGGAGGAGATCGAGGTACATAATCCGGGAGGCTTGCCGGACCCGACCTTGATTGATCATATCGACGAGCCGTTTATCCGTGCTTCCGTGATCACGAACACTACCTATATCGGCCCGATCATGACACTCTGTCTGGGTAAGCGTGGCGTCCTGCTTAAGCAAGAATATATTTCTGGTGATCGTGTCGAGATTCATTATGACTTGCCGTTGGGCGAGATCGTAATCGACTTTTATGATAAGTTGAAGAGTATTTCAAAAGGGTACGCTTCTTTCGATTACCATTTACATGATTTCCGTCCCAGTAAGTTGGCTAAATTAGATATCCTGTTGAACGGTGAGCCGGTAGACGCTTTGTCTACATTGACGCACGTGGATAATAGCGTTACTTTCGGACGTCGTATGTGCGAGAAACTGAAAGAGTTGATCCCTCGCCAGCAATTCGATATCGCTATCCAAGCGGCGATAGGCGCAAAGATCATCGCTCGTGAGACGATCAAGGCTGTCCGTAAAGACGTGACGGCGAAGTGTTATGGAGGCGATATCTCCCGTAAGCGTAAATTGCTGGAAAAACAGAAAGAGGGAAAGAAACGAATGAAGCAGATCGGTACGGTAGAAGTTCCGCAAAAAGCGTTCCTGGCCGTATTGAAGTTGGATTAGAAAGTCAATGGAATCCGTTCGCTAACTCAATGGATTTATAAAGAAAAGTCAATGGATTCTGTAACGGATTCCATTGACTTTTTTATATAAATGGGTCACTTCTCGTTTACGAGCCGTATCCCGCCATCTTCCAGCGTGATAAGATGTTGCTTATAGAGTGCCCCGATCGCTTGTTTGAAAGCTTTCTTGCTACAGCGGAATAAGGAATAGATCACGTCCGGATCGCTCTTGTCGTGTACCGGGATGTATCCCCCTTGTGTTTTCATCGCTTCCAGAATGACGCCGGCGATCCCCTCTACCTTTTGGTAGCCTTGCGGCGTTAGGCTCACATCTATCTTATCATCCTCACGTACCTCTTTTATATAGCCTTTCAGATGCTCGCCTTTCTCAAGACGCTGGAATACCTCATTATAATAGATCAATCCCCAATGCTGGTTATTGATGATCACCTTATAGCCAAGATCCGTCTCGTCGGCTACCAATAACTGAACCTCTTGATTCTGCTCGTAATCGATAGGGGTATTGTTCAAGAACTTCTCGATACGTGCAGATGCCATGATACGTCCTGTCACATGATCCAGCCGGACATAGACCAAGTACCATTTCCCCTCTCTCATCGGCATTTTCTGCTCCTTGAAAGGAACGAGCAAATCTTTCATGATACCCCATTCCAGAAATGCGCCGGCATTATTCACGTCTTTTACCTCCATGAACTGGAACTCCCCGACCGTTGCCAGAGGACGTGCGGTAGTAGCGATCAACCTCCCTTCATTATCATGATAAATAAACACCTCGACCTCATCCCCGGGCTTCACGTTTTTAGGTACGTAACGAGTCGGCAACAAGATCTCCACCCCGTTACCTCCATCCAGATAAACCCCGAAGTCAAGGTCTTTCACTATTTTCAGCGTGTTATATTTTCCTATCTCAACCATATATTTTTGTTTTGTCACAAACTTACGCAATAATCATGAAAAAGCGGTAAAAACAACTATAATTTTGATTTAGCATGCAGCAATATCTAGACAATTGCATCGTTATAGAAGTATCTTTGGACTTACGGGTGCTTTATGCCTTTGAGTTCAACTAAAAATTGTATATTTGCATCTTATTTGAAGAAAACAAAGATTATGAGAATTAAATTAATATCAGTAGTGATATTGTTTGTCTTGTTGCTAGGGGCTTGTTCCGCACCTAAAGACGTAGTGTATTTGCAAGGAGTAGATACTTTGACTCCAGAACAGATTAGCCAAATGAATCAAACTTATACGTCTCGTATCAGTAAAGATGATTTACTGGCGATATCTGTTACAGCTCCGGATCCGTCCGTGACGACGCCATTTAATCCCCCTGTTTTTGCGTATGCGCAGCAAGGTGACCAACCTATCGCTGCCTCTCAATCAATGTATACTTATCTTGTTGATTCGGCTGGTAATATAAATTTCCCAGTATTAGGGAAGATTCATGTCGCAGGTTTATCAAAACAAGAACTGTGTGATGAGTTACAAAGTAAATTGTCAAAATACATAGAAAACCCATTGGTTAACGTGCAGATTACAAATTATAGAATTACGGTAATGGGAGAGGTAAATCGTCCCGGTACTTTTACTATAAAGAATGATCGAATCTCTATTTTAGATGCGTTTGGGTATGTTGGAGATTTGGCGATTACAGCCAATAGGAAGAATATTTTGCTGATAAGAGATAATGATGGGCAAAAAGAATTTGTTCGTATGGATATAACTGATCCTTCGCTATTTACATCTCCCTATTTTTATTTAAGGCAAAATGACGTTATTTATGTTGAGCCTAATTTGGCAAAGCAGCGTAATTCTCGATTTAGTCAAAGCAAACAGTATAATATAACTGTATTCTCCTCGATAATTAGTGCGATTTCTGTTATTTCTTCGATGGTGATCACGATTATTAATATTAAGAAGTAATTGTTTAGCTATGGATTCAACAAATATAGGAAATGAGACTATAAGTTTAAAGTCTATTCTAATAGGGTATCTGAGGCACTGGAGATTATTTCTAGGCACTTTTGTTATATCTCTAATACCAGCTGTATTATATTTGATTTATTATCCGACAACTTACGAAGTAATGGCTCGTTTTAAAGTTCAAGATGATACTTCCATGTCCTCAGGAAATATGTCTTTGGGAGATGCGGCAGGTTTGATGAAATCTTTTGGTTTGAATGGAGGAGGTAGTGCGGGTATTGTTATTGATGATGAATTAGCGGTGTTAAAATCTCATACTTTATGGTATGAGGTTGTTTCAAAATTGGGTTTAAATGCAGAGTATGTTGAACCGTTAACTTGGAAATATAAACAGTATGTGAATACCCCTTTTCTGATGGTTGCAGATTCTAGCACATTGAAATCTCAAGAGGAAACAATAGAGTTTTATGTCCGTGAAGATCGTGAGGGAAAAATAAAGATCGAAGGGAAGACAAAAAGTCAGAAGCGGTCTTATGAGTTTTCTTCATTACCTGCGATCGTTGAATTCGGTAATAATCGGTTTATCCTAAGTTATGGAGCCAACCATAAATTGGGAGAAAGCATGAAACTTTATATAACCATGAGGCCGGCTGGTTTTGTTGGAGATGATTTTGCGCAGGATATAGAAATTGAGACTTACTCAGATAATTCAAATGTTATAGAATGTACTTTGAGGGAATATGAGAAAAAACGAGGCATTGACGTTTTAAACGCATTAATGTTTGAATATAATAATCGTGCCGATTCAATAAATAATAAAGAAGCTCGTGCTACAATACAGTTTTTGGATGAGCGAATCAATAAGGTAATATCGGATTTAGCTAATGCTGAACGATCTATAGAGATCTATAAGAAAAATAACCAAATGACTGACTTGACAGCCGATGTGCAATTTTATGTGGATCAAATGAAAGAGATCCAAACGAAAATTGTTGAGATGGAGGCTCAAGGGCATGCTATTAGATTTATGGAAGACTTCGTGCAAAATCCTGCTAATAAGTATAATTTGGTACCCGTATTGATGAATGTCCAAGAAGGAGAGAAAGGCGGTTCCATAACTACTTATAATGAGTTGTTGGTAAATCGTCAGCGAATGTTGCAAAACTCGAAAGAGGACAACCCTTTATTTACTGTGATGGATAAGCAATTAGATCAAATGCGTAAGAGTGTTGCCCTTACGATCAAGAATGCGCAAGAAAGCCTGAATTTGACCTTGAAAGATCTCAAGGCAAAGGAGAAGGCTATTTTAGATAAAATGGGTAACGTTCCAACCCAAGAACGAGAATTCATGAATTATAAGCGTGATCAAGAGATTGCTCAAGGTGTTTATTTGATATTATTACAAAAACGAGAAGAGGCATTATTGAAATTAAATAAAAGTATGAATAGGGCATTGATTGTTGATGAGGCATTTGTGAAGAGTACACCCGTGGCCCCTCGTAAACTATATGCTGCTCTCGCCGTGTTTTTATTGACAATTGTGGTTCCTGTCGTATATTTATTCTGTAAAGAGCAACTTATAGAACTAAAAAGAGAATACGATAAAACAAGGAAACAAGCTGGCGTGATATAATGGATACTGATATATATATATGTTCTAAGCCATTGCAATATTTTAATGTAAGAAATATTGGATATGGAAATGCATCTTCAAAAAAGGTTCTAATTATTTTAGGACATTTTAGGGATGCGGAATTGTTCTTTCATCAAGTTAAGACATTTGATGATACATGGAATGATATATTATATTTCAAAGATTTGTTTCATTTGGATTTATATTTGTTTTTTCACCCAGTAAATACGTTGTTCGTAGAGGTAGATGCTTCTTTTGTTTATGGAATATTTTTTAAGCTATCCCGATTTAAACGAATGTATATGTTTGAAGAAGGATTCGGAAGCTACAGAAGAGATCGTTTTGATAATTCAAAAGGCTTG
>ERZ780208.2486-NODE-2486-length-12616-cov-4.833055_pt1 | contig 12616 bp, 8 predicted proteins | sample MGYA00511167_ERZ780208 | MGnify/ENA primary metagenome ERZ780208 (study PRJEB29588, sample SAMEA2159202) | human gut metagenome | biome: human gut; feature: human-associated habitat; material: faeces | place: Denmark | collected 2008/2010 ... | reverse complement strand
TCCTCCCTGCGCCAGCTCCTTCATCAGGGAGAGCACTTCTCCCACCATTTCCGGGTCCAGGGCTGATGTCGGCTCGTCAAACAGGATGACATCCGGATTCATGACCAGGGCGCGCACGATGGCGATGCGCTGCTTTTGGCCTCCGGAAAGCTGGAGGGGATAGGAGTGCCTCTTGCCGTACAGCCCAATGCGCTGGAGAAGGGCTTCCGCCTGGTCTGCTGCCTCCTTTCTGCTGGAGCGTCCCGTTTTAACCGGGGCGATAGTGATATTTTCCAGAATGGTCAGGTGCGGGAAAAGGTTGAAATGCTGGAAAACCATGCCTACGTGCTGGCGGAATTGATTGACGTCCGTTCCGGGAGAGGTAACCAGCTTTCCCTTGAAACGGATTTCTCCGGAGGTCGGTTCCTCCAGCAGGTTCAGGCAGCGCAGGAAGGTACTTTTACCGGAACCGGACGGGCCTACGATGAAGACCACTTCACCCCGGTCAATGTTCGTGGTGACATCGTTGACTGCCGGCACGGAGTTGAATTCCTTGACCAAATGGCTGATTTGGAACATGGGAGTGTTTCCGGGATGTTCATTCATTGTTTTTCAGTTTTCTTTCCAGTTTGCCGAGCATCCAGCTGAACAGCATGACCACGGAGAGGTAAATCAGGGCCACGGCCGTCAGCGGCATGAAGGCGGTATAAGTCTGGCTCCGGATGATGTCGCCGCCCTTGGGCAGGTCCTGGAGGGCAATATAGCCGGAGACGCTGGTCTCCTTCAACAGTACGATAAATTCGTTTCCCAGAGAGGGAAGTACATTTTTAAAGGCCTGGGGCAGGATAATGTAAATCATGGTTTGGGCATATCCCAGGCCGAGGCTGCGCCCGGCTTCAAATTGTCCTTTGTCAATAGACATGATGCCGCCTCTGATGATTTCCGCCACATAGGCGCAGCTGTTCATGCTCATGGCGACAATGCCGGCGGCAGCGAGAGCTATGAGGGCATCCGCAATATGCAGGGTGTGACGACAGCTTCCACGGTTTCCGGCATTCAGGAGGGCCGCCTGCTGTGCTGCCTGCCCACGTTCCAGCTGAAAAACAACGCCGCTTACGTCTGCATCACGGAGGCAAACCTCTATGACTGGTCCGGCATGGGCCTGCGGGCGGAGGAGAACGGCGTTCTTCACGCGGAGTACTGGGACAAAAGCGGAAAAACCTTTACAACGGAGTCCGACTCTCCCTGGCGTGTGGCCATCATCGCGGACAATCTGACGGATTTTGTCAACAGCGATATGGTGACCAATGTTTCCGATTCCGAGGACACCAGCCTTTTTGCGGATAAGAGCTATATTCAGCCCGGCCGGTCCGTCTGGACGACCCAGGGCGGCGGCGCTTCCACGGTGGAAGGCTATAAGGAGTACAGCAAGTACGCCTCCCAGCTGGGCATTGAATATAACCTGATTGAGGCCAGAGACGGCTTTAGTGACACGCTGGATGAACAGTTTAAGGCGATTAAAGAAATCGTGGATTACAGTGCATCGCTGGAACATCCGGTGAAGATCTGGATCTGGGAGGACGCGCCCACCACTCGGTATGAGGGCGGACTCTATCTTGAGGACAACGCCAAGGATTTCCTGCAGCGCTGCAAGGATGCCGGTGTGGTTGGCGTGAAGATCGACCATATCCACAGTGAGGCGCCGGACAAGGTCAGTTTCTATCACGATTTTACCAAGCTGGCAGCGGAGTACGGCATCATGGTCAGTTATCACAATCCCATGAAGCCCACCGGCCTTTCCCGCACCTATCCCAATGAGATGACACGGGAGGCCATCCGCGGCCTGCAGTATAAGACCGATCCCAACGAAAATGCAATTCTGCCCTTTACCCGTCTGCTGGCGGGCGGCGCGGATTATACCCCGCTGAATTTCTCCAACAGCAGCAAACTTGGGGCTTCCAGCTGGACTCACATGCTGGCCAACACCGTCATTATGACCTCCGCCTACCTCCAGCTCAGCGAGAACCCCCAAAATCTGCTGGACAAGGTGTACACGGATTTCATCAAGGAAGTTCCCACCGTGTGGGATGAGACCATCGTGCTGGACCAGTCCGAGATCGGAAAGGCGGCAGCCTATCTCCGCCGCAGCGGCAGAGACTGGTATCTGGCAGTCCAGAATGCTGATCAGGGCAAGCAGACCATGACATTCAATCTGCAGTTCCTTGGAGAAGGCGACTGGTATGCGGATATTTACTACGATAATATGAATGTGGCCGCCAGCGTAAAGCGCAAGGTGAAGAAGGTTACGGCGCAGGATTCCCTGACTGCGGAGATCCGCTCCGGCGGCGGCTATGTGGTACGGCTGACCCAGACGCCGGTTTCCTATGAGTCGGAGGAAGACAAGACCTATGAGATTCATACGGCGGCGGATCTGGACCTGATCCGCCAGCATCCGGACGCCAGCTTTACCCTGAAAGCGGACCTAACTCTCAGCGGGGTCTTCCAGCCCATTCCGGAACTGAACGGGACCCTGGACGGCGCGGGCCACACCATCTCCGGCCTGACGGTCAGCGCCACGGACGCTTCCGCCGCGCTGATCCTCCAGAACAACGGCACCGTCAAAAACCTGGGCCTTGCCGATGTTCAGATCGACGGCCCCTATACCCCGGACAACAGCTGGCGCGCCGCCCTGTGCATCAAAAACTACGGCACTATTGAGCAATGCTATGCACTGGGTACCGTCAAGGGCGGACACCGCAACGGCGGCCTGGTTTCGGAAAATTACAGTACCATTGAGAACTGCTACTTCCTGGGGGATTTGGAATCCAACTGGGAGACCGGCGGCATTACCGCCTTTAACCATAATGGATCTGCCACAGTAAAGAACTGCTATGCTGGCGGCAATTACGTCTCCCGCATGAACAACATGGGCTTTATCAGCGGCTATGCCTATAACGGCACCCGCATGACCGGCAACGTGGCCCTGTATGGCGGTATCAAGGGCACGGACAATCTGGCCCGCATCTGCGGCCGCAACAACGGCGTGGATGAAAACACGACCTATCAGAAGAACCTTGCCTGCGCGGACATTACGGTGAACGGACAGACCGTCTCCGGCGGCGCCGCCAATAATAAGAACGGCGCAGATAAAACCGCGGCGGAGCTGAAAAATCAGGCAACCTATGAGGCGCTTGGCTGGGATTTCGGTAATGTCTGGACGATGGACGAAGTTCTGGGCCGTCCTGTGCTGAAGGCGGTGGCGGAAAAGACGGTTCAGCGGGAAATCAACACGGCGGATACGCTCTGGCGCTATCTGGATGACGGCACGGACCCTGCCGTCGGCGCAAGCAACCGCACCGCCTGGACCCTGCCCGGCGTTGACGACAGCGCCTGGAAAACCGGAAAGGGCAGCTTCGGCGCGAAAAAAGGCGAGATCAAGGACCTTGGCACTTTCTATACCGACGAAAGCGGCCAGTTCCAGCTCACCGGTCTGCGGGACGGCTGGTACAAGGTAACGGAGCAGGAGCCGCCCACGGGGTACGCCATCAAGGAGGCCACGCAGGAGATCTATATCAAGTCCGGCACCGGTAAAGTGCTGACCTTTGAAAACATTCCGCTTTCTGCCCTCGTCGTGTGGAAGTATGATAGCGTGACGGGCGCAGCGGTGCAGGGCGCTGTGTTTCAGGTGAAGTATCTGACCGGAACCTCCGGCACAGGCGGTACGGTCATCGGCACCTACAAGACTTCCGCCAATGGCAGCTTCACCGTGACGGGGCTGAAGGAAGGCACTTATATCGTCGAGGAGCTTGCCAGTGACAGCGGCCATGTCATCGACTCTGCACCGCAGACGGCATACATCAGCGGCAAGCAGCAGGATGTGGTGCAGCTCTATTTTGGCAACAGTCCCAAGGGCAGCCTGCTCGTCAAGAAGATCGACAGCGCGACCCATAAGCCCCTTTCTGATGTTGAGTTTATGGTGACGACTGCGGACGGAACGGTGGTGGGCGATGCCAACGGCAAATATGTGACAGACAGCGCAGGCAGCTTCACAATCAGCAATATCAACCCCGGCACAACGCTGGTGGTAAAAGAAACCCGCGCCAAGAGCGGCTATGTACTGGACGATACGCCGCAGACGGCCACCATCAGGGCGGGCCAGACCGTGACGCTGGAGTTCCGCAACGCGCCGAAAGGCTCTCTCATCATTGTAAAAAAGGATGCTGTGACCGGCAAGGCGCTGAAAGGCGTGACTTTTACCGTCACTACTTCCTCCGGCCAGTTTGTCGCGGACGCTGAGGGAGAGATCAGCTCCAACGGACTCTATTACACCGATGAAACCGGTAAAATCATTCTCTCCGGGCTGGCTCCCGATACCTATGTGGTAACGGAAACCGCAACGATCCCCGGCTATGTACTGGACAGCACCCCGCAGACCGTGGTGGTCAACACCAACGACACGCAGACGCTCACTTTTACCAACAAACCCATCGGTGGGCTTATCCTCATCAAGAGCGATGAGGACAGCGGCAAGCGCATCTCCGGCGTTCAGTTTGAGGTGCGTAAGATGAACGACGAGATTATTGGCAGCTACACTACGGACAATAATGGTGTGATCCAGCTTCCTGAACTGGAAAGCGGCTGGTACACCGTGACGGAGCTGAAAGCCGCGTCCGGCTACCTGTTGGATACCACGCCCCACCGCATTGAGGTCAAGGACGGGCAGACGGCCACGCTGGAGATCACCAATCACAAGTCCTCCCGCATTTTGCTCCACAAGGTGGACAAGGCCACCGGCAAGGGCATCTATGGCGCGGTGTTCCTGCTGTACGACAGCAGTCACAATCCTATTGGGGAATATGTGACCGATCAGGACGGCTACATCTACGCCGATGAGGGACTGGCCGATGGCCGCTATTATCTGCGTGAGATCAAAGCCGCCCCCGGTTATGTGCTTGATCCTGAACTGAAAACGATCTATGTCCGTTACGGCTCCACCACAGAAATCGAGTGGAGCAATACTGCGGAGTGCGGTCAGATCCAGATCATCAAAAAATCTGCGAACGACAATCCTATCAATGGTCTGCCTGCCGGGACGCTGCTGGAGGGCGCAGTGTTTGAGATCTACGACAAAGCGGGTAACGTGGTGGACACCATCAAGTCCGACCGCAACGGACGCGCCGTTTCCAAGACGCTGCCGTTGTCCCGCTATACCGTCCGCGAGATCAAAGCGCCTGCGAATTACTCCATCAACCCCACAGTGATGACCGCCTATCTGGAATTCAACGGACAGATCGTCACCTTTGAAGTGCAGAATACCAGCGTTTCCACCGGCGTATCCATTAAGAAAACCGGCCCTGTGCAGGCTGTCCCCGGTCAGCCCATCCGTTATGTGTTCTCGCAGATCAAGAACAGCTCCACCGTTGCCCTCGACTCCTTCTATTGGCGCGATCAGCTTCCCGCGCAGGTGACGCTGAGCAAAATCGTCACGGGCAGCTACAATCAGCCGCTTTCCTACAAGGTGGTCTATAAGACCAACCTTTCCGGGGACTACCGTACTTTGGCGGACAACCTGAGTACAAGCAAGGTTTACGTATTGGACGCTCGTCCCGCTGTCCTCGGCCTTGCCGCCAATGAGCGTGTTACCGAAGTCATGTTCGTATTCGGAAATGTAAAGGCGGGCTTTGCACAGGTAGAAACACCTTATATCTACGCCACTGCCCGCAGCGGTCTTGCCAACAACTCCGGCATTGTGAATGTGGCGGATGTGGGCGGTCTTTACAATGGGCAGTGGATTCAGGCGGTATCCCGCTGGCTCACCACCGTCTACACCAAAACAACGGTGAAGCTGCCCAAGACGGGGTACTAAGCCTTGCGGCAGAATGACTTTCGCAGTGCTGCCCCTGTGTGGGCGGCGCTTTCCCCGTTGGTCCTCTGGCTGGCGGCAATCGCCGCCTATGCCTACGAGGACGGTATGAACCTCTTTCAATGGATGGGGCGTTTCAGCCAAGTGCTGGAGCGCCCCTTTTCCATAGGATGGACGCCCTACACACTGAAATATATGTTGGTGGGCCTGCTGCTCTATGGCTGTGGCATTGCACTCTACTACTCCAACCGGGAGAACCGGCGACCGGGCGAGGAGTACGGCAGCGCCAAATGGGGCGACCCCAAGGCGCTGTGTCAGAAGTATATGGATCATCAGCACAAAGAGGCTAACATTATTCTGACCCAGCGCGTCCGGCTGGGGATGGACGGCTACAAGACACAGCGCAACATGAACATCCTGGTCATTGGCGGCTCCGGCAGCGGCAAGACCCGCTACTTTTGCAAACCGGGCCTCTATTCGGCCAATTGCTCCTATTTGGTCACCGATCCCAAAGGGGAACTGCTGAAGGCAGCGGGGGGACTGCTTCTGTCTCTCGGCTATGAAGTGCGGGTATTCAATCTCATCGACCCCGAACAGTCCGACTGCTACAATCCCTTCGTCTATGTGCGGGAGGAAAAGGATGTGCTGTCCCTCATCGACAACCTCATCAAGAACACTACGCCCCGCAACGCCTCCAGCAATGACCCCTTCTGGGAAAAGGCTGAGGTTGCGCTGGATTCCGCACTCATGCTCTACCTCATCCATGAAGCGCCGCAGGATGAGCAGAACTTTGAAACCATGCTCTACATGATGAATTTTGCCGATGTGCGGGAGGAGGACGAGCAGTACCGCAGTCCTCTGGATATGCTGTTCCGGGCCTTAGAGGAGGAGCAGCCCGCCCATGTTGCCGTGAAGCAATATAAGGTTTTCAAGCAAGCGGCCGGCAAGACCGCAAAATCCATTCTTGTGACGGCTGCTGTCCGGCTGGCGGCCTTCAATATTCCGCAGTACGCCGCCATGACCTCAATGGACGAGATGGACTTCGGCAGCCTCGGCGAGCGCAAACGCGCCATCTTCTGCGTCATCCCCGTCAACGACAGCAGCATGAACTACCTTGTTGGTATGCTCTATACCCAATGCTTTCAGGAACTATACCGCCGTGCGGACCTGAAATACAACGGGCGGCTGCCTGTTCCCGTGCGGGTGCTTCAGGACGAATGGGCCAATGTCGCGCAGCCGGAGAGCTACCCGAAAATTCTGGCTACCTGCCGCAGCTACAACATTGGCTTGAACATCATCGTGCAGAATGTGCAGCAAATCAAGGCGCTGTACGAAAAGGAACACGAGAGCATCATCGGCAACTGCGACACGCTTTTATTCCTTGGCGGCGGCAACGAGCCCGCTTCGCTGGAGTTTATCGTAAAGCTGCTGGGGCGGGAGACACTGGCTACCCGCACACGGGGACTGACCAAGGGGCGGAACGGCTCCAGCACCACGAATTATCAGCAGACGGGCCGTGACCTGATGACCATTGATGAAGTGCGAAAATTGGACACCAATAAAGCGATTTTATTCATCCGCGGCGAGGACCCGGTGATCGACCGGAAATATAACCTCAAGCGCCATCCCAACATCAAATTGACCTTGGACGGCAAGGCAAAGCCATACATCCACAAGCCGCAGAGCGCGCCGGATTACGCACTGCCTGACCTGCCCTATGCGTTCAAATCACTGGACGATTACGAATTTATTGACACGGAGGATACAGAACATGAATCTGAACAAGAAGAACCTTTGGAAACCGATGGAGCCGAATAAGGTGAAGCGGCGTTATTGGACGGCGGCTGGGGCTGCTGCCCTCTGCCTTTGCTGCGTTACGCCCGCGATGGCGGCGGGCGGCGATCCGCTGGATATTGTGAATAACCTTTCCGATTTTATTTTCAGCATCATCAAGGCGTTGGGCGTTATCATTCTCGGCTGGGGCATCGTGCAGGTGGGTATGTCGATCCAGTCCCACGATGCCAGCCAGAGAACGCAGGGCTTCCTCTGCCTGTTTGGTGGCTTAATGATCGCCTTTGCGAAGGAAATTCTGACCGCCATCGGTGCGATCTAATGAAAAGAGCCGGGAGATACTGCCTTGCGGCGGATCTCCCGGCTCCCTTGCAGGAGGTGATTTTCATTTGGATAACAACTGGATCGTAGAAAACCTGACCAACGCCTTTGGCGTTTGGAATAGTAAAATGACGGAAATGTGGTCACTGCTGACGGAATCGCCCCAGACCTTCAAGGGCGGCACCATCTGGCAGACCATTGTGACCATCAACGGCGGAATGCAGGCCATCGGCTACGGGCTGCTGGTGCTGTTCTTTGCCATCGGTATCTTTCGCAGTGCATCCAGCTTTCGGGACTTTCAAAGGCCGGAGCATCTGCTGCGGCACTTTATCTATTTTGTGCTGGCAAAGCTGGGTATCACCTATGGTATGGACTTGCTGGTAGATGTATTTGATGTGTGCAGCGGCATTGTGGCAACGGCGGCGGGTAGTATCGGCGGCTTGACCGGCGCATCCGTGGCACTGCCGCAGGAGATCGCGGATGCCATCGGAGATGTGGGCTTTTTTGCAAGCATCCCCCTTTGGCTGGTAACTCTGTTGGGAAGTCTATTTATTACGGTGCTGGCCTTCATTATGATCCTCACCGTCTATGGGCGCTTTTTTAAGATCTATATGTACGCCGCGCTGTCCCCGGTGGCACTGGCATCCTTTGCCGGAGAGGGAACTTCCCATTTCGGCAAGGCGTTCCTTCGGAGCTATGTAGGCGTGTGCATGGAAGGGGCGGTGATCGTTCTGGCCTGCATCATCTTTTCAGCCTTTTCCTCCAGCGGTACGCCGGTGGTGGATAGCAGTGCCTCCGTAGTGACGCAGGTGTGGAGCTATTTGGGCGAAGTCATATTCAACCTGCTGGTACTGGTGGGCTTGGTGAAGTCTGCCGACCACATCGCAAAAGAGATGCTGGGGCTTTAACCAAAATCATGGCGACTACCGGCACCGCTTCCGATTTCTTCAAATGCGCGAATAATCTCCTCAATTTTTTGAAAGCACTCACTATCATTAAGACGATCATCTTCGATAATTGCTTTGATTTTACAGAGCGCTTGATAGCATTGTCCTTCCACTATCTGTGTAAATGGCTCATTCTGCTGTGGGAAAGTGATCTGCACCTCACCTTGGGCAAGGATGTGACTTAATAATTCCATAGCCAACTCCACTTTTGAACACCTCAACTTTCTGCATGGGGATTATATCCCCTTAATACATGGGATTATAACCCCCATAATATGAGTAGTCAAGCTGAGGAGGTTCCCATGATTAAATTCGACAAGCTATGGCTGGTTATGGAGCAGAAGGGTGTCACTACCTACGCCCTTCGTGAAAAGGGCGGCATTGACAGTAAGACCATTCGGCGGCTCAGAAATAACGAGAACATGGAGACAAAAACCTTAGACAAGCTGTGTAAGGCGTTAGATTGCAAGTTGGAAGATATTGCGGAGTATATCGCGGATTGAGTAAAGATGATTTGGAGGCTATTCCAAATCATCTTTTTATTATATTTGCAGAAAGAAGGGTTTTAATTGGAAATCAAAATCAACAAGGAAATTCGCGCGTACTGTGAAACACTCTTTTTCGGCCTGTCCGTGCGGCAATTCATCTGTTCCGTTCTGGCGGTTGGCGTAGCCGTGGCACTGTATTTCAGCCTGAGCCGAGTGTTGGACCGGGAAACGGTGAGCTGGGTGTGCATTGTCGGCGCAGCTCCCGTGGCCGCTGCGGGCTTTTTTCAGTATAACGGCCTCACGCTGGAGCGATTTTTGTGGGCATGGCTGAAATCAGAGGTCATCATGGCAGGCAAGCGTGTCTGGAAAGCGGAAAACTACTATGAAGAAGCGATGAAACGCGAGGTGAAGAAACATTGATCTTTTTCAAGCATCGGCGCAGCGCGGAACGGGACGCCTTTTCCGTTCCCCGCAGCGTTCAAAAGTCCATTCCCATCAAACGCATTTATCAAGACGGCGTGTTTCAGGTAAGCGGCAAGTTTTCAAAAACTTGGCGCTTTTTTGATGTCAATTATGCCGTGGCCTCCCCGGAAAAGCAGCGGGAACTCTTTATGACCTACTGCTCCTTCCTGAACTCGCTGCCCATCGGAGCCACGGCAAAGATCACGCTCTTTAACCGTCAGCTCAATCAAAAGGACTTCGGGCGGACGCTGCTCATGTCTATGCAGGGCGACCGCCGTGACCTCTACCGCAACGAGTATAACGCGCTTGTTTTGGGCAAGGCGGCGGAGAGCAACAATCTCATTCAGGAGAAGTACATCACCGTTTCGGCAGAAAAGAAAAGCGTGGAGGAGGCCCGCGCATTCTTCTCCCGTGTTGGAACTGACCTCACTACGGGACTTTCCCGTATGTCCTCCAGCGTCCGTGAGATCACGGTCAATGACCGCCTGCGGCTTCTGCATGACTTCTATCGCCCCGGCGAGGAACAGCTATTCCGGTTCAATTTGGAGGACACCATACGCAAAGGGCATGACTTCCGGGACTGCATCGCCCCGGACTGTATCTCCTTTCAGAAAAATCACTATGAGTTGGGCAATCATGTGGGGCGCACCCTGTTTCTGCGGGAGTATGCCAGCTTTATCTCCGACGCGATGATTACGGAGCTGATGGACTATCCTCGGAATATGATGCTTTCCATTGACATTATTCCTGTGGCGATGGACGAAGCAGTGAGCGATATTCGCAAGCGCATTATGTCCGTGGAATCGGATATTACCCGCTGGCAGCAGCGGCAGAATCAGAGCAACAATTTTACCGCCAATATCCCCTATGACTTGGAGCAGATGCGGAGCGAAACGAAGGAATTCATGGACGACCTCATGAGCCGCGATCAGCGCATGATGCTGGCACTTGTCACGCTGACGCATTTGGCGGACAACCTCGAACAGCTTGACCAGGACACCGAGGCCCTGCAAGCCATTGGGCGGGCACGGGGCTGTCAATTCAACATTCTGCGCTATCAACAGGAGGACGCGCTGAACACGGTGCTGCCCCTCGGCTTAAAGCGCATTGACGCCACCCGCACCCTGACCACGGAATGTACCGCCGTCCTTATGCCATTCAAATCGCAAGAGATTCAGGACGCGGGCGGTATCTACTACGGCGTCAACGCCGTATCGCATAACCTCATCATCTGTAACCGCAGCAATCTCTTGAATGGAAACGGTTTTATTACCGGCGTTTCCGGCTCCGGCAAAAGCATGGCGGCAAAGCAGGAAATGACAGCGTTGGCGCTCTCTACCGACCATGACATTATTATTGTCGATCCCGAACGCGAATATGGTGAGCTGGTACGGGCGCTGGGCGGCGAGGTCATCACCATCTCCGCCTCTGACCCAAACGGTTGTCACATCAATGCGCTGGATTTGTCCGAGGGGTATGGCGACGGCAGGGAGCCGTTGGTGATGAAGTCTGAGTTTATCATGTCGCTCTACGAGCAGCTTATGGGCGCGGATAAGATCGAGCCGCAGGAGAAGTCCATCATTGACCGCAGCGTGGGAAACATCTATCGGGAATATTTGAAAAGTTATCAGGGACAGCCGCCCACGCTGAAGGACCTCTATGACGACCTGATGAAGCAGGTCAACCCGGAGGCCCACCGCATTGCGCTGGCATTGGAGCTGTTCACAGTGGGCAGTCTGAATGTATTTTCCCACCAGACCAATATCAACACAAAAAGCCGCATTCTCTGCTTCGATATTCAGGACTTGGGCGAAAATCTGAAATCGGTGGGCCTGCTGGTGATGCTGGACGCCATTTACAACCGCGTCATTCAAAATCGCAAGGCGGGAAAATACACCCATGTCTACATCGACGAGATCTATCTGTTTTTCGCCAATGGGAGCGGCAGCGGACACAGCATTACCAATTACAGCAGCGAATTTCTCTACAAGTGCTGGAAGCGCTTCCGTAAATACGGCGCGACGCTCACCGGCATTACACAGAATGTGGAGGAATGTCTGCTATCCAATACGGCGCGGATGATGTTCGCAAACTCCGAGTTTCTGCTGATGCTCAATCAGGCCACCACCGACCGGGAGCAGCTTGCCCGCCTGCTGGGTGCATCGGATACGCAGATGAGCTATGTGGACAATGCCCCTGCTGGCCACGGGCTCATCAAGGTAGGCGGGGCCATCGTGCCTTTCGCCAATGAGCTGCCCAAAAATACAGAACTGTACCGCCTAATGTCAACACGCCCCGGTGAGGACTGACGCCATGCGGGACTTGAAGATCAGACCCGGCATGGATACGCCCAAGGCAAAGCTGAAAAATCCCGCGCCCAAGGACGCGGATTCTCTTCTGAAACAGCACATGGACAAGCGGCAGCGGGAAAAAGAGCCGGAAAGCCACGATCCCGTGCGTTACGCCACCGACCGCGTGGAGAAAAATATGCGCCGTGGTGCAGCTGGAGCGGCGGATACCTCGCGGCGCATGATAAAGCACTACCAGGAGCAGAAACGGCAAGGTAAGAATAGTGCGTCAGAAAGCCGTACTGCGTCAGAAACGCTCGAAACCACGAACCGCGTGACACCGGCAGGAAGAAACTTGCCCGATACGCCGCAATCACACGCCGCACGAAATGAAGTCGGAAACAGGACCATTTCTCTGCAAAATTGCGGAGGTCCAAAAAGCGCAGATGCCGCCCCGCAGGAGCGTGGGCGGCAGAA
>ERZ780208.2484-NODE-2484-length-12619-cov-5.192773_pt1 | contig 12619 bp, 10 predicted proteins | sample MGYA00511167_ERZ780208 | MGnify/ENA primary metagenome ERZ780208 (study PRJEB29588, sample SAMEA2159202) | human gut metagenome | biome: human gut; feature: human-associated habitat; material: faeces | place: Denmark | collected 2008/2010 ... | reverse complement strand
AGATAGCAGACAAGAATAAGGACCGCGTGTCCATTTGGAATCTGACCTGGACCGACATAAACGATAAGACATTTGTTTACAATAACATACAATTCGAAGTGTTTGAAAACAGCGACTCATGCTATGTTATCGGCGGAGGATCGCCGGAACTCGTTATCCCTGCCACCGCAATAAATCCGAAAAACAATAAGACATATAAGGTTACTGCCATCGGATCGGCTGCTTTTAAAGGAACTTCGTTGAACTCCATTACAATTCCTGAAGGCGTAACAAGTATCTGGAACGATGCTTTCAACGAATGTCAGTCTTTAACATCCGTAAAAATGCCCAAAACACTGAAATACATTGGAGTTAGAGCCTTCTATAACTGCTCCAAGTTAAATAATATTTCGCTTAGAAATACCAAGTCTTGTGGGAACGAAGCTTTTAGTGGGTGCGAAAGCCTAACAATTATAGATTTGGAGGGTATGGCCTCGATAGGTAACAGTGCATTCTATGGCTGCGCCAGTTTAACGGACATCAATATGAAGAATATCACCTCGCTTGGTTATTCGGCATTCCGCGGCTGCACCGGACTCACTTCCGTGACCATCCCCAACTCGGTCACTTCTATCGGCGACGGCGCTTTCTGGGACTGCTCCGGGCTCACTTCCGTGACGTTTAATGCTGAAAAATGCACCCATATGGGGTCTGGTTATAATCCTGTATTTAAAGACTGTACAAGCCTTTCGTCTCTGATAATAGGTGATAAAGTTACCACTATTCCTGACTACGCCTTCCGCGGCTGCTCCGGGCTGACCTCCGTGACCATCCCCAACTCCGTCACTTCTATCGGCGACTACGCCTTCTCCGGCTGCTCCGGGCTGACTTCCGTGACCATTCCCAACTCCGTCACTTCCATCGGCGACTACGCCTTCGAAGGCTGCACGGGACTTACGGAGCTTGACCTGAACAAGTTTGCACAACTTGGGACAAATACCTTCAAAGGTTGTAGCGGACTGAAGTCGCTGAGTATTTTGAAGGCAAGCAAGCTGGATGCAAGCACATTCGATGGCTGCAACGCCATTGAGACACTTGTGCTGCCGTATGAATGGGGCGCAGACTTCAAGATGGAGCTGAGCGGCACGACGCAGCTCAGGACGCTGTATATCGGCGAAAATACAGCATCAATCCCCAACAAGACCTTCGTCAACAATAAGTACCTCTTCGAAGTATACAGCAATGCCGCAACACCGCCAAGCATCGGCACAGCCACCTTCAGCAGCGAAACATACTCGTATGCCACGCTGTATGTTCCGCAGGGATGTGTGGATGCCTATAAGGCCGCTAACGGATGGAGCAAATTCGAGGACATCCAAGAGCTCCCATTCCAGATTGTCGTCAAGGACAAGAAAGCCTCGGTAGACCGCACCAAGTCTATACTTGTATCGGCTTCCGTTACCCCGGCATCGGCCACCTCCTCGGATGTCAAGTGGTACAGCCTCGATGACGAGATTGCCACCGTAACCACCGACGGCGTAGTGACCGGTATGGCCGAAGGCGGCGTGACCATCCTGGCATACTGTGACGGCATCACCGCGCCAATGAAAGTCATCGTCAAGAAATTCGACGGCGTGGAAGACGTCATGGCCGATGACCCGACGGAGCTGTCCGAATTCGACGTGTACAACCTGCAAGGCATCCGTGTGCGTACCAATTGCACGAAGGAGCAGTTGTCCGAGCTGTCTCACGGCATTTATATCCTTGTATCGCCGCAAGGCCGTAAAAAAGTGATAATCTGATACAACTAAAAACCTATCAAATATAAGTTCTCTCCACCCTTGTCCCCTGCACGTCACACCCACGCACGTGCGGGGGACACTTTTTTGTAGCGAAGGAAGCCGTGGGCGGGCAGATTCGGAGGGCATTGTACAATTTAGAGCGGAATTTCGCGTTATTTAAGGGTAATAGCATATCTAAATCCACAGGACAACAATGCGTAATACGCACATACATAGAGTCATTTGGCTTATACTTGCAATCGTACTCGGCTGCGGCGTCACGATAGCGCAGGTCAGGATACACGGAAAAATTACCGACGAGAAAAACGAGGCACTCGAATTTGTCAGCGTGCACGTCCGCGGCACGGCCATAGGTGCAACTTCGGGACTTGACGGAACGTACTCGCTAACAGCCCCGGCGGCGGACACCATACGCGTGGTGTTCTCCTGCATCGGCTACCACGAGGTGACACGACGCATCATAGGCGCCAAGGGCGAGACCTCCCTCAATGTCAAGATGGAACCCGTCACCATCACACTGGAAGGCATCACCGTCACCGATTACCAAAAACAAACAGGCACAGTCCAAACTATCAATACTGACAGCTACCGACTGGCGCCCGATGTCAGCGGCGGCAGCGTTGAGAGCCTCATCTCCACTATGGCCGGCGTCACGCAAAGCAACGAGATGTCCTCGCAATATAGCGTACGCGGCGGCACCTTTGACGAGAACTCGGTGTACATCAACGGTGTTGAAATCTATCGACCGCAGCTCATTTCCTCCGGCCAGCAAGAAGGCCTCTCCATCATCAATCCCGATATGGTAGGCACCATCGGATTCTCCACAGGCGGATTCGCCGCCCAGTACGGCGACCGCATGTCTTCGGTGCTCGACATCACCTATCGCCAGCCCGAAGCCTTCGAAGGCTCGCTCAACCTCAGCCTCCAAGGCGGCGGACTCACCATAGGCACCTCGAGCAAACGCTTCAGCCAGTTGCACGGCGTTCGCTACAAGAGCAATTCATCGCTACTCAGTTCCATGGACGAGAAAGGCGAATACGACCCGCGCTTCTTCGACTACCAGACCTACATGACGCTGAAGATTAGTCCCAAATGGACCGCCTCGGTACTGGGCAATATCAGCAATAACAACTACAAATTCATACCTCACGATCGTAGCACCAATTTCGGCACCTCCACCGATGCCAAGCAATTCAAGGTCTATTTTGACGGCCAGGAGAAGGACCGCTTCGAAACGTTCTTCGGCGCCGGCAACATCACTTTCAAGCCCTCCAAGAAAGCCGAGTATACACTGCTGGCCTCCGGCTACCTCACCAACGAGCTTGTAGCCTACGACATCTCGGGCGAATACTGGCTTGATCAAGCAGGCACCGGAGGATCGGACAGCGATGGGAGCGTAGGCGGCGAGCTGGGCATAGGTCGCTACTTCGAGCACTCGCGCAACCGCCTCAAAGCATCCGTATTCTCGCTGTCGCTGCGTGGTGCCAACGGCATCGCCGGACACAATATAGCCTACGGCATCACCTACAACCACGAAAAAATCCACGACCGCACACGCGAATGGGAACGACGTGATTCGGCCGGATACTCCCTACCCTTTGACCCCAATGCTCTTCGCGTGGTCTACAACTTGCAATCAGCCGAGGATATCGCCGGCAACCGTTTGTCTGCTTATGTCCAAGACACTTGGCGCATCAATTCGTCCATAGGCTATTTCAACGTCAATGGCGGCATACGACTCAGCTACTGGGACTTCAATAAAGAAACACTAGTAAGTCCGCGATTTAATGTCGGATTTGTTCCCACGCGTGCGCCGCGATGGACTTTCCGCTTTGCCACCGGCCTATACTACCAGACGCCTTTCTACAAAGAATACCGTCAGCCCGTAGTCGATGACAAAGGCAACTATACCATACACTTGAACAGTGACATCAAGTCGCAACGCAGCTTCCAGTTTATTCTCGGCGGCGATTACACCTTCCGAGCCTTCGACCGTCCGTTCAAGCTCTCCGCCGAAGCATACTACAAAATCCTCGGCAACCTTATACCTTACGAGATTGACAACCTCAAGATAACGTACTCGGGCGTCAACTCTACGTCAGGCTCAACCGCAGGACTGGACATGAAACTCTTCGGGCAATTCGTACCCGGCAGCGATTCATGGGTCAGCTTTTCACTGATGGATACTCGCGAAAAGCTCAACGGCGTCACCGTGCCCCGTCCCACCGACCGACGCTATAGCTTTGCGCTCTATTTCACCGATTACTTTCCCAAGCTGCCCAAGCTCAGATTCAGCCTGCGCGGCATATTCAGCGACGGACTACCCACCACAGCTCCGCGTTCGTCACGCGACAAGGGCTATTTCCGCGCCCCGGCATACAAGCGCGTGGACGTCGGCCTAAGCTACGCCCTGCTGTCACCGCTTGCCGACGGGCGGCAGCGTTCCGGATTCTTAAAGCACATCAAGAGTATATGGCTCGGCCTTGATTGCTTCAATCTGTTGGACATCAGCAATGTCAGCTCGTATTACTGGGTAACCGATGTCAACAACCTGCAATACGCCGTGCCCAACTATCTGACACGACGCCAACTCAATGTACGTCTCTCTGTAGACTTCTGAGGTGCAAGGGCAAAAACTCTCCATCCTCGTAAAATAGGATCGGACAGCATCAATATACACACCAACAGACATCGCGACAGACAGCACAATCACGGTTATGCTGTCTGCCACTTTTTGCGTACCTTTGCGAGCACAAACCGAGTACATCGCATACCTAATGGACAATTCCACCGAGACACATACACCCGCGTCCGAGCACCTGCTTTGGCAGATATTTGTGACGTTCTTCAAGATTGGCGCCTTCACCTTTGGCGGCGGTTGGGCTATGATTTCAATCATAGAGCGCGAAATCGTTACAACCCACCGCTGGATAAGCCGCGAAGACTTCCTTGACCTGCTGGCAGTGGCCCAGTCGCTTCCGGGCATTCTGGCCGTAAACATTGCCGTAGCCGTAGGCGACCGCGTGGCCATGCGCCGAGGCAGCATCGTTGCCGCATTAGGCACCATACTCCCCTCTTTCCTGATTATCCTGACCATTGCGATATTCCTTACGCCCGAACTTATCAACAACAATCCCACACTCATTAAAATCTTCAAAGGTATACGTCCGGCCGTGGTTGCACTGATAGTCGCCCCCGTAATCTCGGCGGCACGCGCGGCACACATCGACTGGCGCACGGCCATCATCCCCATTGGCGTTGCTCTGCTAATATGGTCCAAAATACCCGTAGTTTCCAATCCAATACTATGGATTGTGCTCGGCGCCGTTGGCGGCATTCTCGCGTTTAAGTGCAGTATGCACAATGTATTCAAGTCCGGGGAGGGACATGCCTGATGATATACCTGCACCTTATTTGGAGCTACCTAAAAATTGGCATCTTCGGCTTCGGCGGCGGATATGCCATGCTCGCCCTCATCCAAAGCGAGGTGGTCGAACCGGGCTGGATTTCAAACAAAACATTTACGGACATCGTAGCCATTTCGCAAATGACACCCGGGCCCATAGGTATCAATTCGGCCACTTACATTGGCTATACAGCGCCCGGAGTCGCCGGATTTGATGGATGGTGGTGGGGCGTTTTGGGCTCGCTCCTATGCACTCTGGTGGTGATGATTCCTTCTTTCGTTCTTGTATCACGTCTCAACCACTACATCATACGTCATCGCGATAGCGAGTACGTCAAAGGCATATTCCTCGGCCTGCGACCTGTGGTGGTGGGACTGATAGCATCAGCGGCACTGCTGTTGATGAATAATGAGAACTTTGGAACAGAGACCTATGACATCGTGGCAAGTATCATCATATGTGTCGCGTCCTTCTGCGTAGTATTTTTCACAAAAATACACCCCATCTGGGCCATCGTGGCCGCCGGCATCGCCGGATTATTCATATTTTGACATCAATGGATTACAACGAGACACTCCAATACCTATACGCACGACTTAAGACGTTCCACCATATCGGACAGGATGCTTACAACCCCGGGCTCGAAAACATACGCCTACTGTCTGACGCCTTCGGCAATCCGCACCGAGGACTCAAATGCGTGCACATCGGCGGCACCAACGGCAAAGGCAGCACGGCACACACCATTGCAGCCGTACTTCAGGCCGCCGGATACCGCACTGGGCTATATACATCTCCGCATCTTCTGGACTTTGACGAACGCATCCGCGTTAATGGTACGCCCATTGGCCATGATTATGTAGTCGACTTTGTACAACGATATATGTCCATGGACACACACGGATGCAATCCATCGTTCTTCGAACTGGCCACGGTGATGGCCTTCGAGTACTTCAAGAAACAAAATGTGGACATAACCGTCATTGAAGTCGGTCTCGGCGGACGCCTCGATTCGACCAATATCATCAATCCGGAAGTAGCCGCAGTCACTAATATTTCGTTGGAACATACCGCCATCTTGGGCAATACTCGCGCAGCCATAGCGGCCGAAAAATCCGGCATATTCAAGCCCGGCGCCGAGGCCGTTTTAGGCGAAGCCGATGCCGAGATACTGCCCGTATTCCGCAAAGCTGCCGATTCTGTCGGTGTTCCACTCTCCGTTGCAAAGCCCTATTGGGCACACATAGATACAGACAAAGACGGCATGTACATCTACCGCGGTACGCGCTGGGGAGATGTCAGGGGACAACTCACCGGAGAATGTCAGAAAGCGAATGCCGCCACGGCCATGGCCGTCATCGAGGCCCTCGTAAGACGCGGATGGCATATTGACGGGGAGGCTGTCCGCCACGGCTTTGCACACGTGACTGACACCGGACTTACAGGCCGATGGAGCGTGCTGCAACACCGCCCCACCGTCATATGCGACACCGGACACAACCCCGGATGCTGGAAGTTCATTACGCCACGCCTGGCAGCTATGAACCATCACAAGCTATTCATTGTCATAGGTTTCGTCTCAGACAAGAACTACGCGGACATTCTGACATCTGTGCCACGTGACGCCCGTTATTTCTTTGTAGCTCCCGATACTCCTCGCGCCGCACGTGCAGCCGATGTGGCTGCCGCCGCCGCACTTGTCGGCATTCGCGGCGAGGTCTGCGCTTCCGTATCCGATGGCTACCACAAAGCACTTGCCGCCGCCAAAACGACTTATGACGACGGCAAGGACGATGCTGTGGTTTTTGTGGGTGGGAGCAATTTCGTTGTTGCCGAAATGCTGGCCGCACGCAGAAAGGAAACTGTAAATTAAGGACTATCCCACCCGGCATATCAAGGCTTAACGAAGCGCAATGACTTCCACCTCGACAAGCACGTTCTTGGGCAAGGTCTTCACTGCCACAGCCGAACGAGCGGGATACGGAGCGGTAAACACCGAGGCATACACTTCATTCATAGCGACAAAATCGCCCATATCAGCAAGGAATACAGTGGTCTTGACCACATTATCCACTGTCAATCCGGCTTCCTTGAGTATTGCGCACACATTGGCAAGTGACTGTTTGGTCTGCGCCTCGATGCCCTCGGGGATTTCACCGGTAGCCGGATTGATGGGAATTTGACCGGAAGCATATACGAATGTTCCGGTGTCGATGGCCTGACTATAAGGACCGATTGCGCCGGGAGCGGCGGAAGTTGCAATTACTTTCTTCATGATTCTATTATATTTGATGGTTGGTTGGAATAATCGAAATCTTCTACAAGCGATGATACAGGGCTTTTGTCTGCTGTTGCAGCGGTTTTGCTTATTCGGTCGAGCATAGTGCCCACCTTGCCGAAAGTATTATCAAAATCTTCGACAAAATCATTGCGCCCGTACCGATGAAGCACATCCACAACATGTCCGACAGTCAATTCGGAAGTAGGCCGCGCCGGCTGATACCCGACAAGCATGTTCTTGGAATCAAGTATAACACAATTGATGACTCCTGCATGAGTCAATTCATCTACTATTGTTGTCACAAGTCGCGGCGGTATATTGTACACCCGAGATAGGTCGTTGTCCGTCGGAGGTGTGATGCCTTTGTCAAACCGATAAGCTACCACAGCGCTCACTGCCACCGCTATTTTTTGATAATAGTTCCACGAGATATGCTTAATGTCCTCGTTGTACGAAAAATGGTAGATATTTTGCGATGTATAGCATATCAGAGCACCGCTGAGCGTGATCACCCACGTCAATTGAAGCCATATCAAAAGCAGCGGCAAAAACGCAAAACTACCGTAAATGGCATTGTAATGCGTCACATACACCTGCCCGGTCACAAACAACCATTGCAGTAGCCGGAAACCGGTACCGGCGATGACTCCGGCAAGCAAAGCATTGGATATACGCACTTTTGTATTGGGTATCAATATATAAGCCGCAGCAAAGAACAGCCATGTCAGCAGCCAGGATGCACATTTCAATAGTATCGAAATCATCGGAGTGGCTATTTCGTAATCAAACAGATGCTGTAACGTATTGGAGACGAACAAAGCCAAGCCCCCGGAGCATATCAGCAATATGGGCAAAATAAGCAACGTGGCAGTGTAATCCATCATCTTACGCCAAAAACTGCGTCCCTGACGTATGCCCCAAATACGATTGAAAGCTCCCTCAACATTGCTCAATAACGAAATCAGCGTCCATAGCAGCAAGACAACTCCTACACCGACAAAGACGCCCTTGCCCGTATATCCGAGATACGAGTCTATGACCTCCATGGCATGGTTCACCACCTCAGTCTGTCCGGGCAATAATTCATACAACTGATTCTGCAGAAATGTCTGTATGCCAAAACCGCGCCCTACGGCAAAGAGCATGGCCAACGCAGGGACTATAGCCAGCAACGTGCGATATGTCATAGCACATGCCTGCGACTGCAAATTGGCATCCATAAAGGACTTGACCGATAGGTTGAGGGTCTTGACCACTCTAACCCCCAAAGTATCACGCGTGTCGCTCCATACACCGCCGGCACAGTATTGCCACTGCCTTTTTAGCAGTGCCTTAGCTGCACCTACGCCATCGGCCAAGCGTCTTTTCTGCTTATGCCGTTTTGTTTCACCTGTGTCATTCATGCAACTCTATCGTTCTGAACTATAAAACAATGCCGGTAAGACACATCCTGCGACGCCGTTATAGACAACACCTCGATGTCTCGGCTCCGCGCATTTATGCCTGCCAAGCAAGAGCAAAAGTACACATTAATCCCGAGATTTTTTGTAATTTTGCAGAAAATATGCGCTCGACAAAGCATAGAATACTAATCACCGGTGCCAACGGGCAACTCGGCAGGGCTTTTGTGTCATCATTGGACAATGATGACAGTTTTGACGTACATGCCTGCGGACACTCCGACCTCGACATCCGCGACGAAAAAGCCGTCAGCCAAGCCATCACCGATTTCGGCATTGACATATTGGTAAACTGCGCCGCATACACAGCCGTAGACGCTGCAGAGGACCATCCGGAAGAAGCCTATGCTGTCAACCATAAGGCAGTAGCCGCCATAGCTTACGCATGTAACCATCTGGGCGTAAAGCTGGTGCATTTCTCCACAGACTATGTATTTGACGGTCAAAGCCGACGTCCCTATCTCGAATCAGACACGACTGCACCGCTCAATGTTTATGGCCAATCTAAATTGGCGGGAGAGACTGCTGCATTGTCTATATGTCCGGATGCCCTGATTATACGCACTGCCGGTGTATATGCCGCATGGGGACACAACTTTGTCCGTACTATCTATAACAGACTTAAAGACCATAAGCCTCTCCGTGTCGTTGCCGACCAGTTGATGTCACCCACCGAGGCCACCACATTAGTTGATGTCGTGCGCGACATAATTGTGTCCGGACAAAAATCTTCCGGCATCTTCAATTTCGCCAATAATGGTGAAATATCATGGTACGACCTCGCCACTGCCATAGCCAGCATAGGTAGGCTCGATGAATCATCCATCACCCCCATCACCATGGCTGAGTATCCGACCAAAGCCGCACGCCCGGCCTACAGTGTACTGGACACCTCGCTCATACGCCGCACCTTCGGCATCAGGATACCAGACTGGCAATCAGCGCTATGTCGTGTAGTACAACAACTACAATAACATCTCTCTACACAACACTATCGATACAGACAATATACACCATAACAACTTATGTCCGAACTCGACACTGAAATACAACGCCGGCGAACATTCGCCATCATCTCGCACCCGGATGCCGGCAAAACAACCCTTACAGAAAAATTGCTACTCTTTGGTGGCGCAATACACATCGCCGGAGCCGTAAAATCCAACAAAATCAAGAAAACCGCGACATCCGACTGGATGGACATCGAGAAACAGCGTGGTATTTCTGTTGCAACATCGGTCATGGGCTTTGAATACGATGGATACAAAATCAACATCCTTGACACCCCCGGCCACCAAGATTTTGCCGAAGACACATATCGCACGCTCACAGCCGTCGATTCAGTCATCATAGTCGTCGATGTTGCCAAAGGCGTTGAAGCCCAGACTCGCAGACTGATGGAAGTCTGCCGCATGCGACGCACACCGGTCATAATATTTGTCAATAAACTTGACCGCGAAGGCCGCGATCCATTTGAGATACTGGACGAACTCGAGGCCGAGCTCAAAATCGGCGTACGTCCCCTAAGCTGGCCCATAAACATAGGCGCGCACTTTAAAGGCGTTTACAACATTTACGAAAACACACTTGACCTATTTACGCCCAATAAGCAAAAAATCAGCGAACGCGTCGAAATCACAGATGTCAACGACCCGGCCGTAGACACTGCCGTAGGTCCGGTGGATGCAGCCAAACTACGCGAAGACTTGGTCCTGATACAAGGCGTATACCCGGACTTCGACCGCGAACTTTATCTGGCAGGCCAAATGGCGCCTGTATTCTTTGGCTCGGCACTCAATACATTCGGTGTCAAAGAATTGCTTGACTGCTTTGTGAAAATAGCCCCGTCTCCGCGTCCCGTCGTAACAGCCGAAAGTATCACCGTAAAACCAGAAGATCCTGATTTCAGCGGATTTGTATTCAAGATACACGCCAATATGGATCCAAACCACCGCAGTTGCATAGCCTTTGTCAAGGTATGCTCAGGCGTATTCCTTCGCAACCACAATTACAAACAAATGCGCACAGGCAAAATCATGAAATTTGCCGCTCCCACAGCGTTCATGGCCCAGAAAAAAAGTATTGTGGACGAAGCATACCCGGGCGATATCGTCGGAATTCCGGACACAGGCAATTTCAAAATCGGTGACACAATCGTTGAGGGTTCACGCGAACTACACTTCAAAGGCTTACCAAGTTTTTCGCCCGAGATGTTCAAGTACATCGAAAACACCGACCCGATGAAATCAAAGCAACTTGAGAAGGGCTTAAACCAGCTGATGGATGAGGGCGTGGCACAACTCTTCACAAACCAATTCAACGGCCGCAAAATCGTTGGCACCGTTGGACAACTGCAATTCGAAGTTATACAATACCGACTGCTACACGAATATGGAGCCCAATGCCACTGGGAGCCAATATCTCTCTACAAAGCATGTTGGATTGAGTCGGACAACGATGCAGCGCTGGAGGCCTTCAAAAAGCGCAAATACCAGTATATCGCAACCGACACCCAAGGTCGAGACGTATTCCTCGCCGATTCAAACTACGTACTGCAAATGGCCCAACACGACTTCCCTGACATAAAGTTCCACTTTACGAGCGAGTTTTAGCTTCCAAAAGCGGTATCTTTTCAGACACACCACCGACATACACATGCAACGCATAGCATATCAAGCTAAAACGTTTGCGGTGCTTTTCTTCTGTTTTTCCCGGGAAGTGCATCTGTATACGAAATAGACGCAATGGTTGTGTTGCGTTTCTGTTGCGCAAGCAGGCGCAAGACATCAAGCGCCGCTATTGGGAGCGCTTCGAACCCGATTATCTGACCGACGAGCAGAAGCTGACCAATATCGAAGCATACCTGCAAATCGAAAAAGACCTCGGCATAAAGCGAGGCCGCCCGATGAGCCACGAGCAGGCCAACGAGATGCGCGGAAATCCGCATTACGGCGAAAGCAAGGCTTACAGCGTCAATTGCCAAACGTACGGGCGGCATACGAATTGCGCCTGCGAGGCTTCGATGTTTCGGCATTTCCCAACACGGCAGGCTCGGCGCTCAGCAAGCTATCGAAAGCAACGCACACCGCATGGCAGAACATCACGAGAGAAGACATCCCGGTAATCGCTAAGACAACGCTGGACAAATATGGGCGCATCAAGCAGCCGCCTCTAAAATGGGCGAAAGTCTTCGCCGCAATGACCGAGACAGGACGCTATCATATCGCATGGCGATGGAAGCGCAAGCGCTCGGGGCATATCATCACCGCCGAACGCCTCCCGATGGAAGCCTACGTTTTTACGACCCACAGAACGGCATGTCGGGGGCGCTTGACCTTTACAAAAAAGATATTGCCGGAAACGTCAGAATATACCGCATTGACAACCTCGCGCCAAACGCCAATATCGTCAAGGACGTACTCACTAAGGGCGAAGCCAAGGCGGCAGCAGGAACGGCAGCGCAGGGAGGAATAAATGCCTTGCCGAAAGCGAAACAGACCTCGTTACGAAAGGATGTCGCACAATGGAGCAAATCGAACTTGCCCGAAGAAATTCTCCCTGATGGTACAGCCGGGAAAAGAGCTTATATCAATTTGTCCAACCTGCGAATTGTTGTTAATCGCGATTTCTTTATTATTACTGTCCGCTAAACTTTATGAGTCTTTGAAAAAAATAGGGCTGATTCCATTT
>ERZ780208.2482-NODE-2482-length-12622-cov-2.269277_pt1 | contig 12622 bp, 14 predicted proteins | sample MGYA00511167_ERZ780208 | MGnify/ENA primary metagenome ERZ780208 (study PRJEB29588, sample SAMEA2159202) | human gut metagenome | biome: human gut; feature: human-associated habitat; material: faeces | place: Denmark | collected 2008/2010 ... | reverse complement strand
AGAGAAAAGAGGATAACTTCGATGCTATTGCTCTTAAAGAAAAAGTGGATGTGTTTACTCGTGCCACAGGCAAGTTTAATGACTATGCCGTATCGCAAAAAGGATTGTCGATGACAGATATGTAATAAATATATTATGGACTTATATAATAGATTAGAATTAGGGGATATCCGCAATGTTAACGAAGAAGAACAAGAGAAATATTTTTACACACCTATTTATCAGATATTACCTCTTGAATATGCGATATCAATATTACAGAACAGAGTGCTTAGGTTTAATAATGTTTTTAAGTATTGGGAAGATCCGTATGAATTATTCCTTTTTAAACAAAATATTTTTATAGAAGGAACCCCTTTTCATATAAATGATTACGATAAAAAACTATATGGTCAATGTTGGAGCCTAAATAAAGATACGGATGCTATGTGGCGCATATACTCCCCAAAGCAAAAAGGAGTACGCATAAAAACCACCATTGGTAAAATGATTCAAGTATTGGATCAAACAAGAGGTATGAACTGGACCGCCCCAGCATTTGGATTAGTTAAATATGTAGATATAAAATTTATCAAAGAATATTTACGCCAAATAGAGAAAGATGGTTCGGGCAAGTTTTTTGAAATGATGTCAGATTCTCTATTCTACAAAAGAGAACAGTTCTCTCATGAAAAAGAAGTAAGATTTATTATTCAAACAGAAGGTGTAGACAGAATTCAATACAATGATGGAGATTTCCTAAACTTAAAAATAGACCCAACAGAATTGATTGAGGAAATTTCACTTGATCCAAGGTTAGATGCTAATGATGTAACGCGTCTAACATCCGAGTTACGAGACATAAATATACATATTCCAATATCTCAATCTGATTTATACAAATTTGAGCCCTTACACATGGATATTATTCATACTCCCATGCATGTTGAAAATGCATTGGAAAAATATTATAAACGCTCAACAGACCTGTAAGTTACTATAAGACTTAGCTTTTAAAATCTGAGCAAATTTTCACACACTTTATATTTAGAGTATCAGTATCACTACTAAAAATTACGGCTCTGACACCAACCTCGGTTTCAGAGCCGTTTTTGTACCTTTTTGGGGTGGAAAATGCGATTTTTTGCAAGTTTTTGTACCTCGGGTTTTGATATTCAAGAAATTACACTTACTTTTACATTCTAAAATGGAGGTACAAGGCGAAAAGTGTGTTGAAAATCACTAACTTACACATTCTCAACGACTTGCCAAATGAGTAGTTGTACCTTTTAGAGTGCTAAATGACTGATTGATAATCATCTACACTTTCTGCATCGGTAAGTGATGGCTTATGACATGTACAATACATTGATTGTTAATATGCTCGTATGGAGGATTTCCCTTTGGAATTGTTCGATGCAGAAAGTCGGACTACTCTCTTGGAGCTGTTGTAGGAAATTGTGGTAAGTTGTTGGATGATGTATCGTGGGGAGTGTGAAAGATTTGATGATATAACCAGAAGTAGGAACTTAGGTCGGGAGGCAGGACGAAAGTAAACTATAAAGGCTTTAATTAAGATATTCTTTATGTTGTTATGGTCGATTGGATGGAACAAAGTCTATGCGTGTGTATGGATGAAGAGCTTGTCAATTCGGGCTGGAATGAACAGGGGATAGGGCTAGGATAAAAAATAACCTGAAAGTTGTTGCTTTCAGGTTATCAATTATTTTATCGTTGAGGGTGTCCGCCACCTTGACGACCTCTTTGTTGCCACTCTTTCATGCGTTTTTCTTCGTTGGCCTTGTAGGTTTTATATTGCTCTTCGGTCAATACTTTTTTTAGTTCGGCGTCTGCAGCTTCACGGTCTTTTTTCATTTGATCACGCATGGCTTCACGGTTATCCCGGTTTTGCTGCATGGCTTCTTCACGCTTTTTGAACGATTCGGTATACCATTTTTTCAGGTCTGCCTGTTGTTTGTCTGTCAACTTTAATTCGGTGGTCAGGCGTTCGACCGTCCGGGTCGCTTGCTGTTCCGGAGTCATTCGTTCACGCGGGCCCCTTTGTTGGGCATTTACTGTTATGGCCAGGAACATCAATAATGTGGTGGCTAAGAATACTAACTTTTTCATAATCGCTTTTTTAGTTCAATAAATGTTTTCTATAAAAATTGGTTTTATATTATATAAGACAATCTATCCGAACAAAGGTTTATAGCATATGAGAGATTATTTAGTTGTTATTCCAGGTAGAGGCAAGTTGCTGGAAGTAAATGACATCTTCCCATTCATTACCCCTTTTTAACCATTGTTTCCGGTAACCGGTTTGGGTAAAGCCCGTGGCTTCGAAGAGTTTCAGACTGGCCACGTTACAACTGGGCACACTACTGTATACCTGATTCAAGCCCAGGGTTTCGAAACAATAATCCAGCATGAGCTTAATCGCCGAGCTGGCATAGCCTTGTTTGCGGTTTTCCATATTGTGAATCATGATTCCCAGGCCGGCCCGCTGGTGATAAGGGTCGAAATCGTACAGGTCGATCAGTCCGATGGGCTCTTGGGTATCGACACGTGTAATCATCAGCCGCAATTGCTTGCTGGTATAAATGTCTACATGGGCATTTTCAATGTATTTTTTCAGTGTGAAATGAGAGAATGGGGTCAGGGTGTCACTGACATCCCAAAGGTCCATATCGTTTTCCCACTTGTAGAGGTACTCCAAATCTTCGGGTTCGAGTGCCCGGATCAGAATGTTTTCATCTTGCATCATAAGTTTTGTCATTTATTCTATGGTCAATATTCATATCTATAATAGGGCCTAATTTTCCTTCCTGGTATTCCCGGATGCAGGCTTGTGGGTATAATCGGCGAATAGGGATTAACGCTTGACGGGCAGTGTCCAGTGCATGGTATTGAGAGAAAATATACCGGTATAATTCACCCATCCGGATGATCTTTATTTTGTTGCTTTCTGTTAGAATCGGATCTGCCGGTGTATCGAACGACGTGAATAATTGTATGGTATAGTTTTTACCCGGGAGAGTATCCCGGAAGTCGTATTCTCCGAAAGAAAAGGAGGATACGACTTTATTTTGCGGACCTGCAAAGGCCGAAGAATAGTGCCGACTCGTTACCATATTATTGTTTTGTTTGCTTCTGGATAAAGATTGACCTAAGAGAGCGGAATGAAAACCGCAGTAAAACAGACATACTGTAATCAATCCTTTTCTTAACTTTTCCCTTATCCGAATGGAAATTTCCATCTTTTACAAATATAGTTTTTTTACTCCGTATTTAACTCCTTTTGGCTTGTAATTAATTTATCATTTATATTTTCACTACCTTTGCCTGGGTAATACGTAATCGAAGATAAAATGTTTGATTTGTTGTGTATCGTCGGACCGACTGCGAGTGGAAAGACGAATTTGGCTGTTCGTTTGGCTGCTGCATTCGGCGGAGAGATCATCAGTGCCGATTCCCGGCAAGTATATCGGGGGATGGATATCGGGACCGGTAAGGATCTGGATGAGTATGTATGGGAGGGGAAAAAAATTCCTTACCATTTGATCGATGTTGTGGAGGCTGGGTATAAATATAATGTCTTTGAATATCAGTCGGACTTTGTGAAGGTTTGGGAAGATTGCAGGCAGCGGGGTGTTTTGCCTGTGTTATGCGGTGGAAGTGGCTTGTATGTGGAGGCTGTGTTGAAAGGGTATAAGTTACTGGCTGTACCGGTCGACGAGGATTTGCGGGCTTCATTGGCCGGACTGTCTTTGCCGGAATTGGCCGCTCGTTTGGCGACATATAAGAAATTACATAATACGACAGAGATAGATACACCTAAACGGGCCATCCGGGCGATAGAAATTGAAGAATATTATAAGACACATCCTTATGAGGAGAAAGACTTTCCTCAGATCCATCCTTTGGTTGTCGGGGTAGGTGTGAGCCGGGAGGTGAGGCGTGAGCGTATCACGCAGCGATTACATGCCCGTTTGCAGCAGGGCATGGTGGAGGAGGTGGAACGGATTTTGCAAAGTGGTGTGAAGCCCGAAGATTTGATTTATTACGGTTTGGAATATAAATACCTGACGCTGTACCTGACCGGACAGTTGGGCTATGAGGAAATGGTGCAACAATTGAACGTGGCCATTCATCAGTTTGCTAAACGGCAAATGACCTGGTTCCGGAAAATGGAACGCGATGGATTCGATATCCATTGGTTGGAATCCGGGATACCTATGGAAGAAAAAGTAGAGGTCGTAAAAAGGTGGTGGCTCACTCCTGATAACTGAGTTCTTCCAGTATATTTTCAGCTAAAAACTTTTTGTCCTCGGGAAATACTTGCAGTATGTCGGTTAATTTTGTCCGTTGTTCTGGCATCAGGTGAGGAACCAGATTTTCAATCACTGTGGAAGCTTCGAAAGCTACAGTAAAATCGTCCTCCTGCAAGATTTGTAAAAAATGATCTAAATAGGAGGAGTAGTCCAATGAAGATTCCCAGACAATCCGAAGTAATTCCTTCTTGAGCGTTCCTTCGGAAGTCTGTTCCAGTTTTTGGATTAACAGGTCTTTGAACTGATTATCTTTAATATCGGCCAGCAAATTGGCGATGATAGTGATTGTCGACGGTGCGAGAGGCTGGGACAGGATGTCCAGTAATTTACCGGCAATAACCAGGTCGCCGTTTTCCTTTACGGTATCGACAGCTTCTGCGATTGCTTCGGGATCTCCGCTGCTGATTTTCTTTAGTATTTCCTCGTTATTTTCCATCGTATTTTATTTTGCCGCGAAGATAAAAAAAAGAGCGTTGTTCACGCTCTTTTTTTATTTATTATTTCGTTTCTTCCTCATTCCCTTTGGAACGCGGGTGAAATTTATTAATTGTATCTTTCAGATAATGATCGTCGAGATGGGTATAAATTTCTGTTGTCAGGATGGATTCATGTCCCAACATATCTTGTACCGCTCTCAGGTCTGCTCCTCCACTCACCAAATGAGAAGCAAAAGAATGACGGAAAGTATGAGGAGACACATTTTTCTTGATTCCGGCACGGGTAGCCAGGTGTTTGATAATATTGAACACCATTACTCTCGAAAGAGCAGTTCCCCGTTTGTTCAGGAATAAAACATCTTCGTATCCTTTTTCAATTTCCAGGTAATCGCGGTATACTTTCATATATTGTTTGATTTCCTGTTTTGCATTTTTGCTCAGTGGAATCATCCGTTCTTTGTTCCCTTTCCCTTCGATTTTCACAATTCCCTGACGGAAATTGATGTTGGATAATTTTATACTGATCAGCTCTGAAACGCGTAATCCGCAGGAATAAAGCATTTCGATAATGGCTTTATTACGCTGGGCTTCCGGTTTGTACATCTCTACAGAATTCAACATGGCGTCGATTTCTTCGGTTGTCAGGATGTTCGGTAATTTCCGTCCGATTTTCGGAGCTTCGAGTAATTTGGTCGGATTGTTTTCCAACTGTCCGTCGAATACTAAAAATTTATAAAATGAACGAATACTGGAAATACATCTCGCTTGTGTACGATTGGTAACTCCAACTTCGTTTATAAACATCAAATAATCTTTCAGATGGTCGTAGGATATCGCATCAGGCGTTGTAACGTGATGTTTGTCAGCGCAATACTTTGCCAGCTTCTTAATGTCGTTTAAGTAAGCTTCTACTGAATTCGATGAAAGTGATTTTTCTAAAATCAGATAAGTTTTGTAACTTTCAATAGCATCTTCCCAAGTCATTGTTGTCAAATTTATATGTATTAATAATTAAACAAAAGTCCACCTTATCACACAGTATATTTTTAATTAATGCCTAAAGGTATATCTTTTTTTTTTATTCGATTTATATTTTTCTGAATTTAACTATGTAAAGTAAAATAATTAACAGATACATTTGTGTAAAAAGTTGATTATTATGGATTTGAGATTTTGAACAAATATAATAAAAAAGTAGGAATTTGATATTAGAAATTTTGAAATACCGACGTAAAAGTTAGAAAAATGAGTAATTTTGTAGAATAAGTTTAGATCACAAATACGGAGAAAATGCAGATATTATTACTTAATGGCCCCAATTTGAATTTACTGGGAGTGCGGGAACCGGAGGTGTATGGAAAAGAAACATTTACAGATTATTTTCGTCAGTTAAAAAATAAATATCCGTCGGTGGATATTTGTTTTCAATCCAATGTAGAGGGGGAACTGATCGATAAGATCCACGAGGTAGGTTTCAGTTACGACGGGATTATTTTGAATGCAGGTGCCTATACCCATACTTCGATCGCTTTAGCCGATGCGATTGCTGCGGTTAAAGCTCCGGTGGTCGAGGTACATATTTCCAATACAGCCCGGCGGGAGGCTTTCCGGCATGTTTCTTATCTGACAGCTGTTTGCCGGGGCGTGATCATGGGGTTCGGACTGAAATCTTATGAATTAGCCTTATTGGCTTTGATTAATGAAAAATAATGTATACGGAAAAGGACGGATTGCGTATATAAAAATATAACGGGATAAATAAATTACTAAATGAAAAGAACAAAGATTGTCGCAACCATTTCGGATAAAAGATGCGAAATAGGCTTTTTAAGAGAGTTGTATGAAGCCGGGATGAATGTGGTTCGGTTGAATACTGCTCACCAGACGCTCGACGAAGCGATGAAAGTGGTACGGAATGTACGTGCTGTCTCAGATCAGATCGCCTTGTTGATCGATACCAAAGGCCCCGAAGTCAGAACTTGTGATATTGTCGTGCCTGTCCGTGTCGGGAAGGGGGAAATTATTTTTATGACGGGTGACCGGACTTTGGTGGCTGAAAAGTTGATCCATGTGTCTTATGAACATTTTGTCCGTGATGTTCAGATCGGCGATAAAATTCTGGTAGATGACGGGGATGTCGAGCTGATCGTACGGGATAAAAAAGAAAACTGTCTCGAATTGGAAGCTTCGAATCCGGGAGAGATAAAAGATAAGAAGAGTATCAATGTGCCGGGAGTGAACATGCATCTCGAGTCGTTAAGTGATAAAGACCGGAAATTTATTCAGTTCGCTATGGATAATAAATTGGATTTCATCGCCCATTCTTTTGTCAGAAATAAGCAGGATGTGATGGAAATCCAGCAAATTTTGGATGAACAGCATAGCAACATCAAAATTATTGCAAAAATAGAAAATCAGGAAGGGGTGAATCATATCGATGAGATTCTCGATCATGTATATGGCGTGATGGTGGCCAGAGGGGATTTAGCTATCGAGATCGATGCTGAAAAGATACCCCTGATTCAGCGCTATATCGTCAATAAATGTATCGAGAGTAAAAAGCCGGTGATCATCGCAACCCAGATGTTGCACACGATGATCGACCATCCGCGTCCGACCCGGGCCGAGGTGAGCGATATTGCCAATGCTGTTTTCAGTGGAACGGATGCCATTATGCTGAGTGGGGAGACGGCTTATGGAGATTATCCTTTGGAAGCCGTTAAAGTGATGAGCCGTGTTGCTGAGGCCAATGAGTCGATTTTACCGCCCGATGCCAACCGGAATTTAGTTCGTATTAATAATGAGATTACAGCAGCTTTGGCCAGAGTGGCTGTCCGGATGACTACCATGTTGCCCATCAAGGCGATTGTGGTAGATACGAATTCCGGACGTACAGCCCGTTATCTGTCGGCTTTTCGGGGCGGTTTGCCTGTATATGCCCGTTGTTACGACGAACATGTGATGCGCGAATTAGCTCTTTCTTTCGGGGTGAGACCTTATTTTTCCGTAAAACCCCATTCAAGGGATGAGTTTATGCGGGACATTCCACAGGTATTATTGCAGAACGGTTACCAGCCTGAAGATCAGATCCTGGTGATCGGAGGAAGTTTCGGACATGTCCGCGGGGCATCTTTCCTTGAAGTTTGTAAAATCAGTGATATAAAATAACAGGGAACAGGCAGAGGAGTGTAGGATGATAAAAGCAGTTTTTTTTGATATAGACGGAACATTGGTGAGTTTTCACACTCACCGGGTTTCCGAAGCTACCCGGCAAGCTATCCGGCAGTTAAGGACTCAGGGAATAAAAGTATTTATAGCTACCGGGCGGCATTTACAAGTAATTAATAATCTGGGTGATCTGGAGTTCGACGGGTATGTGACCCTGAATGGCAGTTGTTGTTATATCGGACGGGATCGGGTCATTTACCGGAGGATGATTCCGGAGATCGCCTTGGAACATCTGATAAAGTATCAGGAAGAGAAGGAGACCTTCCCCTGTATTTTTGTCCGGGAGAAGGATATGTTTATCAACTATAATAATCAGCATACCCGGGAGGTATTCCGGATGCTGGATTTTCCGGAACCGGTAGTGAAAGATATTCATGAGGCTACCCGGGAAGGGGTTTTTCAGTTGATTGCGTTTTTCTCAGAGCAACAGGAAGCCCGGATTATGCAGGCCTTACCGGAATGTGAGGCTACCCGCTGGAATCCGTTGTTTACCGATGTCGTGCCGGTTGGGGGAAACAAGAGTATCGGAATGGAAAAAATATTGGCTTATTTCGGAATTTCCCGCGAAGAGACGATGGCTTTCGGGGATGGAGGAAATGACATTCCTATGTTGGAATATGCCGGAATAGGGGTGGCTATGGGAAATGCTTCCGAAGAAGTGCAGCGGCACGCCGATTTCGTTACATCCGGTGTCGACGACGAAGGTATTGTACATGCCTTGAAACATTTTCATATCGGCGGACTTTAAAAGTGTGGGTGAATTCCGATTTCACATCGATACGTTCCCGGAGTTTATCTGTTATGCTGCGGTATAGGTTTAAACGATTACAAGGGTTTCAGAAACTATCTCAAACCCTTGTGCGTTTTGCCCGTTGTCACTGTTTAAATCAGTTTCCCTGACAGATCTATTTTTATTTTGATTTCTTTGGCTCCTTTTTCGAGTTCGAACAGATAATAGGTTTGATCCGGCGTTTCGTAACGTTCAATATCGTCGATGATATAATCGGCATAAGCCGAAGTTTTCAAGGCATTCATTACAGCGGTTTCAACTTCGTTTTGGCGGACATCGTAATGGGTATTCAGCCAATCGCCCGAGGCGTCGAATATCACTTCTTTGCTGCGGTTTTCGTGTATGATATCTACTTCTGTACGGTTGTGTTCGGTTTCGGTTTCGATGATACGGCTATTCGGATATTTGTTCTGGATGAATTGCCGAAGCGAAGCCGGTAATTCCGAGGCGTCGGGAAGATAGTTTTCGTAATCGTCATCGGTTAGGTCGGCCTGAACTTTGACCAAAATTCCGTCGGCTGAATAATAGAGATCGTATTCTTGTTTGTCTTTTTTCACTTCGATGACATAAATCGTTTCGGTTCCGTTACGTTCCAAACGATCGATATCGTCGATATACCATTGCGCATATTCACTGTTTGCCAAAGCTTTTTGTACGTCCTCAGGCAGTTGGCTGGTGTGGGTCAACTCGGTTTCGGTCATATACCATTGGCCTGTAGCATCGAACCAGGCTTTCCCGTCGAGTTGATTGTCGATGAATTCTGCTATCAGGTAATTGTTTTTCTTTTCCCATTCCACTTGTGTGGCGTTGGGATATTTACTTTCAAAAGCTTGGCGGGCTTGAGGATCAGGGGTTACCGAATCATCATTGTCGCAACTGCAAAAGCCGAATAGGGCTAATCCGAAAAATAATGCGTATAAGTTCATAGTTATTTATTTTTAATTAATTATCGATATCGATGAGTTGAAACGCTTTGTTGAATTCGAGTTCAAGCTGATTGTTCAATTTTACTTCATAAGTTTTACTGTCCCGTTCGATTTTCAAAATTTTAGCTTCCGGGTAGTGTTTGCTTACGTAGTCTTTAATGGCTTGAGGTACGATTCCTGTCGGTACTGTAGAATATTTACAGTCGACTTTTTCCCATGAGCCGTCTTTCAGAAATTCAGCTTTTTCTCCGTTGACAAATACAACTTCATATTTCTTTTCCCAAAAGTCTTTTTCCATTTTGGCCAGGGAAATTTCATTCTTAGGGAAATACTTTTGGATAAATTCCTGAGCTTTTTGAGGTAGTTGATCGACTGTAATTGCTCTATCGTCGTCGGCTTTCGCTAAGCCCTGCAAAGCGAACAGGCAGGCAAATAATAAAATGATTTGTTTCATAGCTTTCAAATTTTAAGTTTTACAATTCAAAAGTAGAACCCAAAACTGAAAAGATTTTGAAATCGGGAAAAAAATGAATTTTATTTCGACTTATTGAGAAAATCGATCTGGAAACAATGCTTTCCTGTATAATAATATCGGATGTGAAGCTGATATAATTTGCAGATCGATTCGGCAATAGACAGGCCCAGGCCGCTGGAGCCTTCACCGGTATGTTTGCCTTGATAGAAACGATGGAATATACGGGAGGCATCCAGTGCTTCCGGGTGACCGGTATTGCAAATGGTAAGGTGATCGGACTGAATTTCGATGTCGATTTTTCCTTGTGATTTATTGTGGATAAAAGCATTTTTGAGCAGGTTTGTGATCAGGGCGGTTGCCAGTGTTTCGTTCATATTCACCGTTAAAGTGGCTGATTGATGCACTTCGACTTGGATGTTTTTATAGTCGTAGATCTCCTGGTAATCTTCGAGCTGTGAGCTGATCAGATCGTTCAGACAAATTTCCTGACTCTCCTGGAATTGGCCGTTTCCTATTTTGGAGAGGAAAAGCAAAGACTTATTCAGTCGGATAATATAGGTAAGGGTCTGTTGGATCTTGGCTATTTCGGTCAGTTGGTCTTCTGTAAGTGACTCGCTTTCTGCCATCATTTCCAGACGGTTTTGGCAGATTGCCAGAGGAGTCTGCAATTCATGCGAAGCATTACCGATGAATTGTTTTTGTTGTTCATAGATCGCCTGGTTACGTCGGTGAGTTTGAATGGCTGCTTCATTTAATTTCCGGAACTCTGTGATGTTGGTTTGCAAATCCGGAGGACTCTGGCTTTTACCGATCGTATATTGGTCCATCCATTTGAGTAGCACATAAAGGGGACGCATACTCCGGTAGTAAACCCAGGTATTCACCAAAAGAATAAGCAGGAGAAGCGAAAAATAGAGGAGAAGCATCCAATTCAGAATAGCTTCCTGTAAGTCTTGCTTTTCGATCGTCGGAGTACTGACCGTGAGTTCGTAATATTGTCGGTCTTTGTCTTTGAAAATGGTTCTTAGGACCCGTGCCGGCTCGGTTTCTCCCTTGGCTTCGATGTGGACCATTTCGTCGGAATACCGGATCCGTTTCTGTTTCTCGGCATAATCTGCAGTTACTGTAATCAGATAATAACTATTATTACTACCGTCAGATTGGGAAGGTAATTGTTCTCCTGCCAAGGCCCGGGTGATCAGTACCTCTGAATAATCTTCCAGAGAATCGTCTACTTCATCGTTGACTTCATCTATAATAGCCATATAAAATAGTATGCCCCAAGCCGCTAAAATGATCGGTAGGGCCAGGGACAGATGAATCAGGATGCGGTAGATTAATTTCATAGGGCTTGAAGTGACATTTTATATCCAAAACCATAGACTGCTTTGACCTCCGCGTTTGCACCCGCTTCGGTCAGTTTTTTGCGGAGGTTTTTCACCTGGGCATAAATAAAATCGAAATTATCCACCTGATCGATGTGATCTCCCCATACCGATTCTGCCAGAGTCATTTTATTGATTACTCTTTCGGGACGCTGGATAAAATAAAGTAGTATATCGTATTCTTTTCGGTTCAGTTCGATGGGGGTACCTGCAACAAATACCTGGAAATGGTCCGGGTCGATCCGGATATTACCGTATTCGATATAAGTGGCACCGGCATGATGATTTCTACGGATAACACTTTTGACCCGGGCAATGAGTTCGGCCAGATGGAAAGGTTTGGGTAAATAGTCGTCGGCACCCAGATCCAGGCCGGTGACCTTGTCCTCCAGTGAATCTTTGGCCGAAATGATGATGATATTTTCTTTCTTATTTTCCTTTTTTAATTCTTCCAGCAGATCCAGCCCGTTTCCGTCCGGTAACATGATGTCGAGCAGAATACAATCGTAAGTATAATCGGCCGTTTTTTCCAACGCTGTTTGAAAATCAGGAGCTTCCTCCGTAACATACCTTTCTTTCTCGAGGCTACGGCAAATAATTTCGCGTAATGACGGATCGTCTTCTATAACAAGAACTTTCATAAACTCATTTTTTCTACAAACAAATATAGTAATTCTGAAATACAACTGAAATCGCCTGGTTGGAAATCTGCTCCGTTTTGGAGGGGAGAAATAAATTGGCGAACCGGGAGTTCCTGTTTATTATGGTGTCGGACTCTGGATTCGCCAATCGAAAATTTGCCTGACAGGCAATTCTCGGGTTAAAAAGTTCAATCTGATAAAAAAGACCCCGGGTAGGGAGCTTTTTTAGAAACTGGTCAGTGCACTGGCCAAGTCGGGTTCGATATCGAGAATCATGGGTAAGTGTAATAATTCCAGAACGTCCATGACTTCTGACGATATATTGCACAATTTGATTTCAGAATGATTGCTTTTGGCTGTTTTTACTAATGAGATAATACAGCCGATACCACTGCTGTCTATAAATTCAATGTTTTTAAAATCGAAA
>ERZ780208.2476-NODE-2476-length-12660-cov-2.973344_pt1 | contig 12660 bp, 7 predicted proteins | sample MGYA00511167_ERZ780208 | MGnify/ENA primary metagenome ERZ780208 (study PRJEB29588, sample SAMEA2159202) | human gut metagenome | biome: human gut; feature: human-associated habitat; material: faeces | place: Denmark | collected 2008/2010 ... | reverse complement strand
TTTTTTCAATCATTACTAAATTTTCACAAAGACAACTTGTATATCATTTCCATTATTTTTAGAACGGTATAAGAAACAAAGATAGGAGAGCCTGGGGGCTCTCCTATCTGAATATGGGGGTTATTGGGATTTATTCGCTGTTTTTAGATGAATTGGGTGATTTCCCACACGAAGGCGCGAAGACCGAGTTTTGGTGTGAGGCGGTCTTGCTCGTGCAGATAGTCGAGCACGCGGTCAACACGGTCGTCTTCCACCATCACCATCATTGCGGAGCACATTGATGGCCATGCGTGTGAGCCGTAGTGTGGCTCGCCAGTCTTGCTACCACGGCCGAACACCTGTTCCCAAGCTGTGAAGCCTCGGCACCCCATTTTGTTGAGGTTTTCTACGATGCGCTCATAGTAGGCTTGGTCGAATGCTATAAATATTGCTTTCATTATTATTCTTGATTTTTAGAGTTCGACATTTCCAACGCCTTGTGGAGCTTGCGACGCTGACGGCGCACACCATTGAAGGCGAAGATTGTGTAGAGTGTAGGCACGAAGAGCAGGGTAAGAATGGTTGAGAAGGTCAAACCACCAATCACGGCAACACCCATTGGTCGCCACATTTCTGCACCTTCACCCGTACCCACTGCCATTGGCACCATACCGAGGATGGTGGTGAGTGAGGTCATCAGCACAGGACGCATACGGCTCTTACCAGCGTGGAGCACTGATTTGGTGATACTCATACCACGCTCACGGTTCAGGGTGATGTAGTCGATGAGCACGATACCGTTCTTCACCACAATACCAATCAGCATAATACCACCAATCATTGACATCACATTGAGGTTGGTGCCTGTAATCCACAGAATGAGTACCACACCAGAGAATGCAAACATAATTGAGGTCATGATAATACCTGGATAGGTGAACGACTCGAACTGCGATGCCATCACAATATACACAAGGATGATGATGAGCACTGCGAGCATAGCCAAGTCGCGGAATGAATCCTGCTGGTCTTCATACGAACCACTCAAGTTGATGCTTACGCCCGATGGCACTTCCATCTTGTCGATCAGTGGCTGAGCATCGGCAATAATGTCACTCATTGGACGGTCTTGAACCACGGTAGAAACGGTGATAATACGCTCACGGTCCTTACGCTCGATGGTTGGTGGGTTGAAGCGTTCGACCACTGTGCCCACTTCTTTCAGGCGAACGCCCTTGCCTTGGGCATTGAAGAGCAGAATGTTTTCGATGTCTTCAATCGACTGACGGTGGTCGGGGTCGTACATCACCTTGATGTCGTATTCATCACCATCTTCACGGAAATATGATGCGGTAGAACCATTGATGCGGTTACGCAAAGCATTTGCCGCTGTGGTAAGGTTTAAGCCATAGATTGCGAGCTTTTGACGGTCGAAGTCAACTTGATACTCTGGCTGATAGTTGTCACGGCTGATACGAATATCGGCAGTACCCTTCACGCTTGAAAGAATTCGCTTCAATCGTTGAGCCACACTATCGGTCTTTTCAAAGTCGTAGCCATAGATTTCATAGTCGATGGTTGACTGACCGCTCATGCTGCCGCCACGGCTACCACCCACATTCACCTGATACTTATCAAGTTCTGGATACTTCTTCAAGTCTTCACGCATGAGTGCAGCCACTTCGGTAAGGCTCTTAGTACGCTCCTTGATAGGCTTCAATGTGATGTTCATTGAAATAATGTGCGAACCGTTGTCCTGCATGGAAGCAAACGTATTGTCAGAGTCCGCCTGCCCCACAGTGTAGTTGCAAACTTTCATCATATCTCCGTAGCGCGTCATCCACTTGTTTGTCAATTCCGAAGCCAACGCTTCCGCACGCTCCACACGGGCCCCGATGGGCAACTGAAGGTTGATACCGATGCGGCTATTGTCTGCTGCCGGGAAGAACTCGGTACCAATGTACTTGGCACAGAACAGACTTGCCACAAAGAATGCGGCACAGCCTATCATAACCGTCAAGCGATGGCGCACAGCCCAGTTCAACCGGTTCTGGTACCACACGTCAAGACCGTCCAGCGCACGCTGAATCGGCGTATAGAGCGTAAGGAACATCTTACTCTGCTTTTTCTGCAAACGCAGAAGCTGCGCACACATCATCGGAGTGAATGACAAGGCTGAAACTGTGGAAACCGTCATAATCACACACATCATCCATCCCAACTGACGGAATAACACACCGGACATACCACTTACCATCGTCAATGGGAAGAATACCGCAATCATAGTCAGCGTAGATGCAATTACGGAGATGGCCACCTCGTTCGTGGCATGTATCGCTGCCTGCTTCGGTTCAGAACCCCGTTCAATATGGGTCGTTACATTCTCGAGTACCACAATGGCGTCGTCCACCACGTTACCAATAGCAATAGAGAGACAAGAGAGCGAGATAATATTCAGTGAACCGCCGTCGATGATACCCAGATAGATGAACGAGGCAACCAGTGACATCGGTATGGTGATACAAATAATGACCGTGGCACGCCAACGCCCCAAAAAAACGAACACCACCAAGATAACGAACAGCATAGCGTACATAATGGTTTCCTCCAAGCTGTCTATTGTATTCAAGATGTTATCGGAAGTATTGACAATGATCCCCAGCTTCACATCGCTCGGCAGTGACTTCTGCAACTGCGGCAACATATCAATTACCTTCTGCGAAATAGCTACAGAATTGGCACCCGATTGTTTCTGCACCACAATCATAGCGCCCTGCACACCGTTGCTATACGTCTTCTGTGCACGTTCCTCCACAGAGTCCACAACTTTTGCCACATCGCGCAGATAGACGGAAGCACCGTTGTGCGTACCTACCACGATGTTCTCCATCTCTTTGGGATCCTTGAACTCACCTTCCACACGCAGCGAATAGGTATTGCTACCCACATCGAACGTACCGCCCGGCGTATTCCGGTTTTCGGCACTGATAATAGAGCTGATAGTTTCTACAGAAAGGTTGTAGGCATCCAGTTTATTGGGGTCGCAATATACATTGACCTCACGCTTGGGGGCACCCGAAATGGACACCGTACCCACACCGGGCACACGCGCCAAGGGATTCGCCACGTTGTCATCCAATATTTTGTAAAGAGCCGGCTGGCTCTCCTCTGCCTGCACGGAGAGCAGCAGGATAGGAATCATGTCCGTACTGAACTTGAAGATGATGGGAGTTTCGACCTCATCGGGCAGCATGGAGCTCACCATGTCCAGTTTATCACGCACGTCGTTCGTCAGCACGTCTATGTCATATCCATACTCAAACTCCAGCGTAATCACGGAAATATTCTCCGACGAACGGGAAGTGATATGCTTCAAGTTGCTGACCGAATTCAGCACGTTTTCCAACGGACGGGTCACGTTATTCTCGATGTCCGAGGCACTGGCACCCTGATAGGTCGTCATCACCATAATGGTGTTGGTCTCGATGTCCGGATAAAGGTCTACCGGCAATTTCGACAGAGAGAACAGACCAAATATAGCCACTGCCAGGAAGCAGAGCGAGGTCATAATCGGTTTCTTAACCGCTCCTTCGTATAAACTCATAAGATTAATTCTTTAATTTGCCAATGTGCTAATATGCTAATTGGCTGCGCAATGTAGCTACATCGGCACATTAGCATATTATCACATTACCACATTACCATATTATTTTTCTACCTCGACTTCCACACCATCGGCTAATTTAGACTGCCCAGCAATAACAACTTGAGAGTTATTGTCTACACCGGAAATCAACTCATACTCCGTATCCATACGACGGCCAAGCTCTACCTTATTATAAGACACCTTGCCGTTCTTGTAGACATAGACATAGCGGTCGCCTGAACCGGCACGCTTCACAATGGCCAGGTCGGGAACAACCACGTGGTCCTGTGTCCCGAAGTTCAGCGTGGCGCGGGCAAACATTCCCGGACGTACGCGCTGGTCACGGTTGACAAGCTGTATCTCTACCGGGAAAGTACGGGTAGCCGGGTCGATGGTAGGATAAACAAGGCTGATTTTGCCTTCGAACTCCTCGTCACCATAGACATCTACTTTCACGGATACGGGAGCGCCCTTCTTCACTTTGGTAAAGTAGCCTTCGGATACGTTGATGTATAGTTTTACCGGAGTGATTTGCTCCACTACCAGTACCGGTTCTCCACCGCTATACATATCTCCGTTATCGTAATTGCGTGCCGTCACCACCCCGTTAATGGGACTGAGCAACGAGGTGTTCTCCAAGAGATTCTTATAGGAAGTCTCACGGATGTCGAGATTCATCTTGGCGGTATCCCACTCCGATTTGGAGGCACCGCCTACCTTATACAACTCGTCAATACGCTTGAACTCTATCTGCTGGTTGTCCAGCTGATATTTTATCTGCTTCAGATTGGCAGCATCCATGCTGACCAGCTTCTGGCCTTTCGACACGCGGTCGCCCACCTCCACAAAGATGCGGTCTATACGCACCGGAGAAGAGGGAGCAATATTGTTTTTTACTTCGGCTTCCACCGTAGCGGTGTATTCCTGAATCTGTTCCACGGGACGGGACGACACCTCGGCCAGTTTCACCCTCGGCTTTTCGTCCACCTTCTCAGCAGCAGCTTTATCACTACCTCCGCTACATGCCCCCAGCATGGCAACAACCAGCAGGGCCATCCATTGAAAACCTTTTTTCATATCGTTGTTCTTATTTCTATTCTTCATTCTTAGTTCTTCATTCTTCGTTCTCTGCAATATAATCCTTTCCCAGCACTTGGTCAAGGTCAGCCTTCGCTACCAGATAATCATAGATGGACTGATTGTAAGTCAGTTCAGCCTCCGTAAGCTGCACTTGCGATGTGTTCAGCTCCAACACCGTACCTTTGCCTACCTCATAGCGTTTACCGGCAATCTGCACAGCTTTCTGTGCCTGCATCACATTCTCGCGGTTGCTGACAACCTGCTCGGAACTGGCAGCCATGTTGTTCTGGTAGCTGGTAATCTGCATGTTCAGCTTTCGCTCTGTGTCCAGACGGTTCTGCTCCAACTGACGTATCTGAATACGGTTGGACTTGAGCTTGGTGAAATTGCTTGCCTTATACAAAGGAATACTCAGCGTAAACATCAGTGCGGAACTTCCGCTCCAATTATAATCGAGGATGTTCCAATCCTCGTTGTAGAGTGACTGGTACTGGTAAGAATAGTTCATACCCAAAGTAGGCATGAAGTTGGCACGGAGTGACTTGATGTTCTGATTGAGCATCTTCCGGTTCAAGTCCAACTGCTTCATCGTCGTATTATTGTTCAGATTGGCAGCGGGCTGATTCAGTTCATTGGCAAACAGCTCCGTCTCATAGTTGCCGAGATTGTCGGCAATCTCTATATCCACATCGGCCGTTACTCCCATCAGTACCTTCAACTGCAACTTGGACAACGTCACGGCATTACCCGCCGAAATCACATTCGGCTTAATGCTGCGCATCTGCACCTCGGCACTGATTTTATCGAACTCACTGACGGCACCCTGCTGATACTTGGCATTGACAATGTTGTAGTTGTCTTCCGCCAGCTTATAGCTCTTCTGCAACACATCGTAGGAGTCTTGCGTCAGCATCAGCTGATAGTAACCCTTAGTTACCTGGTTCACCAAGTCCAGCTTAGAAGCCCGTGACTTTTCCACAGCCAGTTCAATGTCTGTCTTCGTCATCGACATGGCCTTATATACGCTAGGGGCGAATATGGGCAAACTGATATTCAGCACCCCGCTTACCGTATTCGAATTGTCCATACCCATCTTGAACGACTGTCCGCCAAGATTCATCTGTGCCGCACTGATGGTATGATTCCACGTACCGTCAATGCTTGCCTGCGGAAGCAAGTTCTGCCAGGTCTCCTTGTGAGTCACTTTCTTCAAAGCAATTTCTTCCTCCGCCACCTTTATGGTAGGATTGTCGCTTAAAGCAATCTCCAAGGCACGGTCAAGGGTCAGGGTCAGGGTATCCTTTGCCTCTTGTGCGCGCACATAGCCGCCGGCATACAGCACAGCAACTGCCAACAGCAGTGCTCTTCCTACCCAAAATCTCTGCATCTTCATAAATCAAAAATAGATTATTTATTAAAACTACTCCTTCGTTTCATCCGGCTTTACCTGATTCTTGCGATATTCGCAGATAAAGTCCTCCAGGACACGGGCACCCTTCTCCGTAGAGATACCGCGCAAGAAAGTGAACATGATAGATTCGTACACTTCAAGGAAAGAATACTCATTGCAGATGTCCGAATTCATCAGCAAATCGAGCTGGTCGCGCACGAGCAGATTGATAATGGCGAAATTCACATCATCACGAAAAATGCCTTGCTTCACGCCCTCTTTGAAGAAGTTCACTGTATCTTCCGAGCTCCGGTTCCGATTGTTCTTCATCAACTGATAAGCCTTGGGATATTTCTTGATATCCTCAAAAAACTTCTTGTTCGTGGCATGAAAACGCTCTATGCTCCACTGATAACATCTCAACAAAACTTCCAATACGTTACTGGAAGTCTCTATTACTCCTTTCACAAAAATATCACCATCCTTCTGGGACTTCAAGATACATTCTTCCAACAAGGTTTCCTTGTCCGGAAAAACTTCGTAGAGAGTGCGCTTAGAGATACCCAAAGATGCGGCAATCTCATCCATCGTGATACTTTTTATTCCATTTGTTGTAAATAATTCTACGGCGGCCAGAATGATACGTTCCCTCAGTTCCACCCGTGATGTTGAATGCTTCGTGTGTTCGCCCATTTTTCTTCCCTTTCTAAACTAAAACTATTTTTATTCATTATCGGAATAAAACGGGACAAATATAGAAAGAAAACTCAATTCGCCAATTAAGTTTCCTTTCTTATTGTTAACAGATTAATAATTATTATGTTTCTGGCAGATTTATTGGGAAGTTCCTAATAATCAAACTTTGTCCGGTTGAGGAAAGCGACTGTCTTATGGATTTCCTTATACATCACGATGTCTTCCTTCACAAAGGGGACTTCCTTGCGATATTCGTGCAGGAAACGCTCCAGAACGGGAGAAGTCTTTGCCGGACGGCGGAAGTCGATGCCCTGAGCGGCATTCATCAGTTCGATGGCAAGGATATGCTCCAGATTGTCCATAATGCGATAAAGCTTAGTAGCTGCATTGGCACCCATGCTGACATGGTCTTCCTGCCCGTTGGAGGAAACGATGGAGTCGCTGCTGGCGGCATAGCAGTACATCTTATTCTGGCTTACCATAGACGCGGCAGCATATTGCGGAATCATGAAACCGGAGTTCAGACCGGGATTGGCCACAAGGAATTCCGGAAGTCCACGCAGCCCCATGATAAGCTGGGCGATACGCCGCTCGGATATATTGCCCAGCTCTGCCAGGGCAATGCCGAGAAAGTCGTAGGAAATGGCAAGCGGCTGGCCGTGGAAGTTACCGCCCGAGATGATACGGTCCTCATCGGGGAAGATGGTGGGATTGTCCGTCACAGAATTGATTTCCGTCAGCAGGACGGAAGCCACGTAACGGATGGCGTCTTTCGTGGCCCCATGCACCTGAGGGATGCAACGGAACGAATAAGGGTCTTGTACATGCTGCTTGGGACGGGCTATCAGCTCGCTGCCTTCCAATAGTTTGCGGAAGTTGGCACCCGTTTCTATCTGGCCCTTGTGTGGACGAATCTGCTGGATACAGTCCATAAACGGATCTATACGCCCGTCGAAAGCTTCCAGGGAGAGGGCGGCAATCAAGTCGGCTTTCTTGGAGAGACGGAAGGCTTTGAGAAGAGCAAAGACACCGTTGGCACTCATAAACTGGGTGCCGTTGAGTAATGCCAATCCCTCTTTACTCATCAGCTTCACCGGTTCCCAACCGAACTCGTCGAGCACACTGATAGCCTCGCGCTTCTTTCCTTTATAATAGACATCGCCCACACCGATAAGCGGCAGGAAGAGGTTGGCCAGAGGAGCCAGGTCGCCGGAGGCGCCCAGTGAGCCACGGTCATAAACGATAGGCATCACGTCGTTATTGAAGAAATCGAGGATGCGCTGCACGGTGATGACCTGCACACCGCTATGCCCCAAAGAGAGAGCATGCGCCTTGAGCAACATCATCAGTTTGATGATGACCGGGCGTATCTCCTCGCCCACACTGCAAGCATGGCTCTTGATGAGATTTTCCTGCAAGGTGCCCAGCTCGTCCGACGAAATGCTCTTACTGCACAACGAGCCGAAACCGGTGGTAATGCCATACAAGGGTTCTTCCGACTCCGCAATCTTCTTGTCCAGATAATCGCGGCACTTCTGTATCCGCAGCTTGGCTTCCGGAGCCAGCTCCAGTTTCAGATTTTCATTGATGATACGTTCGATGAGGTCGAAGGTCAACTCACCGGAACCTACATAATAGACATTGTTCATACTTTCAGCTCTTGATTGATTTCGTCCAACAATTCCTTTTCTTTCGCACAAGCCAAGTGTTCCAATTCGTCGGCTTCACTTTGGAGCTTGGACACAAACTCCTTGTCCTTCAGCGAACCCAGGTTGATGCGTACATTCATCAGTGCGCCCAGCACAGCCGAACGGGCAGACATCATGGCCACACAAGCATCCGTAACGGCATTGCGGTTGCCCAGGCGAGCTACATCCATGATAACCGTCATCAGTTCATACGCATTGCGTGCCACCTGCATGGGAACAAGGGCGGCAAACTTGGTAGCCTCCTGGATGGCAGTACTGCGCGCCGCCTTTTCCTCATCCGTAGCTTTCGGCATCTTGAAGCAGGCAAACACCTTGTCGTAGGCTTCAGAGTCGCGGTCTATATCTTCTACAAAAGCCCCCTTTTGCTGCAAGGCAACTCCGGAGATATGGCGCATCAGCTCTTCGTGAAGTTCATAACCTTTCTTACCGATGGTGAGGTTAGCAACCATAGCGGCAAGAGCAGAAGCAATAGCACCGTTCAAAGCGGCAATACTACCGCCACCGGGGACGGGATCGCTACCCGCCACTTTATTCAAAAATACCTTTACTGTCAAATCAACTAACATGATATTAAATATTAAAGATTAAGGATTAAGAGGGGATATCAGCACTTCTTAAAGTACAGGATAAAGCACTCCCCCCTTTATGGTGGTATTGACACAATTCATACCTACATAATAAGGTAAAAAGTGATAATTATCCGTATTGAGCACTACGAAGTCTCCTTTCTTGCCCACCTCGATACTACCAATGCTGTCCGCACGGTTCAGAGCGGCCGCACCGTTCAAGGTCAGAGCAGTGATGGCCTCTTCAATACTCATTTTCATATAAATGCACGCCAAGGCAAATGTCAGGGGGATGGAACCGGAGAAACAACTGCCCGGATTGAGGTCGGTGGCAAGGGCCACGGCACAACCAGCATCAATCATTTCGCGCCCACGAGCATAGGGTTCCTTCAAAGCAAAGGCTGTCAGCGGAAGAAGGGTCGCCACAACTCCCTTGTCGGCCATGGCGCGGATGTCCGCATCCGAAGCATGCAGCAGATGGTCGGCAGAGACGGCAGAAAGTTCAGCAGCCAGTCCGGCACCCCCTAATGGTACAATCTCGTCGGCATGGAGTTTCAAGGCAAGTCCCATTTCCTTGGCTGCCAGCAAAAGGCGACGGGACTGCTCGATGGAGAAAACGCCCTGCTCACAGAAGACATCGCAGAACTCTGCCAAATTATTATGAACCACTACGGGCATCACTTCGCGGATAATGTAGTCCACGTACTCGTCCGTCTGTCCGTTGTATTCTGCAGGCACAGCATGTGCACCGAGAAAAGTGGAGACAACGTCTACACGCTTGTGCTCGTCATTATTAAGGCTACGCATCACCCGAAGCTGCAGGAGCTCGGTTTCCTTGTCCAGACCGTAGCCGCTCTTTCCCTCTACGGTAGTCACTCCCATAGCACTCATCTGCTTCAGAAAGCCCTCCGCCTTGCTGCGCAGCTGGATGAAATTACATGCACGGGTAGCTTTCACCGTACTCACGATGCCTCCTCCACGTTCCATGATGGACATGTAACTCTCTCCCTTCAAACGCCAGGAGAACTCCTCGGCACGCTCGCCACCAAACACAAAATGTGTGTGTGAGTCCACAAAGCCGGGTAGCAGACACTTGCCGCGGGCATTGTAATGCCAGTAGTGCTGATAATAGCCGTCACGCTCCTCTCCACGGTTAGGTCCGACGTAGGTGATGATGCCATCGGTCACTTCCACCGTAGCATTGTCGATGATGCTCAGTTGCTCCATCTCCTTGCCGCAACGGGCAGAAAAGCCGAGGGGGGTCACTACACGGGTATTGAATATAATAAGGTTTTCTGTCATAAAGCCTCTCTCCTAACCCCTCCCCCGTAGGGAGGGGAATTAAGTTAGTACTATTTAATTCGGTTACATTCGTGCTTCTAAGACTTGCTCCATGGAGAAGTTCTCCAATCCCAGATAGTAGGACGCTGTATCTATCAAGGCCTCCATCGGCACCAGACCGATAATCTCACTGCCCACAATACTGACGCCGTAGCGGCGGGCTTCCACACGCACCAGTTCGAAAGCACGGTAGAGGGAGGTGCGGGTATAGTCCGTCATGTTGATGGATACCTGCGTGATGCCGCGGTCCTTCAACTCCACTCCCATTGCCTTGCAATAACGCAGTCCTCCGCCGATGAAACGGATTTTCTTAGCGATGTCATGGGCTATCTCCAGACTGGGGGTATTGAGGTTGATGTTATAGGCCACCAAAGGCATGCGGGCACCGATAGCCACTGTGCCTGCGGTGGGATGACGTTCGGCCAGTCCGAAGTCGGGATGCCATTCCGGTTGCTTTATCTTCTCGGCCATACCTTCGAACTCCCCTTTACGGACAGCAGCCAAATTCTCCCGATGAGGGGCAGAAGCAGACTTTTCATATAAGAAGACGGGAAGATTATAACGTTTTGCAACCTCCTTGCCCACTTCTTTGGAGAGGGCAACGGCTTCTTCCATCGTCACATTCCGGATGGGGATAAAAGGTACTACATCTACAGCACCCATACGAGGATGCTGTCCCTGATGGTGATTGAGGTCTATCAGCTCTACCGCCACGCCGATAGCTTCGAGCACAGCATCACGAAGCGGTTCCGGCTCGCCCACTACGGTCACCACAAGGCGGTTGTGGTCTTCATCGTTACTATAATCCAACAGTTTCACACCTTGTTTGCCCCGAAAAGGAGCTACTATCTTATCTATCTTCTGCAAATCGCGCCCTTCGCTGAAATTGGGGACGCATTCCATAATCTTATTCATAATGCTCTTTAAAAAAAATATATATACTCTGATTTTTCAGACGCAGATGACGCGGATTCTTTTTATCGGAATACAGAGACGTCGGGATTCTTTTGAAAGAAAAAATCCGCGTTATCCGCGTCTAAAAAATGAAATCATCACTTTACTTACTCCTTCACCACTTTCTGCACCAACTTCTCATCAGCCACATACGGCATCGTGATATGATAGCCGTCTGCATGCGTACGGTTAAACTCCTCGCTCGTCTCCATGGCATGCGGATTGCGTGCCCACGAACGGCGGGCCACACCACCCATCACATCCCACAACATAGCGGAACGCAGGATTTCGTCCACCCGCTCGCTGCCGTCGCACACCATGCCGAAACCACCGTTGATGGCTTTGCCGATGCCTACGCCACCACCGTTGTGCAGGGCTACGAGGCTCATGCCGCGGGCACAGTTGCCGGCAAAGCACTGTACGGCCATGTCGGCCATGACATTACTGCCGTCCTTGATGTTGGCCGTCTCACGGAAGGGCGAGTCGGTGCCACTGACATCGTGGTGGTCGCGCCCCAGCATGATGGGACCTACCTCGCCACGGCGCACCATCTCGTTGAACCGCAGTGCTATCTTCATGCGTCCCTCTGCATCCTGGTAGAGGATGCGGGCCTGGGTGCCCACTACGAGGTTGTTCTTCTCGGCATCGCGAATCCAGTTATAGTTGTCCCTGTCCTGTCCGCGGCGGGTGGGGTCGATGCACTCCATGGCGGCACGGTCGGTCTTGATCAGGTCCTCGTGCTTGCCGCTCAGACATACCCAGCGGAAAGGACCGTAACCGTAATCGAACAGTTCGGGGCCCATGATGTCCTCCACGTAACTGGGGAAGATGAAGCCGTTCTTGTCGTCTCCGCCGCGGGCTATCTCGGTGACGCCTGCGTCGAAAACAGCCTTCATGAAGGAGTTGCCGTAGTCGAAGAAATACGTGCCGCGGTCCACCAACGTTCGGACAACCTCGAAGTGTCGCTTCAGCGAAGCGTCCACCAGGTGGCGGAATGCGGCCGGATCTTTATGAAGTAACTCGGTGCGTTCGGCAAAGGTGATGCCTGCGGGGCAGTAGCCGCCGTCGTAAGCGGCATGGCAAGAGGTCTGGTCGGACAGGAGGTCGATGCGAATGTTGTGGTTGGCAGCATACTCCAGCAAGTCCACAACATTGCCGTGGTAGGCGATGGAAACGGCTTGTTTCTGCTGCATGGCCTCATCGGCCAAGGCAAATGCTTCGGGAAGGGAGGAAGTGACATGCCCTACCCAACCCTGTCGGTGGCGCGTCTCAATGCGCGAAGCGTCCACCTCGGCTATG
>ERZ780208.2475-NODE-2475-length-12661-cov-7.085673_pt1 | contig 12661 bp, 6 predicted proteins | sample MGYA00511167_ERZ780208 | MGnify/ENA primary metagenome ERZ780208 (study PRJEB29588, sample SAMEA2159202) | human gut metagenome | biome: human gut; feature: human-associated habitat; material: faeces | place: Denmark | collected 2008/2010 ... | reverse complement strand
CGCGCGCCCCCAGCCGGAGGGGCCGGAGTAGCCCGACGCACCGCCCGGCACGGTATCGCTGCCGTAACCGCTGCCCCAGCCGCCCAGACGGGAGCGCTGTTCCAGCACCGGGCTGCGGGTCTCTTCGATGTACTCCGGCTCGATTTCCCGGAGAAAGCGGCTGGGCTCGTTGCGCTGGGTGCGGCCATAGAGCATCCGGGTGACGCTGTTGGAGATGTAAAGCTCCTTCTTGGCGCGGGTGATGCCGACATAGGCCAGGCGGCGTTCCTCCTCGAGGTCAGCCTCGGAATACTTGCTCATCTCACTGGGGAAGACCCCCTCTTCCATGCCAATGAGGAATACATAGGGAAACTCAAGGCCCTTGGCCGAGTGGATGGTCATCAGCACCACCTGGTCGGCGCTCTCGTTGTAGCTGTCGATGTCGCTGATGAGGGCGATGTCCTCCAGATAGCCTTCCAGCGAGGCCTCTTCGCCGTGCTGGTCGCAGTAGCTCTTGACGTTATTGACCAGCTGACCAAGGTTCTGCAGACGGTCGGCGGCATCCTCGTGACCCTTGGCGGCGTCGGCTTCCAGCATGGCGCGGTAGCCGGTGATCTCGATGACATCGGAAGCAAACTCATCCAGCGTCTTCGTTTCCAGCGATTCCTGCAGTTTCTGGTAGATGTCCCAGAACTTGAACAGCGGCGCGATGGCGCGGCTGAGCTTGGCGTACTGGTCGGCATGGGAGATGACATCCAGCATACTGATGCCCTGCTGGGCAGCAAGGTCGGCAATGACCTCGATGGTCGTCGCACCGATTTTGCGCGCAGGCTCGTTGATGATTCGACGAAGTCGGACATCGTCCCGGGGGTTCGCCACGATGGACATATAGGAGTGGATGTCCTTGACTTCCTTGCGGTCATTGAAGCGCTGGCCGCCCACGATCTTATGCGGGATGCCCGCACGGGTGAAGTAGCTTTCGATGGGGGCCGACTGGGCGTTCATCCGGTAGAGGATGGCGTGGTCGGCCAGATGTCCGCCCTCTTTGAGGTGCTGGCCGATGACGTCCGCGATATGGCTGGCCTCGTCCTGCTCGTTCTCGGCGGTGTAGACCTGCACCTTGTCGCCCTCGCCGTTCTTGGTCCAGAGGGTCTTGCCCTTGCGCTCAGTGTTGTGCTGGATGACACAGTTGGCAGCATTCAGGATATTTGACGTAGAGCGGTAATTCTGCTCGAGTCGGATGGTTCTGGTACCTTTATAGATGCGCTCGAAGTTGAGGATGTTCTCAATGGTCGCGCCACGGAAGCGGTAGATGCTCTGATCGTCGTCGCCCACGACGCAGATGTTCTTTTCCGGGCCGGTGAGCAGGCTCACGAGCCGGAACTGAGCCACACTGGTGTCCTGATACTCGTCCACCAGCAGATATTTGTACTTGTTCTGGTAGAACTCCCGCACGTCCTCGTGCTCCGACAGCAGGATGACCGTCTGGTAGATGAGGTCGTCGAAGTCGAAAGCGCCGGCCTCCTTGAGCTTCTTTTCATAGGCGGCATAGACCTTGGCCGCAAGAGCGCCCTTCGTGTCCCGGGCCGGGGTCTTCAGGGCCTCTTCCGGGCTGATGAGCTGGTCTTTCCAGCGGCTCATCTGGTTGATGGCGCTTTTGACCGGGAAGAACTTGTCGTCCACGCTCAGCTCTTTGTACACAGTCTTCATGACACGCTGGGAGTCGTCGCTGTCGTAGATGGTAAAGCTGCGGGGGTAGCCGATCTCCTCGGCCCAGCGGCGGAGAATGCGGACGCAGGCCGAGTGGAACGTGGAGGCGAACACCTCGTCGCCCTCTTCCCCGCCCAGCATCCGGCGCAGGCGCTCTTTCAACTCACCGGCGGCCTTGTTGGTAAAGGTGATGGCCATGACGTTCCAGCTCCGGACGGCGTCCTTCCGCAGCATCCCGTCCAGCCACGACGGGGCATCGGTGCCAGTCATGATGGCAGTGCGCAGGGCTTTCACATCGTCCTCCGTCACCTCCCGGGGCGTCCACCTGGAGCCGTGGGCCGAGCCGAAGCGGATGAGGTTGGCGATGCGGTTGACCAGCACGGTGGTCTTTCCGCTGCCTGCACCCGCGAGGATGAGCAGAGGGCCGTTGGTGGTGAACACCGCCTCCCGCTGCATATCGTTCAGGCGTCCGAACTGCTTTTCGATATACGTATCACGCAAAGCGCAGAATTGTTGTGCGAGATCTGTTGCCATTGTTTCACCTGTTCTTTTCAATCATTTCTGGATATATCACTTAAAATATAGTATATCACATTTCAAAAAAGTTGTACATAAAAACAATGCAAACAAAAAACCGCCCCACCGCGGTCAATACCACGATGGAGCGGGGATCTCAGGAAATGCTTAGCCGAAGATGTTGATGAGGATACCAGCAGCGACGGCGGAGCCGATAACACCGGCCACGTTGGGACCCATTGCGTGCATCAGCAGGAAGTTGGAGGGGTTCTCGCTCTGGCCGACCTTCTGAGAAACACGGGCAGCCATAGGCACAGCGGAAACGCCAGCGGAACCGATCAGGGGGTTGACCTGACCGCCGGTCAGGATATACATGACCTTGCCGCAGAGAACACCGGCAGCAGTGCCGAAGGAGAATGCGATGAGGCCCAGCACGATGATGAACAGGGTGCGGCTGTTCAGGAAGGTGTTTGCAGAGGTGGTGCAGCCAACAGACAGAGCCAGGAAGATGGTGATGATGTTCATCAGCTCATTGCCGGCGGTCTTCTGGATACGGTCCACGACGCCGCACTCCTTCATCAGGTTGCCCAGCATCAGCATACCGACCAGAACGGCGGCATCCGGCACGATGAGGGAAACGATGATGGTGACCATGATGGGGAAGATGACCCTCTCGGTCTTGGTCACGGTGCGCAGCTGCTTCATCACGACGGTACGCTCTTTCTTGGAGGTCAGAGCCTTCATGATAGGCGGCTGGATAACAGGCACCAGAGCCATGTAGCTGTAGGCCGCGACGGCGATGGAGCCCAGCAGCTCAGGAGCCAGACGGGAGGTGACGAAGATAGCGGTGGGGCCGTCTGCGCCGCCGATGATGGCGATAGCAGCAGACTGCTTCTGGGTGAAGTCCACCAGACCGGTAGCGGCCAGCAGACGAGCGCCCATGTAAGTACCGAAGATACCGAACTGAGCGGCAGCGCCCAGCAGCAGGCTCTTGGGGTTGGAGATCAGGGGTGCGAAGTCGGTCATGGTGCCGATGCCGAGGAAGATCAGCGGCGGGTAGATGCCCAGCTTGACGCCCATGTAGAGCATATCGGCCAGACCGCCGTTGTTCAGGATCTCGACCCACATCGGGTGCTCGAGGCCGTCACCGACGAAGTACTGCATATGGATGACGCCGCTGCCGGGGAGGTTGGCCAGGATCATGCCGAAAGCCATGGGCAGCAGGATCAGAGGCTCAAACTCTTTGACGATAGCGAGGTAGAGCAGGAAGCAGCCCACGCAGATCATCACTGCGTACAGCCAGCCGCCCGGCTCACCGAACTTGGCAAAACCGGAACTCTGGAAAATACCGACCAGAGTCTCAATAAACTGAGTCATGTTTTTCCTCCTGTGTTAAAAGGGTGCGGTGGTGTCGTTGACGCCAGCCTTGCCCCAGCCATTCTTGCCGCGGCGGACTGCCTTCAGCACATACTTGCCGTTGCCCATAGAGTAGATGGCTGCCATGATGGCTGCCACAACGTCGCCGGGGATGCCGGCCTCGACCTGCGGGGCAGCAGCCTTTGCAGGAGCGGGCGCAGCGGCCTGTTTCACAGGAGCAGCCGGTTTTGCAGCAGAAGCAGCCTTGGCAGCTGCCTTCTTGCCGTTCATGGCGTCAAAGATCTTGCCCTCCAGCGTGATGATGGCCATCAGCAGGACGAGGATCAGAAACACCAGCACAATACCGGTTATGGTAACGATCACATCATAACCTAAATCCATGGTCTTCCTCCTATTTACTTTTTTCTTTGCCGCCCGGGGGGCGGGCGGCAAAAAGCGATTTGAAGATATTATACAATATTTTCCGGGTCGATTCAACAACTATGAACAAAAATCATATTGTTTTTCACGGTTCTGTGAACAGCGCTTTCCTCTCAGCGGCGGCCCATGCGGGGGGTGGCGTCCATGAAGCCGGTCTCCAGCTTGTCGCCCAGACGCAGGCTCATGGCCGTACCCAGCGCGACACAGTTGACGGGGTCAGGCGAGACGGTCACTTCCACCTTCAGCTCCTGGCTGAGGTACTCAGGCAGGCCGTGGAGCTGTGCGCCGCCGCCGGTGAGGACGACGCCGTTGCGGTAAATGTCTCCGGCCAGCTCCGGAGGAGTCTTCTCCAGCACCTGATGGGCGGCGGTGCCGATCTGCTCGCTCAGGCGCATGACCGGCTCGTAGAGGTCGGCGGTGGAGACATTGACACGCACGGGCAGGCCGGTGAGCAGGCTGCGGCCCTTGATCTCCATGGTCTCGTTGAAATCCGCCTTCTGGGGGCAGCAGGCCACGTTCTTTTTCAGGTTCTCAGCGGTGCGCTGGCCGATGGCGATGCTGAACTTGTTGCGCACGAACTTCAGGATCTCTTCGTCGTAGTGGTTGCCTGCCACGCGGACGCTGGTGGCCTTGACCTTGCCGCCGAGGCTCAGCACGGCGATGTCGGTGGTGCCGCCGCCGATGTCGATGATCATTCGACCGTCCGGCACGGTGATGTCGATGCCGGAGCCGAGAGCTGCGGCGATAGGCTCATCAATGAGGTAGACCTGACGCGCACCGGCGGCCATGACGGCCTCCACCACAGCGTCGCTCTCGATGCCGGTGATGGCGGCAGGCACGCAGACAGCCACACGGGGCTTGACCATGTGGGAGCTGTAGACCTGATTGACGAAGCGGCAGATGAGCTCCCGGGTCATGGTGTGGTCGCTGATGACGCCATCCTTCAGCGGGAAGATGGCGGAGATGTAGTTGGGCGTGCGGCCCACCATTGCAAGGGCCTTGTCGCCGGCCTCAAGCACGCAGTTCTTGCGGGTATCCACCGCCACCACGCTGGGCTGGTTGAGCACAACGCCCTGCCCCTCCTGCGCGATGATGATGGTCGTCGTACCAAGATCGATACCGATGTCATTCTGTGCCATAGTTGTGATATTTCCTTTCTCTGCTGCCCATTCTCTATTTCCATCGCCCATCTCCGGGCGCGGGTCATCAAAACACATTATAGTATAACACAGGTGTATCCAAAAAGAAACCCTTAAAGGTTCTCCTGCTCCGGGGGCAGAGCCTGGGCCAGCAGAGCGGCCAAGCCGCTGTAGCGCAGGTTCTGGCGGATGTTGGACATCATCCGGTTCACCACGTCCCGCCGGCCCACCACGATGCAGAGCTTCCGCCCGCGGGTGACGCCGGTATAGAAGAGGTTGCGGTAGCACAGGCGGGGCGGCACCTGTGCCGCCGGGAGGATGACCGCCGGGAACTCGCTGCCCTGGCTTTTGTGTACCGTGATAGCATACGCAATTTCCAGCTCGTTGAGGTTCTCCGCCGGGTAGACCAGCCGCCGGTCATCCATCCGCACCACCATGGAGCGGCTGCGCACGTCGATGGACTCCACGATGCCGATGTCGCCGTTGTAGGCGCCCACACCCTGTTCCCCGCCGATGCGCTGCCACGTTATCTCGTAGTTATTGCGCACCTGCATCACTTTGTCCCCCACCCGGAAGACCCGGGCCGCGCTCTGCAGCTCCGGCTTGCCCTTCCTGGGCGGGTTGAGCATGGCCTGCAGCTCCGCGTTGAGGGCCTGGGTGCCGGTGGGGCCGAGCTTCGTGGGGCAGAGCACCTGAATATCCTTCACCGGGTCGAACTGGTAGCTGCGGGGCAGACGGGTGGTCACGAGGTCGCAGACCAGCTTCTGGGCTGCGTCGCCGTCGGCTTCGAGGAAAAAGAAATCGTCCGTCTTTCCGCCCTTTTTCAGCGGTTCGCCTGAGATGATGTGGTGGGCGTTCTCCACGATGAGGCTCTGAGCGGCCTGCCGGAATATCTCGTTGAGGCAGACCGTCGGCACCAGCCCGGAACGGATGATCTCGCCGAGGATATTGCCCGGGCCGACACTGGGCAGCTGGTCGGCGTCGCCTACCATAATAATACGGCAGCTGTACCGCAGTGCCGCAATGAGGGCCTGGAACAACTTGACGTCCACCATACTCATCTCGTCGAGGATAACGACGTCGCACTTGAGCAGGTTCTTGTCGTTGTGGATGAAGCTGACCACACCGCCGGTGTAGTCCACTTCCAGCAGGCGGTGGATGGTGGAGGCTTTCCGGCCCGTCAGCTCGCTCAGACGCTTGGCGGCGCGGCCTGTGGGAGCGCAGAGGGCTACCCGTTCGGCCTCGTTCTCGAGCAGCTGCAGGATGGCGTTGACCGTGGTGGTCTTGCCGGTGCCGGGGCCGCCGGTGAGGACAAGGCAGTTCTCGGTCATGGCCTTACGGATGGCTTCTTTTTGGAGCGGCGCGTAAGCAAAGCCCTGCGCCAGTTCCAGTATTTGGATGTTCTTGTCGAGGCCGTGGGCCGTCTGCTTCCCGCGCTTGGTCAGCATGGCCAGACGGTCGGCAATGTCCTGCTCTGCGGCCAGCAGATCCGGCAGATAAATATACGGTGTGCCGTCGAACATCCGCACCGCCAGTTTCCCGGTCTGGATGCAGCTGTCCAGCGCCGCCGCCAGCTTTTCGGGGGGCTGGTGGATGAAGTTCGACGCCGTTTCCAGCAGCTGCGCCCGGGGCAGACAGGTGTGGCCGTTGCCGGCGTTGTGGCGCAGGGTGCGCAGAAGGGCGGCTTCCAGCCGCTGGGCGCAGTCCCCTGCCATCTGGTAATACTGGGCGATGCTGTCGGCATGGCGGAAGTCCAGCTGCAGCGGCTCCCCGCAGAGCAGGTAGGGGTTCTGCTGGATGGCCTGCATGGCCCCCGGCCCGAAGGTGCGGAAGACCTCCATCGCCCGGCGGGGGCTGATCTCGAACTGAGCCAGATAGGCGATGAGTTCCCGCATTCCGAACATCCGCTTGAACTCCTGCTGGATGCGGTCGGCCTTGTCCGCCGAGATGCCCGGGATGAGGGTGAGCTGGGCGGGGTCGTTGGCGATAACTTCCAGCGCCGCCGCGCCAAATTTGTCAATGATCTTATCCGCCGTCCGTGCGCCGATGTAGGGCAGCGACCGGCTGGCGAGGAAGGCGTAGACGGCCTCGAGGTCTTTGGGCATATCCGTCTCGCACTCCTGTGCGTGGAACTGTCGGCCATAGGTGGCGTGGTTCTCGTACCTGCCCCGGCAGACGACGCTTTCGCCCGCGTGGAGTTCTCCCACCACGCCGCACACAACGGTGACGACACCGCCGCCCGACACCTCGAACACAGTGTAGCCGTTGTCCTCGTTCAGGTAGATGATGTCCTCTACCGTGCCTTCCAGCCGTTCCAGCTCCTGCTCCATCGTCCCGCCTCCTCGTTTTGACACAACTATATATAGTATAGCGGTTTTTGGGGGATTTGTAAATACAACAAAAGCTCCCCCGAAGGGGAGCTGTAGGCGAGGTTTAATCCCCCACCCCATATGCATTTTCTTTCATCAGCCGATTGCGCACTGCAAAGTACGCCGGGATGAGGAAGAAACAGGCGAAGAACCATGCCACAGGGTTGGCGATGCAGGCCGCAAAGTAGCCCCAGAGCGGCACGAACCAGAAGCCCACCATGGCACGGGCGACCATCTCGGCCACGCCCGCGAACATGGCAAGGCCGGAATAGCCCAGGCCCTGGATGGTGTAGCGGTAGATGATGAGGACGGCCAGCGGGATGTAGAACACGCTGTTCCAGAAGATGAAGCTTCGGGCATTCGCCATGATCTCCACCTCGCTGCTCTCGAGGAAGAGGCTGATGAGCGGCACATCCAGCACACGCAGGATGAGGAAGGATGCCACACTGTAGACGCAGCCAATTCCCAGCGCAGTATTGACGCCCCGGTCCACACGCTTGAGGTCGTGAGCGCCCATGTTCTGGCTGGCGTAGGTGGTCATGGCGGTGCCGATGCTCTCCAGCGGCACCGAGAGGAACTGGGCGGCCTTGCTGCCTGCGGTCTGCGCGGCCACGATGCTGCTGCCCAGACCGTTCACCGCGCCCTGCAGCACGACGCTGCCGATGGCGGTAATGCTGCATTGCAGGCCCATAGGGATGCCCATGTTGCAGAGCTTGAGGCAGTGGCTGGCGCTCAGACGGCCCTCTTCCCTGCTCCATTTCAGCTCCGGGTAGTGGCGGCCGATGTAGATGAGACTGCCGATGCCCGCCACCGCCTGACTGAACACGGTGGCGAAGGCCGCACCGAACGCCCCCATCCGGAAGATGAGGATACAGAGCAGGTCGAGGCCGATGTTCAGCACGCTGGCCACCAGCAGGAAATAGAGCGGCCGCTTGCTGTCGCCCAGCGCGCGCATGAGGGCGCTGGTGACGTTGTACAGCAGGGTGAAGGGGATGCCCCAGAAGATGGTGCGGATGTAGATGTCCGCGATGTCGATGATGTTGTCGGGGGTGTTGGTCCAGACCAGCACCGCCCGGGTCAGGGCCACCGTCACCACCGTGAGCACGACGGCGAAAAAGAGGCTCAGCCAGACGGTATTGGCGGTGTAGCGCCGCATCTCTCTGTAATCCTTCGCGCCGAAGGTCCACGAGATGGGGATGGAGAAGCCGCAGGCGATGCCGTTGACGAAGCCCAGCACCAGATAGTTCAGGCCGCCCACGCTGCCCACCGCCGCCAGCGCATCCACGCCCACGAAACGGCCCACGATGATGGTATCGGCCAGATTGTAGAACTGCTGGAACAGACTGCCCAGCATCAGCGGCACCGCAAAGGCAAGGATGAGCTTGAGCGGGCTGCCCTGTGTCATGTCTTTTGTCATACAAAGCCCCTCCCCGGGCGGTCACTTAACATTTCTTTGCCGGATCTTTACCGACAAAAACGCCCTGCCGGACGAGGGGCAGGACGTTTTGCGTTTCATGAATGGTATTATACTCAGCTTATCGTGATTTTGCAAGGGGTTTTTCTCAGATTTCTTCGTACAACATTGCTATTTTCTATCAGTGGTTTTTGGTGATTGTGCGCAGTGGAGCGGCAAGGCCCTCCCGCCGCGCTCCCTCTCAGCCCACGCTCTCAGCCTTTATAATCGAAATCCCATTCAGAGTCATAATATGCGGAGTCATAAAAGGGATTCCACCGAGCATAATCCGGCGGCTGACTGACCCTTCTCCATTTTCTTGTCTCCCAATATGCGGGGTCATAAAAGGGATCCCACGGAAAATAGTCATGGAGCCTTACCCATTTGTTTGGTTTCCAGTCTGGCTGCTGGCCGCTCTCCAGACCCGGCTGCCACGCCCACAAATTATCGCCGCTGTCCCCTATCCATTTTCTTGTCTCCCAATTTCCTCTCAAATCCGGCGGCTGACTGTCATCCTTGCCCGGCTTCCACACCCAGTCACCCTGCTTCCACACCCAGTCACCCTGACTGTCCGTTACCCATCCGCCTGTTTCCGGCTGCTGACCGATTGTCTCCGGCTGCTTACCGATTGTCTCCGGCTGCTGGACCGTGGTGAGGCTGTCCGGCGAGAGAGTCTGGAGGCCGCTGAGGTCATCGACGGAGGAGGCCGGGTCGTCCTTCTTGCTGTCCTGCTTCCCGCTCACGAGCTTCACGATGTCAGCCGAATCGTCATGCGTGACGTCCTGCTTCCCGCTCACGAGCTTCACGATGTTACCGGTAAATGTCTTCCACACCGTCGAGTCGGAGGCGGGCTTCCCGGGCAGACGAACCGTGATGGAGCCCATGTCGGTGACCTTCGGGTCTGCGATGGAGTCGGTCACGCCGCCGACGGTGCCCGTTCCCGGCTGAGTCAGCTCGGGCTGTCCGCTCAGGGAGCCTTCCAGACCGGAGAGGACCGTTCCCCATTGCTTTTTCTCCTGCTTACGGCGGGCGATCGCCTCCTCCACCCGGGCAGTCTCCTGCGCTTTCTGCTCCTCATCGCCAACGCGGTACACGAGGACCAGCTCCCTGCCGTTTATGCGCAGGGCGGTCTCATCCGAGAATGTTTTTCTATCATATCCCGTCTGCCCGACAACATGGAACCGATAAAGCCCTTCCTGGGACAGCTCGAGTTCGAACGCACCATTCACGCCGACCAGATCTTTTATCCGGACCAGCGGAATGACGGCCTCCATTTCCTGCCCTTCCCCATCAAGGAACCGGATGCGAAGCTCATGGACCTCCTTTGCAAGCTCCCGCAGCGAGTCGCCTGTCATCCGAAAGACCGAACCATGGGCATCGAAGCTCAGGACCCTGTTGACCGGGTCATACTCCGCCGTGGTCACGTCACCAAGCTCCTGTGTGCCATCCAGATGGGTGATCACGCCGACGGCCTCGTACATCTGCTTCACACGGTCCGGCACCTCGCCGGTCTGCGTGTCCGGAGCGTCGTCCTCGTCGTCGTTCTCGGTATCATCGGGCTGTTCCGGCTTATCCGGCTGCTCCGGCTTGTCCGGCTTGCCCGGCTGCTCCGGCTGGGAGGGCGTCCGCCTGTCGTAGCTGTAGTCCTCCATCTTCTTCCCGTCGGGGTCGTAGCGGGTCAGACTGCCGCCCGTCACCTTGTGGTCGTCGTTGGAGAGGGCGTCATTGGGGATCTCGCCGACTATGCCGCCGCCGATGGCCGCAGTTTCGCCGCCGGTGCTTGCGCCCGCCTTGGCCTCCACCTCGGCGTCGCCGGAGATGATGATGTGATTGGGATTGCTGGGCGGCGCATCCGGGTCTATCTTAGACCACGCACCCGCGCCGTCGCCGATGCCTGCCGCGTTGCTCCCGCCCACAGCCTCGATGGTGCCGCCCCGGATGGTGATGTTGCTGCCGGTACTCTCCTTTCCGCCGCCGATGCCTGCGCCGCCGAAGCCGCCCTCGGCGGTCAGCGCGCCGTCCTTGCCCTTGTCGTCCTTAATGGTCAGAGTGCCTTTCGACTCGTGTTCGTTCTTCTCAAGACCCGCATTATAACCGCCGCTCTTCAGCTCGTTGTCGCCGTCCAGCTCGATGGCCGCATCGTGGTCACCCTTCACGGTGACGGCTGCATTGCTCTCCCGGGCAGGGCCGTCACCGCTGCCATCCCCCTCCTTCTTGCCGCTGACGTCGATCTTCAGGCCGTCGAAGGTGACGTCCACGTCGCCCTTGGAGGTGTCGATGGTGACGGTGTTCTTATCCGACTCGCCGGTGATGACGGTGTTGGTGTCGTCCTTGTCGATGGTCTCGCCCTGTGAGACCTTGTTCTTTCCTTCGGCGTCGCCCGCTTTCACGGTGATGTCGCCGTTGGCGATGTCCCACCGGGCCGCATAGGCCGGGATGCCGGAACTCACCACGATGCCCGCGATGACGGCGGCGGCCACGCCCCGCCGGAGTGCGCTCTTCAGTCTCATCGTACATCTCCTTTCGTTTTGTGTATCATGCAATGCCGTCGATGCGGCTCAGAGGCTCTCCTTTGAGATGCTTATTTCTTTGGGCTGCCCCAAGTCCTCCGGTATCCAGAGCTTTATCTCACCCTGGGTATCCGGCAGGTCGTCCCAGTCGTCACCAAGGTCGGCATAGCTCCGCAGGTCACTCTCCAACAGATTGGTATACTTTGTGCCATCCGGGACGGTGGTTTCCAGCAGGAAAAGCCGTGGCTTATCCTCCTCGGGAGCGATGGCCTCAAATCGGGAAGCCAGCTGTTTCAGGGACTCGTCAAGCCCGATTCTCGGCGTTTCCGTTCTCGCAGGCTCGAGCCACCAATCCAAACTCGGGAGGTCGTCCCTTTTTTTCGCAAATTGGAAGCCCATCTCCCGCTCTTGTTTCAGTAATTCGTCGAGTTCACGTCTGAGTTCTTCACTCGTTTTTTGCTCTACCGTTTCCTCTCTCTCAGGCTCGAGCCACCAATCCAAACTCGGGCGGTCGTCCCTTTTTTTCGCGAGTTCGTGGGTCAATATCAGCCACTCCTGCGGCTCTGGCGTCTGCACCGGCACCCACTCCAGATAGCGCTCTGACAGGTCGTCCCGCGTTTCGCCGTCCAGCCGGAGGCTGATGTCCTCCCTGTTCTGCTTCAGCTCCACGTCAGCGTCCTCGCCCGCCGCGTCGGCCATCTTGTCCACGCTATAGTGGGTCATGGTGTCCTCATAGCGGAAGAAGATGTCCTCCACGCCGTCCTCCCGGAGACTGGAGATGTCGGTGGTGACGGTGGAGCGGGGAGCGGCGCTCTCAATAAGCACCACCCCCCCCCGGGGTGAGGACCTCTCCGGCGTCGCCGGCCTTTACGCTGCCGGGCATGGGGTCGGTGCTCTCAATAATGGCCAAAGCAGGATCCAGCCGCTGGATGGTGACCCGGCTGGAAAAGAAGCCGCCCACCACCATGCCGCCGGGCAGGGGTTCGGGGGCGTTCTCCTGCACCGGGGGCGGGACGTCATCATCATCGTCGTCCTCGTCGTCGTCCGGCTGGGGCTTGGGGGTGGAGGTGTAGTCGTAGCCCATCCCCTCCATCACGGTGCCGTCCGCGTTCAGACGGGTCAGCCGTCCTCCCGTCACCTTATGTTCATCGTCAGAAAGGTTCTCCGTGGGTACTTCGCCGTAGCTGC
>ERZ780208.2469-NODE-2469-length-12681-cov-3.141375_pt1 | contig 12681 bp, 10 predicted proteins | sample MGYA00511167_ERZ780208 | MGnify/ENA primary metagenome ERZ780208 (study PRJEB29588, sample SAMEA2159202) | human gut metagenome | biome: human gut; feature: human-associated habitat; material: faeces | place: Denmark | collected 2008/2010 ... | reverse complement strand
AGCCGCCTACGCTGGTGGCGTGTCCGTCCATGTACTTGGTGGTGGAGTGAACCACGATGTCGGCTCCCCATTCGAACGGGCGGCAGTTGATGGGAGTAGGGAAGGTATTGTCTACAATCAGGGGAACGCCATGCTTGTGTGCGATGCGGGCAAACTTCTCAATGTCGAGCACTTCAAGTGCGGGGTTCGAGATGGTTTCGCCAAACAGGGCTTTTGTGTTGGGACGGAAGGCTGCGGAGATTTCTTCTTCGCTGGCATCGGGATTGACGAAGGTCACTTCGATGCCTTGTTTCTTCATGGTGACTCCAAACAGATTGAACGTGCCGCCATAGATAGCCGATGAGCAGACAAAGTGGTCGCCTGCTTCGCAGATGTTGAAGATGGCATAATAATTGGCAGCCTGTCCGCTGGACGTCAGCATGGCGGCTACGCCTCCTTCAAGGGCCGCGATTTTGGAAGCAACGGCGTCGTTGGTCGGATTTTGCAGGCGTGTATAGAAATATCCGCTTTCTTCAAGATCGAACAGGCGTGCCATCTGTTCGCTGGTTTCGTATTTGAACGTAGTACTTTGATAGATGGGGAGCACGCGTGGCTCTCCTTTTTTGGGAGACCATCCGGCTTGTACGCAGAGGGTCTCGGGCTTGAATTGTTTTGCCATAATGCTATCTATTTTTTTTAGTTTCTTATCAATTAACATGTAACTGGTCGCAAAAGTAAGGAAAATAATGTAATTTTGTCCGCAATGAAGGTTAAATGATAATTTATTGGTGAACTGCCATACCAAAATATCGATTGTAGATTTATGATTCGCATCCTATTCGTAACCATTCTGTTGGCTATGTTGAGCTGTTTTGCGGCAGCGCAAGAGCAGCGCGCTACCCCGAAAGCTGGGGAAGGCATCTCTGCTTTTCTGGAACGAAACGGCCGGCCGGGAAGAACTTATTATAAGGAGTTTTTGGAATTGAATAAAAAGGCCCTGCGCGGAAAGGAAGAATTGCGTTTGGGAGTGAAATATCTGTTGCCGCCTTTGCGTACCAAAGGTGGTGAAGGTGGAAAGGAGAGTCGGCATCGGAAATCGGATAACAGAAAAAATGTGATTCACGAACCTCTCTTCGGGAAAAAGCTGGCTGATGTAAAGGTGACGGGAAACCGTCTGCAAGGAGCCTGCTTCTATGTGGTGAGCGGGCACGGAGGTCCCGATCCGGGTGCGATAGGCCGGATAGGGAAAACCGAGTTGCACGAAGACGAGTATGCATACGACGTAGCGCTACGGTTGGCGCGCAATCTGATGCAGGAGGGAGCCGAGGTGCGTATCATTATTCAGGATGCCAGGGATGGCATACGCGACGACCGTTACCTGTCGAACAGCAAGCGTGAAACCTGCATGGGCGATCCGATTCCTTTGAACCAGGTGGCAAGGCTTCAGCAGCGTTGTGCCAAGATCAACGAGTTCTATCGCAAGGACCGTAAGAACTATAAATATTGCCGGGCCATATTCTTGCATGTAGATAGCCGCAGCAAGAGTGCGCAGACCGACGTGTTCTTCTATTATGCTCCGCAAAGCACGTTGGGCAAGCGGCTGGCTACGGGCATGAAGAATACTTTCGAGTCGAAGTACGACCGGCATCAGCCTAACCGCGGTTTCGAAGGTACTGTCAGTGCGCGTCGCCTGTACGTGCTGCTCAATGCTTCGCCGGCAGCCGTATTTGTCGAGTTGGGCAATATTCAGAATGCTTTCGACCAGCGGCGTTTTGTACTCAGCTCCAACCGTCAGGCGCTGGCCAAATGGATGATGGAGGGTTTCATTGCCGATTACAGGCGTTCAAAATAAAGGTCCCGATTCGTCGCGAACCGGGACCGGTGGGAAATGGGGTATTTACATTTTGAAGAGCTTATTCTTTGACAGGCTCGCCGTTTTCATCCAGAATGACTTCCATTTCTTTTTCGTCTGTCGTCACAAGGATCAGTTTAAAGATCTTTTTGCCTTCTGTTTCTTTCACATAGGCTTCTTTTACACTTGCGCCTTCGTACGTGGCTGCCAGCTTTTCGAGGAGGGTTTGCGGCAGTGCGGAAGGATCCATTTTCACAAACTCGTCTTGCTGAACGGTGGTTTCCGTTGCATTTTCTGTTACCGGTTGGCTGACTTCTTGTGCAAACGTTGCAAAAGTGCTAACTCCGAGAATCATGGCTAATGTTACTAATACTTTCTTCATAATCGTTTAAGTTTAGGTGAATAATCAGTTTTATTGTTTCGCTCATTAACTGTAGTGCAAAGGAGATGCCAGCGGTGGAAGCCGCTTGTGGTATGCGGCTGTCTGCCTGTTAATGGTTGTTTATGCGGTGTATGACGGTAAACACTGGGGATGTTGGATTGATTCTGCTCACCGTAAGGCTTGGATGTTACGATAAGTCACTCATAAATAGCAGCTTGTACAGGTAAGTAAATGCTTCCGGCTTCGTTATTCTTGTTTCGGACTCAGAAAAAGCTTTTTGGGGGAGGAGAAGTCTGGTTTCAGATATGTTAGATTGTGCTTAGGTTTGTTTGCATAACTTTTACTGATTTCGGGGTGTGGATTATGCTCCGGGAAGTGGGGATATTGTAGAACATGCGCAACAAATTTGGGGAATTATTACCCATTATACCATATTGTAGGACGTTTTTTTACTTATACTTATTGTCGAAAGCAATATCTTGTTCAGACACTATGCAGGTGGTATGTTTACCGGATTCGGAGGCTTGAATCCGGAGGAAAAAAGTTTTGTTTCTGCTGAAAAATCTTATTCAGCCTTTTCTGTCTTTAGTTTTTTTCTTCTATATTTGCCGCGAATTGGTTTCATGCGGATGTTCATCTTCGTGAATTAAAAGGGAATCGGGTGAAAGTCCCGGACAGTCCCGCTGCTGTGAAGCTCCATTCAACGTTCCGACAAAAGCTTTTGCCACTGGTCAACAGAGGACTGGGAAGGTGTCGGAACGGGAGTCAGTCAGAAGACCTGCCATTTTCATCAAAGGCCGTTTTTACTCGTGGGATAGGAAAGCGGTGCGAAAAGATTCGATAATTAAATTTTTTGTTGGAAAGGAATGCCTATGGAAAAGGTATGTCCGCGTTGCAGGAGTGTGTTTGACAACAGGCACGATGATCCTCTGTCTGATCCTTTGTTGGGGTTGGAGGCAGACTTTTGTGTGCGTAGTTGTTCAGAGGAAAATGATTCCGGTAGTTTGTGTCCCGATCGTCAGGAGGCAGTGGAAACCTCGTTTTGTCCCGGTGATGAGTCTTTGGGGAAAAGTAAAATCAGGAAAGTGCTGATAGCCAACCGTGGTGAGATTGCGGTGCGTATCATGCGGTCGTGTCGTGAGATGAATATAGCCACTGTGGCTGTCTTCTCCGAGGCCGACCGTACTTCGCGTCATGTGATGTATGCCGACGAAGCTTATCCCATTGGACCGGCGGCTGCTACAGAAAGTTATCTGTGTATCGACAAAATACTGGAAGTGGCCAGACATTGCAGGGCCGATGCGATTCATCCGGGGTACGGGTTTCTGTCGGAGAATGCAGATTTTGTGCGCCGTTGTCAGGCCGAAGGATTACTGTTCATCGGTCCGTCGGCCGAAACGATGGAACTGATGGGTGATAAGATACGGGCGCGTATGCGCATGCAGGAAGCCGGGATTCCGGTAGTGCCCGGCATGGAGCGTCCGTTGCGCAATGCCGATGATGCACTCCGTTTGTGTGATGAGATTGGTTATCCGGTCATGCTGAAAGCCTCAATGGGTGGAGGTGGAAAGGGAATGCGGCTTATACGCGGTCGTGACGAGGTTGTCGAGGCTTACAATGCTGCCCGTTTGGAGTCGCTGTCGTCGTTTGCCGATGATACGGTTTATATAGAAAAGTATATAGAAGAGCCTCACCACATCGAATTTCAGATATTGGGCGACAATTATGGTCATGTGATTCATTTGTTCGATCGCGAATGTTCCGTTCAGCGGCGTAATCAGAAAGTGGTAGAGGAGAGTCCTTCCCCCTTTCTTACTTCTGACCTGAGGCAGGAGATGGGCAGAAAGGCAGTGGCGGCTGCAAAGGCCGTAGGCTATTCGGGGGCGGGCACCATTGAGTTTTTAGTGGACAGGCATCGTAATTTCTATTTTCTGGAAATGAATACCCGCCTGCAGGTAGAACATCCTGTTACCGAAGAGGTGGTTGGGGTCGATTTGGTGAAAGAACAGATACGGATAGCGGCAGGCGAACCGTTGCATCTGCGTCAGGACGGGTTGGTGCAACGCGGACACGCCATCGAGTGCCGCATCTGTGCCGAGGATACGGCTAACGGTTTTCTCCCTTCGCCCGGCGTCATTCATCAGATAATACGACCCAGCGGCATCGGTGTACGGGTAGACAGTTACGTTTACGAGGGCTACGAGGTGCCGGGTTGTTACGACCCGATGATAGGAAAACTCATAGTCTGGGCCACGACCCGGCAGTATGCCATCGAACGGATGCGTCGTGTGCTGTACGAATACAAGATTACCGGCGTGAAAAACAATCTGAGTTATCTGAGGCGCATCATGTATATGCCCGATTTTGTACGGGGCGACTATGACACACAGTTTCTAGCCAAAAATTCCCGTAAGCTGATGCGTGGCAGTGGCAACCATGAAGAGTTCGAGAATATGGTCGTCATCGCTGTCTATATCGACTATCTGATGAACTTGGAGGAAAACCGGAGCCATGTTTCGAGCGATCTGCATCCCATCAGCCGGTGGCGTGAGTTCGGCTTGCAGAAGGGAGTGTTAAGAATCTGATTCCAATTAAACCAAAAACTGAGCAGACAGATGGAAATACATATCGGAAACCGGACGGCAGATGTCGTCCTGATAGCCAAGAATGGAAACAAAGTGCAGGTGTCAATTGACGGAAAGCCTTACGAAGTAGATATTGTAATGGCCGAGAACGGAAGTTGCTCGATTCTGCATGAAGGCTATTCCTATAATGCGGAACTGACATCCGATGAAGGAGGCAAGCATTACGAGGTGAGCATGTTTTGTCGCTCCTATGGAGTGGATATTGTTGATACGCAGGCCAAGTATCTGCGCATGAAGCGTGGTGGAGACGAACAGCAGGCTGACTGCATTGTGGCTCCCATGCCCGGCAAGGTAGTCAAAGTGCCGGTGCACGAAGGCGACTTGTTGCAGGCGGGAAGCATTGCGGTGGTGGTTGAAGCCATGAAGATGCAGAGCAATTTCAAAGTCTCGACAGCCTGTCGGGTGAAGGCTGTGTTGGTGCGCGAAGGCGACTCGGTAAGTGCCAACCAGGTGATGATTAAACTGGATTTGACTGACAAATAACGATGAAATGAATATGACAACAAGAGAAGAAATATATGCCCGTTTTGACGAATTGGACAAGAGGGCGTTGCTTGGAGGCGGAATAGATAAATTGGAAAAACAGCACGGACAGGGCAAGAAAACGGCTCGCGAACGCATTGAACTGTTGCTCGACAAAGGTACGTTCAACGAACTGGACAGATTGGTTTGCCACCGTTGCACCGACTTCGGAATGGAAAAGAAACGTTTGTCGGGCGACGGGATCGTGAGTGGGTACGGGAAGATAGACGGGCGTACGGTTTTTGTTTATGCGTACGACTTTACGGCACTTGGCGGCTCGCTGAGCGAAACCAATGCCGGGAAAATAGTCAAGGTACAGCAACTGGCGTTGCGAAACGGAGCGCCGGTCATTGCCCTTAATGATTCGGGAGGTGCGCGCATTCAGGAAGGAGTGGGTAGTCTGGCCGGGTACGCTTCTGTCTTTTATCAAAATACGGTCGCATCGGGAGTGATTCCGCAGATTTCGGCCATTCTCGGTCCGTGTGCGGGTGGGGCGTGTTATTCGCCTGCCCTTACCGACTTTATTTTCATGGTGAAAGAGAACAGCTACATGTTTATTACCGGTCCGGATGTGGTGAAGACGGTGACCAACGAATCGGTCGGCAAGGAAGATTTAGGAGGAGCCGGGGTGCATGGCGGAATAAGCGGAGTGGCTCATTTCGTATGCAATGACGAGGAAGAAACGCTGATGTCCATCCGCGAGTTGCTTAGCTTTCTGCCTTCCAACAATATGGAGGAGGCTCCCTGGGTGGCGTGCACCGACGATGTACACCGTCGGGTGGAAGAGTTGCAGACTGTCATTCCGGAAGATCCCGGCCAGCCTTACGACATGAGGGATATTGTTGAACCCGTATTGGACAATCAGTACTTTTTCGAAGTTATGCCTCATTTTGCCAAAAACGTTATGGTGGGCTTTGGAAGGCTTGGCGGACAGTCGGTAGGCATTGTGGCCGATCAGCCGGCTTTTCTGGCCGGTGTGCTCGATATTGACGCCAGCGACAAGGTAGCTCGTTTTGTGCGTTTTTGCGATTGTTTCAATATTCCGTTGGTCACTTTTGTCGATGTGCCCGGTTTTTTGCCGGGGATGAGGCAAGAGCACGGGGGCATTATCCGCCACGGAGCCAAAATAGTATATGCGTATGCCGAAGCTACTGTGCCCAAGCTGACGCTGATTACCCGTAAGGCCTACGGTGGCGCTTACATCGTCATGTCGAGCAAACCTACAGGGACCGACGTGAATCTGGCTTTTCCGCAGGCCGAGATCGCCGTAATGGGAGCCGAAGGGGCTGTCAACGTTTTATACCGGAATGTCTCTGCCGATGAGAAAGCGGCTATTGTAAGCCGGTATGAAGAGCGTTTCTCGAATCCGTACCGGGCGGCCGAAAGGGGACTGATAGACGAAGTCATACTGCCACGCGATACACGCTACAAACTGATACAAGCACTGGAAATGTGTCGGAACAAGAATCAAAGTCTTCCGCCGAAAAAGCACGGCAATATGCCGCTATAATTGTTCAATGTGTGCGTATCCCTGAAGAAGTGATTTCTTTGGGGATACTTTCCGACGGAAGAATATCGGGGGCGGAGTCTGAATGAGTTTGTCCAAGTTGCTGTTTACAGAAGATCGGTTTGACTTCTTTACTTCTTGCCTGCCGGATACAGGAATTTACTTGCGAAACTATATGAATTTATTAACCGATGGACTGGCCTTTGGCTTCACTTTGTGATGACCTCTTTAAACGTGTGCTGCTGGCCGGAAATTTGAAAAACGAAATGAAAACAATGATGGAAACCAATAACTTTACTATTGTGAAGCGGGACGGATCGGCCGACCGCTTCTCGCTCGACAAGATTATGAATGCCATTATCAAGGCATTCCGTTCGGTGAACGAACCTGTCAGCCTGAGCAATGTCTCGAAAATCATCAGCCGGCTCGACCTGTACGACGGCATCAAGGTGGAAGAAATCCAGAACTTAGTGGAGGAAGCCCTGATGCGCGAGGGACATTATCGGGTGGCAAAGTCGTTCATGCTCTACCGGCAGCGTCATGCGGAGGACCGCGAAGTGATGGACGAACTGAAGTTCTTGTCCGACTATTGCGAGGCAACCAATGCCGCTACCGGTTCGAAGTACGATGCCAACGCCAATGTGGAGCACAAAAACATCGCCACGCTGATTGGCGAATTGCCCAAGTCGAACTTCATCCGCCTGAACCGCCGGTTGCTGACCGACCGGATGAAGAAAATGTATGGCAAGGAACTGGCGGACCAGTACCTTGACCTGCTGACTCACCACTTTATATATAAGAATGACGAGACGAGTCTGGCCAATTATTGTGCTTCTATCACGATGTATCCCTGGCTGACGGGCGGTACGAAGTCGATAGGCGGCAATTCGACGGCACCCACCAACCTGAAGTCGTTCTGCGGAGGCTTTGTCAACATGGTGTTCATGGTTTCGAGCATGTTGAGCGGAGCCTGTGCCACACCCGAGTTTCTGATGTATCTCAACTATTTCATCGGGCTGGAGTACGGCCGCGAGTATTACAAGGAGCCGGAAAAGGTGGTGGACCTTTCGCTGAAGCAGCGTACGGTCGATAAAATCATTACCGATTGCTTCGAACAGATTGTCTATTCCATCAATCAGCCTACCGGAGCACGCAACTATCAGGCTGTCTTCTGGAACATCTCGTACTACGACCGTTACTATTTCGAAAGCCTGTTCGGCGACTTCTTTTTCCCCGACGGCAGCAAGCCCGACTGGGAGGGACTGAACTGGCTGCAAAAGCGGTTTATGAAGTGGTTCAACCGGGAACGCACCAAGACGGTGCTGACTTTTCCGGTCGAGACGGTGGCTCTGCTGAGCAAGGACGGCGATGTGCTGGACCAGGAGTGGGGCGATTTTACAGCCGAAATGTATGCCGAGGGGCATTCCTTCTTTACTTATATGAGTAGCAGTGCCGACTCACTGTCCAGTTGCTGCCGCTTGCGCAACGAGATACAGGACAACGGTTTCAGTTACACCTTGGGAGCGGGTGGCGTATCGACCGGTTCGAAGAGCGTGCTGACGGTGAACATCAACCGCTGTGTGCAGTATGCCGTCAATCACCAGCTCGACTACAAAACGTTTCTGACCGATGTCATCGACCTGTGCCACCGGGCGCAGCTGGCTTATAACGAGAATCTGAAAGCGTTGCACGAACATGGCATGTTGCCCCTGTTCGATGCCGGCTACATCAATATGGGGCGGCAATACCTGACGATTGGTGTCAATGGTCTGGTTGAGGCTGCCGAGTTTATGGGAATCAAGATCAGCGACAATCCCGATTACCTGCGTTTTGTGCAGACCATTCTCGGGCTGGTCGAAAAGAAGAACAAGGAGTATCAGACGAAGAATGTCCTGTTCAATTGCGAGATGATTCCGGCCGAAAATGTGGGTGTGAAGCACGCCAAGTGGGACTTGGAAGACGGCTATTTCGTACCCCGCAGCTGCTATAACAGCTATTTCTACGTGGTCGAGGACGACTCGCTGAACATCATCGACAAGTTCAGGTTGCACGGCGCTCCCTACATCGAACACCTGACGGGCGGTTCGGCTCTGCATATGAACCTCGAAGAACACCTTTCGCAGGCACAATACCGGAAGTTGCTGAAGGTGGCGGCGGAAGAAGGATGCAACTACTTTACCTTCAACATTCCCAACACCATCTGCAACGAGTGTGGCCACATCGACAAGCGCTACCTGCGCGAGTGTCCCCATTGCCACTCCAGAAACGTGGACTACATGACGCGTATCATCGGCTATCTGAAGCGTGTCAGCAATTTCTCCGAGGCCCGTCAGCACGAAGCCGCCCAGCGCCACTATGCGGTGGCCGGCAACGAGTTAGGTTGAACGTTTTTAGTTCGTTGTCAATAAATAAGCTATGCTTAAGTATGTCAATGCCGGCATCGTGTTTCAGGAGATTCCCGATGAAGTGACGTTGTCCATCAATCTGTCCAACTGTCCTTGCCGTTGTCCGGGTTGTCACAGTGCGTACTTGTGGGGTGATGTCGGCAAACCTCTGACTCCTGCGACAGTAGATGAGTTTCTGGCGAAATACGCTTCGGACATTACCTGCGTCTGTTTCATGGGAGGCGATTCCGATCCGGCTGCCGTCAACGGATTGGCGGGCTATCTGCGCCGACGCTATCCGAAGCTGAAAGTAGCCTGGTATAGCGGACGTACCCTTCTTTCGCCAGCCATTTGCAGAAGCTGTTTCGACTACATCAAGATAGGCCCCTACATCCGGCATCTGGGAGGGCTGCGCCAACCTACCACCAATCAGCGCCTGTACCGGGTAGGTACGGCCGGCGAATTGATAGACATTACTTCCCGTTTCTGGAATCGCAACCGGCGCATCGGGTAATTCATCTCCCTATTTTTCCCAGTTAGGCAATCTTTTTTTCCTAACTGGGAAAAAATTTGGCGGCAGCAACTGTATGGAACACTCGCGAGCGACACTTGCACGGCTCGTGAGAGACACTTGTGTGGCTCGGGAGCAACACTTGCACGGCTCGCGAGCCATGCAGGCAATACTCGTGGGAGTTGCAGGCAAAACCCGTGGCAATTGCAAGTAAAACCCGAGGCATTTGCAGACAAAACTCGTGGACTTTTCAGACAAAACCCGTCGGCTTTTTGTTCAAATCCCGCCGGCTAATTACCGACGTTGCGCGGCAAAAGTAGGTAGTTGCAGGCGCCATGTAGGACTTTAGGGGTGAAAGATGAATACGCGGATGCCTTTGAAGTGCGGATATACACGTATAAAAACAGAATGCCGAAAATAGCTTTCACGCTTTCACCGGGGAATTTCTGACTGAAAATCAGTAGAATATGGTGAAAGATAAAGTTTCACCTTGATTCAGTGGAAAGCCGAAAAAAATGGATAAATCCGCGTTCGTCCGCCCTCATTCGCGTAGTCCGCGTATCTATCCTTCACCACAAACGGTTTATCTTCAGGGCGTTACGGTGAAACTTCACTTGGGAAATGCTGAAAAATGCATCACGGATTACTCAGATTATCACAGATTGATCATTCGGTGGTTGGTTGTATATGTATGTGGACACTACTTGCATAAGGGAAACGTTTGAGGTGGATGAAAGTAAGTTTGTTGTTCTTTTTAGAGTTTAATAATATGTATAAAAATGAATATGAAATATGGATAGCAAGTCCATCTGATAGAGAATATCTGGTTGCAGAAGTTTATCATAAGTTGTTGTTCGCTGAAATAAATCAAGAACATGGTTATCTGGAAATACAGATATATCCAACTTCTGACCGGAAAATCATGGTATCCTTAAACGATTTTGTTGAGGCACTCCATGCTGCCAAGGAACATCTTCAGGCCAAACATGTTCACGCGGCTGCTGAGGATCGGATAACAATAAGGCAAAAAGACAGTAATGAGGTTTGTTTACTTAGTGAAAACAGGATGTTTGCCACAATATCAAACGGCTTGTTAGAGCTAAATATTCCCCAAGGAAGCCTCCTGAAATTACCGTTGGATCGGTTTGTAGAGATCCTAAGCAGTTACATTATGGGATGACTTTCAGATGTGTCTGTACCTTTATGGGGCGTGGGTATATTCTTCTCCTGCAGTTCCCTGGTGTAATTCCTGTGAAAGCATGGAACGGAGTATTTTGCCCGATTGGCTGACAGCCGTTGGAATATTTAGCCCGCAGATGCCGATTTTCCGGATAAAATACTGTAACTTTGCCGTCCGATTATAAATGTAACTGATACGAATATGGCAGCAAAACCTTGTATTCCGAAAGGAACCCGTGACTTTTCGCCGGTAGAAATGGCGAAACGCAACTATATATTCAACACCATCCGCGACGTGTATCACCTCTATGGCTTCCAGCAGATAGAAACACCCGCCATGGAGATGCTTTCCACGCTGATGGGCAAGTATGGCGAGGGAGGCGACAAGCTCCTGTTCAAGATACAGAACTCGGGCGACTATTTCTCCGGCCTGACCGATGACGAACTGCTGAGCCGCAATGCCGCCAAGCTGGCCTGCAAATTCTGCGAGAAAGGCTTACGCTACGACCTGACCGTGCCTTTTGCACGCTACGTGGTGATGCACCGCGACGAAATTACTTTCCCCTTCAAGCGTTATCAGATTCAACCCGTATGGCGTGCCGACCGTCCGCAGAAGGGACGCTACCGCGAGTTCTACCAATGCGACGCCGACGTGGTGGGCAGTGATTCGCTGCTGAACGAGGTGGAACTGATGCAGATCGTTGACAAGGTGTTCAGCCGTTTCGGCATACGGGTGTGCATCAAGATCAACAACCGCAAGATCCTGACCGGCATTGCCGAAATCATCGGCGAGGCAGACAAGATAGTGGATATTACCGTAGCCATTGACAAGTTGGACAAAATAGGGCTGGACAACGTGAACGCCGAACTGCGCGAAAAAGGCATCGGCGACGAAGCCATCGCCAAGCTGCAGCCCATCATCCTGCTGAGCGGGTCGAACGAAGAGAAACTGGCTACGCTGAAGCAGGTACTGGCCGCCAGCGAAACCGGACTGAAGGGAGTGGAAGAGAGCGAATTCATCCTTTCGACCCTGAAGGGACTGGGACTGAAGAACGAATTAGAGCTTGACCTGACCCTGGCACGCGGACTGAACTACTATACGGGTGCCATCTTCGAGGTGAAGGCACTGGACGTTCAGATAGGCAGCATCACCGGCGGCGGACGCTATGACAACCTGACAGGCGTCTTCGGCATGGCAGGTGTGAGTGGTGTGGGCATCTCGTTCGGTGCCGACCGCATCTTCGACGTGCTCAATCAGCTGGATCTTTATCCGAAGGAAGCCGTGAACGGTACCCAGCTGCTCTTCATCAACTTTGGCGAGAAGGAAGCTGCCTTTGCCATGCAAGTACTGGCCCGGGTACGCGGTGCAGGCATCCGTGCCGAGATATTCCCGGATTGCTGCAAGATGAAAAAACAGATGAGCTACGCCAACGCCAAAGGTATTCCGTTCGTAGCGCTGGTGGGCGAGAACGAGATGAACGAAGGCAAAGTGACCCTGAAAAATATGGAGACCGGCGAACAGCGGTTAGTGACTCCCGATGAACTGGTGGCAGAGCTGAGCAAATAAATAAAAGATAAAATACTATTAAAAAGGAGCATTTTCTGCTCCTTTTTTCGTATATTTGTGGGGTATAGGAGAGCTTTGGGTGGAAAAGTTCAAGCAAATCGGACTTTTTACTGTCACTTTCGCTATATTGTCATATTGTTGCAAAGAGAATGT
>ERZ780208.2461-NODE-2461-length-12718-cov-8.204059_pt1 | contig 12718 bp, 18 predicted proteins | sample MGYA00511167_ERZ780208 | MGnify/ENA primary metagenome ERZ780208 (study PRJEB29588, sample SAMEA2159202) | human gut metagenome | biome: human gut; feature: human-associated habitat; material: faeces | place: Denmark | collected 2008/2010 ... | reverse complement strand
CAGTCCGCCTGACGGCGGCGCTGCAAAGCAGCTCCCCTAGCGAGGGGAGCCTTTCTCAAAGGAAGGAGCTTCAAAGTGAAAGTAAGAGTAGTGAAGGACCATTTTTGCGGGACAGGCTGGCGGGCGGAGCCGGAGACGCTGTACCTGGGCGGCGTGGGCGCCGTATACGTGGAAAAGCTCGAATTCGAGCTGCCGGAAGAGTGGGACGGGCTGGCCGTGACGCTGCACATCGAGCAGGAGGGCGGGACTATGCCGCAGCCGATGCTGCTGGATGGAAATAATAACGCTCCGGTGGACGGGCGTTTCACGACGGCGCGGCAGGGCCTCTGGATGCTGATGGCCACGGACGGCGAAGGCCGGCGCGAGATGACCATGCCCGGGAAATATGTGTGCTACCAGACGCTGGAAAACGGCGAGGGAACTGGCGCAGACGGACCGGCGATGCTGCTGCGGTATCAATATTTACAGCTGGTGCTTGAGCAGGAAGCCCGGGCAGCGCTGGAAGCACAAAGAGCCGCCCGATACCGGCAGTGGGTGGCCGACCGATGCGCTGCAAAGGAACACGCGCTGCTGCTTGAAGCGCTGAGCGGAATGCGTTACTCCGACGCCAGCGCATGGGACATGATAGCGCAGCTGAAGCAGCGCTGGAACAGCCCCCCGCCGGAGCAGGCAGAGCCGGTGGCAGTGGAGAGCATCCGGCTGGACAGCAAAGAGCTGAGCATAAAAGTGGGAGAGTCCTGCCCCCTGAAAGCCACGGTGCTGCCCGGAAGCGCACCTCAGACCGTGGAGTGGATGGCCGAACCGGAAGGCATCGTGCAGCTCCGGGAAAATACTCTGACCGCCGTGAAAGGCGGCACAGTGCTCCTGACGGCCATCGCAGGCGGAAAGCTGGCGCAGCGCAGAGTGCGGTCGGTGGCTGTATCGCTGGAAAAGCTGGCGCTGGACAAACCGTCCGTAAAGCTGAAACAGGGCGAGTCTGTGACTCTGACCGCGACTTTGACGCCGACCCAGTCCACCGTGACAGCGGTGAGCTGGACAACGAACAATGCGGCGCTGGCTGTGATGAAAGACCAGACGACCGCCGTAGAAAACGGAAAGGCCGTGAACACGCTGGCAGCCCTGAAGGACGGCAGCTGCATCATTACTGCTGCCGCCGGAGGAAAGAGCGCCGTGTGCAGCGTCACGGTGGAAAAGAATGGACAGAGCGGCGGGGATGAACCTGCCATCGTGATGTATGCGGTATCCAACCGGCTGAACGGGCTGAGCACGAGCCGGGCGGACGTGGTCGTCCAGAGCGGCAAGGCGTACACCGCGGCTCTGACGCTGAACGAGGGATACTGGCTCATATCCATCAAAGTGACGATGGGCGGCGAAGACGTGACAGCCACCGCATGGAACGAGAAAAAGATGACCGTCTCCATCCCCGATGTGACGGGAAACATCGTCATAACGGCAGAGGCGAAGCTCCCGATGCTGAAGGAACTGGCGGTGGGAGCGGTGACAAAACTGGTGGAAAAGGACGGGGCAGCGGCGGAAGAATTCGTGGTCATAGCGCAGGACTACGAGAAAGAGCTGAACGGTGAAGGCCGGACGCTCCTTGCCCGGCGGCACGGTATCACCGAAAAAAAATGGAACACGACATGGTGTACGTATGCCGACAGCCTGATTGACGTCTACCTGAACAGCGAATACCTGAAGGACGCCCCACAGGCGCTGAAAGACATTCTGACGGAGACGAAATTTTACTACACGCCCGGCTACTCCGGAAGCGGCAGCAGTTATACAGGAAGCCACACGGTGACCACGCTGAGCCGGAAGGTCTTTTTGCCCTCGTGCTATGAGTTCGGATTCGAGTCATACGGATACACTTCGGCCAGCAGCCCGAAATACTACCACCTGGAAGGCTCGACCTTTGCCGATGCAAAGAAGCTTGCTCTGGCGCTGCTGGCGGCGGATGCCGAAACGGCGGGAAGCGTACCGAACACCTATTTCCATTTCTGCCTCTGGACCCGGACGCCGGTACTGAACGACTACGGCAGCGGCCTGACCGGAAGTGCACTGAAAGAGTATCTGTACAAGGGCGCTGAAGCGGTGTGGGCGCAGATGCTGACGGCACCGGATAAGCTGGACTGGGGCGGATACAAGGTGAACGAACCGGAAAACATGAGCTGGCCTGACCTTTACAGGTGCTGGACGCACCCCTGTTTTACACTGCCGGGAAATACCGTTATCGACGCAAAGGGAAATATTGTGGAGGTGAGAGAAGAATGAGCACGGATAATGCACTGGACGCCCTGACGGCGCGGATGCTGGAAGCCGTAAAGAACACCCGCGAAAGCGCGGACTCCGCTGCAGCCAGCGCCCAGCAGGCACAGAAGATGGCGGAGGGAGAGATGCAGGGAACGTCGCTGACTGGCGCAGAGAAAAAGCTGCTGGTGCAGATATTGCAGCGGGCGGCGAACAAGAACAGCGAGATGCAGCCCGCGGTGGATGAGCTGAAAAAGCTCTGGAAGGAGAGCTCCTGATGATAGAACGCAATATCTCCCTCGCCTCGACGGGTTCGGCGCGGACATCGGGCTGTGACAACCAGCTGCGTCTGGGCTACAGCAGGAACCGGGGGATATACCGGCTGAACATCACCCAGACCGGCGAGTGGGAGGGAATGACCATCCGAGCGCTTTGGCACACAGAGCGGGGAATGCTGTTTTCGTCGCTCGTGGAGGACGGAAAAATAGAAGTACCCGCCATCGTGACCTCTACACCCGGGTGCGGCAGGCTCGTCTTTGAGGGAAGCGACGGAACCCGCACCCTGACCAGCGCGGACATCAGGTACAGCGTGGCCATGAACAGCGGCACGATGGGGGACATCCCCGAACCGCCGGTGCCTGCATGGCAACAGCTGGTAGCCCTCGTGGAGCAGGCAAAGGACGAGGCGTGGCAGGCCGGAGAGGACGCCAGACAGAGCGCCGCAAAGGCCAATGAAGCATATGAGAACACCCTCGGCGCAAAAGACTCGGCTGTAACGGAGATACGCAAAGCCGAGACGGATGCACTGAACAATGTGGAGGCATCAGCCGGCCCGGCGGCGTCTGCGGCTGCGGATGCTGCCGCAGCAGGCGCAAAGGAAAAAACCGAAAAGGCCATTCAGGAAGTAAAGGACAGCGCGGTAAAGGAAGTGAAAGATGCCGCAGCAGGGGCAGCCGCCCGCGCTGCCCAGTCGGCAACGGATGCGGCCAGCTCTGCCGCCGAGGCAAAGAAGACAGCTCAGGACATCCAGGGCTACTACGACGGCGTACAGGATCTCGTGACCGACACGCTGCGAGACTACACCGGCGGCTACTACCGCAGCTATGACTTGACCATCCCGGCGGCGGGCTGGAAAGAGATGGCCAAGTCCGTAGGACGGTACTGGTACAGCTGCGACGTGGCCATCGAGGGGTGCGACAGCTCTTACGTCCCGATGGGGACCCTGACGCTGGACACGGCCGGAGAGGTCGAAAAAGCAAACCTTGCGACTGTGCTTCAGACCGTGGAGGGCGGTGTGCGGTTCTACGCTGCCATCCCCCCGAAGGTGAACATCCGTGCCTTTGTAACGCTGTTTGCAAAGGGAACAGCATCGATGCAGCAGGCATCCGCTGAAGAAGTGCAGAGGATGCTTGACGAAATTTTTAATGGATAAAAGAAAGAGAGGAAAAAACACATGGCTAGTTATGATTTGACCCGTATCCCCGCGCTGCGCGACCTGCAGGAGCTGGGCCGCCGCCAGAAGAATGTGACGGACGGTCTCGGCCAGCGCGTATCTGCGCTGGAGACCAATGCTCCCACCAAGGTGAGCGACCTGACGAACGACAAGAAATATCAGACGGAGACGGAAGTCTCCGCCGCCATCAACAAAGCTGTCGCTGCGGCAGACCACCTGAAGCGCAAGATCGTCGCCTCGACCGGGGACATCGACCTGAAGGCGGCAGACGCTGCACAGTACATCTACATGGTCCCGAAGGGTACTGCCGGTACCTCCGACAAGTACGACGAGTACATGGTCATCGACGGCGTGCTGGAAAAGATGGGCGACTGGAAAGTGGATCTGAGCGGCTATGTCCAGAAGGAAGCCGGCAAGGGTCTCTCGACCAACGACTACACCAGCGCGGACAAGCAGAAAGTGACCAACATGGAAAAGACCATGGACGCCCGCATCACCGCCAGCATAGCGACCGACACCGAAGTAAACGCGATGCTGGATGAACTGTTTGGCTCTTAAAGGAGGACAAGATGGGGATAACGCTTGCTCATCTGAAGGAAGCCGTGGACCGGCTGCTGGACAGGATCGCGCTGGTGGCTAAAACGGCCTCCAAGAGCATCGAAGAGATGGGAAAGACAAAGGCAGATAAGGTGAACATCATGTCTTTGACCATCCCGGCCAGCGGCTGGTCGAGCGACAGCACTGAGGGATGTCCGTATTATCTGGACATCCCGGTGTCCGGCCTGACGGCAAACGACTGTGTGGCCGTAGTGGTAGCACCGACCTGTGCAAAGACCGCCCTGACGGCAGGGCTCACATCGACCGAAAGCTTTGCAGGAAAACTGCGGCTGCGAGCGCAGCAGACGCCGACAGCTGCCATCACGGCAGTTTATTACATTGTGAAATAGGAGGGATGGACCTATGGCATGGGGTCCCATATCGGTCGGCGGCAGTGTGAGCGGCTACACGCTGCCGACAGCAACGGCCAGCGTCCTTGGCGGCGTGAAGACCGGCAGCAACATCACCAACTCCGGCGGCACCATCAGCATCACCAAAGCCAACGTGACGGCAGCGCTGGGCTATACGCCGCCCACGACCAACACCTGGCGCGGCATACAGGACAACCTGACCAGCACGGCCACCGACCAGAGTCTGAGCGCAAATCAGGGCAAGGTGCTGAAAGGCCTCGTGGACGGCAAGGCGGCGTCCAGCCATACCCATGACGACCGGTACTACACCGAGAGCGAGATGAATACCAAACTCAACGGCAAAGCCAACAGTTCCCACACCCACAACTATGCCGGGTCTTCGAGTGCGGGCGGCACGGCCAACTCGGTCAACGGCCTGACTTTTGCCGCCCAGACCACCGACCCGGGGGCGGGAAGCGCATTGACCACCAACAAGGTGCTCATCGTGTACGTGTAAAGGAGGCCGGATATGGCAAAAGCAGTTTATGTGGGCGTTGGCAGCAAAGCCCGCAAGATGAAAAAAGCCTACATCGGCATCGGCGGTAAGGCCCGCAAGGTCAAGAAAATGTACATCGGTGTCGGAGGCAAGGCGAGGCTGTGCTACAGTGCGGAGGCTGACAAATTTGGAACTGCGACACCGCTGAGTAAATACAGAATCTTCCTTGCCGGAACGACAGTTGGCGGATATGCCCTGTTCGGAGGCGGCGGTTATGATAGCGACGCCCGAAAAGGCGAGGCCATAATGGACGCATACAACGCATCTCTCACCCGGACGACTGCAGCTTCCTTGAGCGTGGCAAGGCAAGGATTGACGGCGATAACGCTGGGGAATCACGCACTATTCGTCGGTGGACGAAGCGGAGACACGTCCTTTGGCACGGTGGATGTCTACGATGCATCTCTTACCCGGACGACCGCTACAGAGCTGAGTATTGACCGATATGACAGCGCCACAGCAGTTGTAGGTTCCTATGCGCTTTTTGCTGGCGGCAGAAGGAATAATGGCTTATTTACAATGTCGCAGTCCGCCGTAGATGCATACAACACGTCTCTCACCCGGACGACTGCAACTCCGCTACCCAGTAATGTATACGCCTGTGCAGGAGGCACAGTCGGAGGTTATGCAGTGTTTAGCGGCGGCAGCAGCATGAACTCGGATTCGACTCTTGTTGAAACCATTGGGGCTCTGGAGATAGTGCGCGCATATGATTCGTCTCTTACGTCCAGTAAGGCCGCGCCCTTGAGTTGCCCCAGAGCAGTCCATTCCGCCGCAACCATCGGGAATCATCTTCTTTTTGCAGGAGGATACAACAGCACTACGGGAAAATACCTCTCCACAGTAGAATCGTACGACGCCTCGCTGACCCGAAGCACTGCCGTCGAATTGAGCAGCGCAAAGAACGGCCTGGCCTCGGCCACAGTGGGCGAATACGCAATGTTTGCAGGTGGCTATAAAGGCAACAGCGATGCAGCCTATGTGGCAACGGTGGATGCATACAACACCGCGTTAACCAAGACGACTATGCCAGACTTGAGTGTCGGACGGTATGGCCTTGCATCTGCTGTAATTGGAGATTATGCGCTGTTCGCAGGCGGTATCTCAAAAATCCAGGGCCCGGCATACAAATATCAGGATGTCGTCGATGTCTATTCGGCGTAATGAAAGGAGAAATCAAAATGGCACGATACAAAATTTACGACAACACATCCGACGTCATCACCCCGGTGGGCGAGAAGCTCACCGCTGAGCAGTGGCTGGACCGTTACCAGTGGGGCCGCTACACCAAGATGATCGTGGGCGGCGGCATCATCAACGGCAGCGTCGCACTGGTCTTCGACGATGAGGTGGAGCGTTACCGCAAGGCAGGCTGCGATTTCAGTGCCTGCACCACCGACGAGGACTATCTGGCCGCCATCGAGGCCTTTGAGGATAACCCTCCCATGGCAGACGCCGGCGTCTCCGACCAGACCCGCATTGCGGACGCTCTGGAAGACATGGTGGCGCTGAGCCTGCCGGACGCAGAATGAGAAAGGAGAACGAAGTTATGAGCAACAAGGAAAAACTGACCGAGCGCTGGACGCAGGGCCGTATCTCTGAGGCGATGCTGCGGGTGTATGTCCGCAAGGGCATCATCACCAAGGCGGATTTCGAGGAGATCTGCGGGAAGAAATATTAAACCTCTCAGGCGCTTCGCGCCAGCTCCCCTATTAGGGGAGCCCAGGAGGAGAAAGGATTTGAAATGTCCATCAGAGAATATTCCATGACCCGCGACTCCACCCGGCAGCTCTCGCCCAGCTTCCGCGTCCGCGAGTTCGCCTGCAAGGGCAGCGACGCCGTCCTCATCGACGACGAGCTGGTGGTGCTGCTGCAGTGCATCCGGGAGCACTTCGGTAAGCCGGTACATATCACCAGCGGCTACCGCACCGCCGAACACAATGCCGCCGTGGGCGGTAGCAAGAGCAGCCGGCACCTGCTGGGCCGGGCAGCGGACTTCTATGTCGAAGGTGTGCCGGTAGCGACAGTCGCCGCCTACGCTGAGACCTTGCTTCCCGGGCGCGGCGGCATCGGGCGGTACCCGAAGGATGCAAAGCATCCCAAGCGCATGACCGGCTGGGTACATATCGACACCCGGACGAATAAGTCCAGATGGAAGGGGTGAGACCGATGGAGACTGTTCTCGCAGCGCTTATCACCGGGGCCGTGACTCTCATCGGCGTACTCATCGCCAACAGCCGCAGTCAGGCTGTCACAGACACCAAGCTTGAGGAGTTGACCCGCGAGGTGCGGGCGCACAACAACTTCGCCCAGCGCGTCCCCGTGCTGGAAGAGCAGATGAAGGTGGCAAACCACCGCATCGCCGATTTAGAAGCAAACGAACATACAAGAGAAAGGAATTGAGCCGTGAACGCACATATCATTACCAACCGTACCGTCTCCGCCGGTACTCTGACCCGTACCGCAGCGCTGGGCCTCGCCCTGACAAATCAGCTGCTCAGCGCAGCGGGCAAGCCTTTGCTGCCCATCGACAACGCCCAGCTCGAGCAGATGATCTGCACCGGCTTCACCGTCGGTGCAGCACTGGCCGCATGGTGGAAGAACAACAGCTTCACCCCTGAGGCCATCGAGGCGGATGCATTCATGGCAAGGATGAAAAAGAGAGTGCGGTGAGAGCTGTATAGTCTAATAATGCCTCCTTCAAAATTTTTTCGAAGGGGGCATTATTATATGGTATGGAAAAGAAATGAGGTAATGAAGCAAGAAAACCGCCTGGATTCTGACGAATCTAGGCGGTTTTTGGTGGAGCGGGCAATGGGAATCGAACCCACCTCCTCAGCTTGGAAGGCTGATATACTAGCCGATGTACGATGCCCGCATTTACGAACGATATTATAGCATGTTCCGGCACAAATGTCCAGCCCAATTTTTGTGTGTTCCTTAAAGCACCGGAAAAGAATGCCGGAACGGCCTTGCTTTTCCATACGGCTCTGCTACAATAGAAAAGAACGGAGGGAGAGAGGATGGAGCCGGAAGCAGAGATCATTCGTGCGCAGCTGGTTGTCCTGCGGGATGAAGCATACCGCACCTTTCACAGTGCGTTGATGCCCACCGTGCCGCCGGAAACGGTGATCGGCGTGCGCGTTCCGGCTCTGCGCAAGTTGGCAAAACAGCTCGCAGGCACAGCGCAGGCAGAAGTGTTTTTACAGGCCCTGCCGCATGGATACTACGAAGAGAACAACCTCCACGCGTTTCTGATCGAACTTATCCGGGACTACGACAGGGCGCTGGCTGAAACGGAAGCGTTCCTGCCCTACATCAACAACTGGGCCACCTGTGACTGCTTTTGCCCCAAAGTGTTTGCAAAACACAAGAAGGAACTGCTGGTGCCCATTCGCCGCTGGCTGGATTCGGGCGAGGTGTACACCGTGCGCTATGGCATGGAGATGCTGATGCGCTATTATCTGGATGATGCATTCCGGCCGGAATATCTGGAATGGGTGGCCGATGTGCGCAGCACGGAATACTATATCAATATGATGCGGGCATGGTATTTTGCCACAGCACTGGCAAAGCAGCCGGATGCCGCGCTGCCGTGGCTCACAGAAAAGCGGCTGGATCTGTGGACCCACAACAAAGCCATCCAGAAAGCGGTGGAAAGCCGCCGCATTCCGCCCGGAATGAAGCAGCTGCTGCGCGGTCTGCGCAGCCGTTCATAAAAGCTTCCGGATTTCCGCGCAGATTTCCTGTTTACTTTATGGATGTTTTATTGTAAAATAAGCTATAGTAAAAAATGCCAGGGTATGCCTATGCCCTGACGGAAGATAAAAACAGGTGGTGTTTGGATTATGGCATTGAAATATCAGCGTATCCTTCTGAAGATCAGCGGTGAGGCCCTCGGCGGCGAAAAGGGGACCGGCTTCGACGAGCCGACCATGGACGCGATCTGTGGAGGCGTAAAGAAGGCCCATGAGCTGGGCGTTCAGATCGGCATCGTTGTGGGCGGCGGCAACTTCTGGCGTGGCCGTTCCAGCGGCAAGATGGAGCGTACGCTGGCCGATAAGATCGGTATGCTGGCAACGGTGATGAACGCCCTGGCTGTCTCCGACAAGCTGGAGCAGCTGGGTGTGCCGACCGAGGTGTTCACCTCCATCACCATGCCGCAGGTGGCCCCGGCCTTCACCCGCAAGGAAGCTCTCCACGCAATGGAAGAGGGCAAGATCGCCATCTTCGGCGGCGGTACGGGCAACCCCTTCTTCTCCACCGACACGACCACTGCTCTGCGCGCCGTTGAGGTGAGTGCAGACATCATGTTCAAGGCCACGATGGTGGACGGCGTCTATGACAAGGACCCCCATAAGTACCCCGATGCCAAGAAGTACGAGACCCTTACCTTTACCAAGGTGCTGGAAGACCGTCTGGCTGTTATGGACGGCACTGCCGCCACCCTCTGCCGGGACAACAAGCTCCCCATCCTCGTGTTCGACCTGGCCGACCCCGACAACATCGCCCGCGCTGTGCAGGGTGAGAACGTGGGTACGCTGGTCTACGAGGGCTGAGCATACTGCCCCGCTTCCGACAATAGAATATGCCAGACGCCTTTTCGCGGCTGGTGAGAATTGATAACAAACAGGAGACAAGGACAATGAGCAGCAACACCAAGGCATTCGAAGACAAGATGAAGAGCGCAGTCGAGCATCTGGAGCGCGAGCTGAAGACCGTGCGCGCAGGCCGTGCCAACCCCGGCGTTCTGGACAAGGTGACCGTGGATTACTATGGTTCGCCCACGCCCATCCAGCAGGTGGCTTCTGTGGCTGTCAGCGAGGCCCGCACCCTGACCATCACCCCGTGGGACCGCACTCTGCTGCGCGCCATCAGCAAGGCCATCCTGGCCAGCGATGTGGGCATCAACCCCATTGATGACGGCCAGACCATCCGTCTGAACTTCCCGGCTCCTACCGAGGAGCGCCGCAAGCAGCTGGCCAAGGAAGTCTCCAAGATGGGCGAGGAGGCAAAGGTCGCTGTCCGCAATGTCCGCCGCGACGCTATGGACAAGGCCAAGGCCATGAAGAAGGCTGGCGAACTGACCGAGGACACCCAGAAGACCATGGAAGAGGACGTCCAGAAGCTGACCGACAAGTACGTGAAGAATATCGACGCTGCTGTGGAAGAAAAGCAGAAGGAGATCATGTCCGTCTGATTCTGACTGCAAGCAAGCAGGGAGGTGCCGTGCGCTGAAAGAAGGTGCGCGGCACTTTTTGCCAGACTGAAAATAGAGGAATAAGATCATGGAACATCCAAAGGATTTTGCAAAGGGGCTGTCCATCGGCATCATCATGGACGGCAATGGCCGCTGGGCCAAGAGCCGCGGCCTGCCCCGTACCGCCGGCCACAAAAAGGGCGCACAGGTCTTTCAGGACATTGCGAACTACTGCGATGAGCTGGGTGTGGAGTCGGTGTATTTCTACGCATTCTCGACCGAAAACTGGAAGCGTCCCGCCGAAGAAGTGGGTGCTATCATGCGGCTGTTCGGCGAGTACCTCATCAAGGGCTTCGACTACAAGAACCGGAACATCCGCATCTGCTTTATGGGCGACCGCACTGCGCTGGACCCCAAGCTGCAAAAGCTGATGAACGAGCTGGAGACCGACTCGGCTTCCAAGACCGGTCTGACCGTCAACATCGCCGTCAACTACGGTGGACGGCCTGAGATCGTCCGGGCGGCCCAGAGTCTTGCGGCCAAGGTGGCTGCGGGCGAGATGAAGCCCGAGGACATCACGGAAGAGGCTCTTTCGGCCCAAATGTACACCGCCGGCCAGAAAGACCCCGACTTCATCCTCCGCCCCAGCGGAGAAAAGCGGCTCTCCAACTTCATGCTCTGGCAGGCAGCCTACTCGGAGCTGGTGGAGATGGACGTTCTGTGGCCTGATTTCACCCGTGATGACCTCGATGCCGCCATCATGGAGTTCAACCGGCGTTCCCGCCGCTTCGGCGGACTTTGAGCGCAGCAAACGATACGCAAGATGCCGCGCGGCGTGCGCGGCCCCCGGAGAGCGTCCGGTATTTCCTCAGGCGCTGACGCTGCAGACCCTGCCAGAGCAGGGGAGCGGCTCCCGGACGAAACAAAGGAGAACATGAAACTATGAAAACACGAATCATCACAGCCGTGGTGGGCCTGATCGTTCTGGCAGGCGTCCTGTTCACCTTCGATACGCTGGTGTTCAATCTGGTCATCGCGGCCATCACCCTCATCGCCCTGCATGAAATTTACTCTGCGCTGGGTTTTGAAAAGCAGGACTGGCCGCTGCTGGCCGTTCTGGTACCCTACACACTGCTCATCATGCTGTCGAGCTACAGCGTCTGCCGGGCGATGGTGATGCCCGCTTCCTTCCTCGTGGTGCTGTTCTATGCCATCTACCTTGTAGTGCGCAACGGCGTCATCAGCTACCAGAAAGCCAGCGGCCTCGCCATGTTTTCGGGCATCGTGATCTTCTGCTTCTACTCGTTCATCCGGCTCAAGGAGATGCTGCCGGTGGAGGAATATGGCTACGACGCCATCTTCTTCATCCTGCTCATCCTCTGCTTCGCCTGGGGCGGCGATACCTGCGCCTACTTCGCGGGCCGCGCCTTTGGCAAGCATAAGCTCTGCCCGGTGGTCAGCCCCAAAAAGACGGTGGAGGGCGCTGTGGGCGGCGTGCTGGGCACTATGGTATTCGGTGTGCTGGTCACGGTCATCTACTCCATCGCAGCAGACCGGATGGAAGAGTTCACCCGCTCCAATATTGGCGTATCCATGTATGTCATCATTGCGCTGCTGGCCTGCGTGGCTGCGGTGCTGGGCATCTACGGCGACCTGTTCGCCAGCGTGGTCAAGCGCCAGTGCGGCATCAAGGACTACGGCACCATCTTCCCGGGCCACGGCGGCATCCTTGACCGCTTTGACAGCGTGATGTTCATCGCGCCCTTCGTCACGATGGTGGTCATCGCAGCATTCTACGATTAAAATCAGCAGGAGGTAGATTCTTTATGGCTAAGAAAATCACGCTGCTGGGTTCTACCGGCTCCATCGGCACCCAGAGCCTTGACGTCATCCGTGCTCAAGGGTATGAGGTGTTCGGCCTGTCGGCCCACAGCCAGACGGATAAAATTTTGCAGCAGATAGAAGAATTCCACCCGAAATATGTTTGCATGACCAGTGAGGCCGGCGCCGAAAAGCTTTCGGCTGCGCTGGCTGGCCGCGCCGATGCACCCAAGCTCCTGACCGGCCCGGAGGGCCTCAAGACCCTCGCCGCGATGGACGGCCCGGACGTGGTGCTGAACAGCGTGGTGGGCATCGCGGGCCTCGGCGCAAGCCTTGCCGCCATCGAGAGCGGCCATGACCTCGCCCTCGCTAACAAGGAAAGCCTTGTCACCGGCGGCCATCTTGTCACTCAGGCCGTGGCGAAGCACGGCGTCAAGCTGCTGCCCGTGGACAGTGAGCACTCCGCCATCTTCCAGTGCCTGCAGGATAAAGAG
>ERZ780208.2456-NODE-2456-length-12748-cov-7.364216_pt1 | contig 12748 bp, 13 predicted proteins | sample MGYA00511167_ERZ780208 | MGnify/ENA primary metagenome ERZ780208 (study PRJEB29588, sample SAMEA2159202) | human gut metagenome | biome: human gut; feature: human-associated habitat; material: faeces | place: Denmark | collected 2008/2010 ... | reverse complement strand
ACTCATTTTACCGACCAATATGACTCATTTTACTCACCAATATGACTCATTTTACTCACCAATATGACTCATTTTACTTTATCCATCCGCCCTCTCCGCGCCCACAATATTATGCAAATAGTAAGCATACAAAGCTTTTTTCAACATTCTGACAGCCAAAACACGAGATAGCCGGCACAAAATCTTGCTCATGACACTTATTTTCCGTATATTTGCACTATCGTTTTGAACAAATGACCATGAACAAGATAACAAACATCATAGCCACCGCCATCATCCTCCTGTCATTCTCCTGCTCACGGTTTGAATACCGCAAGAGCCTCATCGTGGCCGACAGCCTGACCGAAACCGATCCCCAAAGAGCAGTCGCCATGCTCGACAGCATGGCCCCGATGATGGTCGGAGCCCCAAAACACGAACAGATGTTCCACCGGCTGCTGCAAATCAAGGCTGCCGACAAATCGTACATCAAGCACTCTTCAGACAGCACCATCCTTTCGCTCGTGGAATATTACGAGACAAAAGGCGACAAGACACTGCTGCCCGAGGCTTATTATTATGCGGGAAGCATATATCGTGACCTCAATGACGCGCCGCGGGCATTGGAGTATTATCAGAAAGCGGAAGAATCATTACTTGATAATACAGACTTAAAGATCAAAAGCAAACTGCACAATCAACAAGGCTATCTTTTTCTTTTTCAATATCAGAACAATAAAGCAATCAGTCATTTCAAATCAGCTTACGAATATGAAAGAAAGAACAAAGACACGACCATGATGACATATTGTCTAAAGAATATTGCATTTGCTTTTGGAGAGAATAAAGACCAAGATAGCTGTCTGTTCTACTATCAAGAGGCATACAAATTGGCCAAAAACAAAAAAGACTCCATTCTGGTACAGGATATTATGGGACAAATGGCATCATTCTATACTAAAAAGAAAGACTATGACAAAGCCAAAGAATATCTTATGCCGTCATTAGCATCAACCAACAATAACAACAAAAGTGCATATTACAGTATTGCGGCTAACATCTATATGGGAACAGAAGAATACGATAGTGCCCTTTACTACTGCAAAGAACTTCTAAAAAGCGGTTCCATACATGCCAAACAGAGTGCAAGCAGAAGATTGGCATATATATATTTGGATAAAAAAGACTTTCCAAATGCTCAAAAGTTCCTTCTCTTATTCAAGGAGCAGACCGATTCCGTAAATAAAATCACGGCAATCGAATCAATAAACAGAATGAACGCACTCTACAACTACAACCTCCGTGAGAAGGAAAACATCATGCTGAAGGCTGAAAACATCAAAAAGAAATCGTCACTAATCATAATGATTGTCATATTTTTCACAATCCTCATTCTATCTGCAATTTATATATACCGAAATATCCAAAAACAAAAACTACAGATTGAAAAAGTCAAGAAACTGAGAAAGAAACTATATGAACAAAGCACTGAGTACATACAAAGGAATAATGAAAAAATAAACGCTTTGGAACAAGAACTCAAAAAGACATCCAACGAAAACCATTTGCTGATAGAAAAACTCGAAGAACAACGCGCAGACCTTATCCTCGCCAATGAGACCGCCATCAGGAAACAGACAAGGAACGAATCGGCAAAAGCAAGAATCGTCGCTACCGACATCTTTAAAACCATCCAAGACTACATCAAAAAAGAAAAAGTAGTCAATGGAAAAGAATGGAAAGAACTGGATGAGGTAATGAATAGGGAGATTCCTGATTTCAAAACCAATCTATACAGCTACTATAATATCAGCCCGCATGAATACCACATCTGCATGCTCATACGCTTAGAGTTCTCACCAACGGACATGGCCATGCTCTTGGGCTGCACCACCAGCGCCGTGTCTAAAGCGCGCAAACGGCTACAGGAAAAATTCTTCAGCGATCACGGCGCAGGCAAAGATTTCGACGCTTTCGTAAAAACACTATAAATCAAGCTATTATCAACGAGTTGTCAATTCCATGTCAACTCGTTTTTTCATTGTCAATTTCTTGTCAACTGCTTTTCTTCATAGTTTTCCAACTTCGCTATACCTTTGCAGCGGAATTCGAAACCAACAAACAAAACATCAAATATATGAAGAAAAGAACAACAATCGCCATCATGGCCGTCACGCTCTGCACAGCTATGCAAGCACAGACGAAGACAGTAACATTACACAGTTCTGATTTGGATGAGATTACAATCAATGGGCCACGTTATGAGCATCCCACCATCAACTACGATGACAAGACCGTAACCATCTCCGCCGACACATTAATATATAATGCAACGGTGGTGATAAAGAACGCTAACGGCAATGTCATCCATCAGGAACAAACCGTCATCACCCCGACAAAGACCGTCATAAATCTGCCCCAAACGGAACAGGCGGAGAAGTCTGAAGTGGAAGTATTCTATGACGACAAACGACTATACGGATTCTTCGAAGAATAAACAATAATATTAATCATTTAAAAAAACAATTTAATTATGAAGAAACTATTTTTTATCGTGAGCATCGCACTCGCAACAATCACCGCATTCTCTTGTTCTAATGACGAGACTGAGACCGCAAACAATGACCATTCTGCAACTGAAGCCAAGCAAATTGAGAATTTGCAAAAGCTACAGAATGATATGGCAAATCTGACTAAAGAGTGGCAGACCAGACAACCGCTTGCTATCACAAGAAGTGAACAGAACAGTAATATTGCAAATAGGATGACAAATTCCATAAGCATCACCGGCGCAGACCTTGCAGGAGCATTCATCGGCGCACATTTTGGAGGGTTCGGAGCTCTCGTCGGAGGTGCTCTCGCATCAGGTGTTGCGTATTGGGAACGTGAAAAATATGGAGACAAAGGTTTCACATTTGGCACTGTCGTACCCAACAACACCATTATATTTGAAGACAAAAGTACGGCAACAATGATAGACAGCATCGGATATTACCATAATAAGATACTTATGAATATCGGAGAAAGGCGATTGGCCGATGTTGCTATTGAAGACATGGAAGAACTCATTATCAATAGTGCTATTGAGGTTATAGGGAACACACCGGATTTCAACAAACCTGAACTCAGGAACAATGAATGTACGATATTCTTTATAAAGAACATCAGTAGATTAAATGCAGCAAAGACAACTGATGATTACTGTAAAATTCTGAGCGAGAGCAATCAAATAAGCAAAGAAGAAATGAACATAATTAAAACATATATTGACGGACTTGCCACCATTGACAACACGAATGGTGAATATACGAGAGCTGTCATAAATACAATTGACAACTCCGATATCAACCCCGAAACAGCTACGAGTTTGAAAAACAGCGTACTCGTGGGCAATGCAAGCCAAAAGCTATGGGTAGAAACGACAACAACCAGTCCCGAATAAAAACTTGCTTAACACAATATGAAAGAGTACATGGGATATTTCAGCCAGATTACATGGAGCGCCATATTCTTTATGTGGCTGATACTCTCCGACCACATGAGCAATGAAAGTCCAATTACGACCACGTTGCTGGCAATCGGATTTATCATCATCACGATTAGCGTCATACACAAAATCAGGAAGCGCATCGCACCCGACAAGATGCGGATACCGCTATCGGACAACAACTGCTCCATGATTATGTTTGTACTCGGACTGGGACTCTTTCTCGACACGAGCAGAATCGAATACGCTTTCCTTGTAATCATTGTCGTGGCAACAATAGCATTAGACGTATGCCGCCGATATCTGAAAGACAACAACTGACACGACACAAAGCGTAAACACTCCCGGCTGTATAGGATATTGTTTCCTATACAGCCGCGATTGTGCGTAATGATTAAACATAACCGTAATATCAAAAGCATTTTTGCATATAATGATAAGTCAAACTCAATTATTTTCGTTACCTTTGTAACGAAATAAGCAATAAGACGGAAACCAATTCAAAAAACAATTATATGATAAGATTCATCGAATTTACTCAAACTGCAGCCGCTTTTGCTCCGAGGTTATCCTTGTTGCTCTACGCCCTGCTGCCCGTGACGGAGACCACCGACTGGCTCTATTATGCGTGCGCAACGCTCACTCTCGCGTCCTTTGCTGTTTTCATCATCGCATCCGTCATGGCACTGAAGAGCGACAAAGAGGAATGGCTGGACAACTTGTGCGGTGACAGACGCACAGGAATGTACGACATGTTCATCGCCATTGCCGGTCTCACCGTCGGTCTCGCGCTCCACAACACCGGCAACAGCATATTCTGGGGCGTCATCCTCGCTTTATGCGTCATGCAATACGCATTCCCGCAGAAGTTCAAAAGCTGCTGAAAGCCCTCGGCCGTAATGGCCCGATGAGCCATACGGAACACGACAGGAACGACACGACGAGGGACATTCCCAGAAAGTAAAACTATAACGGATACGCTTTACCGGCTACCGAGTCAAGAACCGGTTCAAGAAAATTGCAGGTACATATTTGCTTGAACCGGTTCTTGATTCGGTAGTTTTTTCATTTCTACTCCACAACACTGCCCGCGAATCATGCCCCGGCTAAACCAAAATAAACAGTCCGAAAGACATGTTGACATCTGATAGAATAGATTAAATGTATTTACCGGATTTTAAACCGATACTTTGGAAATATAGGACTACCTTTGCCGGACATTTATCAACAAAAAATAAACTCTATGAAAAAAACATTTTCCGCCCTCCTCCTGACGGCAATGATTGCCACAGGAGCATCGGCACAAGACAAAACTGACGTGACGCAAAGCCAAACAAATGACCTGGCACAAAGCCAAACGGACGTAAGACAAACCCTGACAGACGTAACGCAAAGCCAAACGGACATGAATCAGAAGTATCGGACGGGCGACAGCCAGAACCAGTCGGGCAAGTGGCACAGCCTCCAGATGGGCTTCGATCTCAGCATGACGAAGTCGCTCAAGACCCGCGGAATGAAGTTCCAGTCAGATGCTCTTGACCTGACATTCGGCATGGGAGGCCGCCTCAACCTGCTGGCCAGCGTCGAATACATCGACGCCCACTATCATCACACATCGTACGAAGGCATCGGCTTGGGCGGCGGTCTGTCCTACCGCTTCGGCAACGACAATCTCAACATCGGCAAAGCCGTCTTCAAGATTGGTAGCACCGTGGGCAACGCCGACTGGAAACACACTTACTATGACGTCTCGTTCCGCTTCAACCCGCTCGTCAAAAAGCAGAAATCGCCGCTCTTCATCAGCCTCGGCTACCGCTATGCCAACTCTCACACAGCCGGAATAGGCGACCGCAGCTTCTTCTACGCTTCCGTCGGCGTGACGTTCTGAGGCAACACAAACCATAGAATCAATATTCACTTTGCTGAACACAAAGACACGGAGACACAGAGGATAACATAAAACCTCTGTGTCTCCGTGTCTCTGCAATCAATAATATTGTTCAGCTTTCCTCGAAATCAACATATTCGCCTTCATCCTCGGAGAATATCTTTCGCCGGGCCTGCTCCGGGTTGCGGTTGTCGATGATGGTCGTGCCGGAAGAAGTCTGTGAGCGACGACCACCGGAGGACGACTTATCGGATGAAGAAGATGTGCGGCCGGATGATGATGACGCACGCCGGCCACCGTGAGAGAACGTATATTGGCTGCTCCGGCGGCCCGTATAGTCCTCTCTTCCATAGCTGTCAGGGCCCACTCCCATGATGCGCCTGAGCATGTCGCGCATGCGGACTATCGCACTCCAGAAGAAGCGCACGGCCAGCATGACCACGATGGCCATGACGATGAGGAAGAGCAGGGCTATGAAAAGCAGTCCGTGGAGCATACGCGTTATGCCTTATTGCGGTTTGACAGGACGGAAAGCAGGACATACCACGCCACGACGGCCGCGAAGCCGCTCAGGCGAAGAATGATGAGAAGGATGGCTGAGGTGATGACGAAAACATATTTCAGCCCGTTGCCGCGCCATCCCCACGTCTTGAATTTCAAAGCGAACATCGGTATCTCGGCCACCAAAAGCCAGCTGCAGACGAAAACCATCACGACGACGGCGGCCACGGTCAGCGGCGACGACGACAGCCAGCCCTCGCTGCCGACGATGAGCGACGCCCAGAAGAGGGCGTTGGCCGGGGTCGGCATGCCGATGAACGATGTCGTCTGACGCTCGTCAAGGTTGAATTTGGCCAGACGCAGGGCCGAGAAGGCCGCGAGGACAAAGGCCGTATAGGGAACATAACGGCCGACGACGGGCACGAGTTCGAGCCACGGCTGCGTCGATAGGAAAGTGTAGATGATTGCCGAGGGGGCCAGTCCGAAGGTGATGCAGTCGGCCAGCGAGTCCAGCTCCTTGCCTATCGGAGAGGAAACACCGAGCAGACGTGCGCTCATGCCGTCGAAGAAGTCGAACACGGCACCGATGACGATAAAAAGAAATGCCGTCGCATAAAGCCCTTCAAAGGCATACGAGACGGCAATACATCCCGACACAAGATTACAGCAGGTAATCGTGTTCGGTATTTGGCGTGTTATTAAATTGGCCATTTTGATGTGTTTTGGTTGTTGTCGGGCTGACCTGCGCCGGCCCTTTTATTTCAGCTTGGCAATGACGGTGAGGTCGCCGGTGGTCGCCTGTCCCATCTTGACACAGACTTCCGTGCCGAGCGGCAGATAGACATCGACGCGTGAACCCAGCTTGATGAAGCCCAGATGTTCGTCGATGCAGCACTCTTCGCCGGGTTTGGCGTAGGTGACGATGCGCCGCGCCATGGCTCCGGCTATCTGACGGCAGAGCACGCGCTCTCCCTGCGGCGTCTCGATCATCACGTCGGCACGCTCATTCTCCTCGCTGGCCTTGGGCAGCCACGCCTTGTGGTAGTTGCCGTTCCTGTGGCAGACAGATATGACCTTGCCGTCTACGGGGAACCAGTTGGCGTGGACATTGAAGAGACTCATGAATATTGAAATCATCAGACGGCGGTCGTGGAAGTATTCCGTCTCCTCAACTTCCTCTATCACGACAATCCGTCCGTCAGCGGGAGCGACGACCGTACGGTCTGTATCACCCTCGAAATAGCGCTTCGGACAGCGGTAGAAATTGAGAACCACCGTCCAAGCCGTGCCGAAAAGGACAGCAAACACCCAAAAAGGAGCCTTCGTCCCCGGTATCTGCCACAGCAAGGCCGCCACTACGACTATGCCCAGCAGGCTGAAGAAGAGCGTATTGGTTCCCTCACGATGTATTCTTATCTTTTTCAGTTTTCTGATTCTCTGCCCCATCGGTTATTTCGATTGTTTCTAAATGCGAGTGCAAAGGTACACCTTTTTTACTTATCCTACAAACTTTTCGCTCTTTATCTTTCATTAATGACGGGTCAACACGGTATTTATGAGCCACAAACGGCTGAGTATGAAGAAAAACAGAAAGTGTGGCACAATGCAACCACGTCATTTGCGACGCAGATTGCATCATGCCACACCACTGTCCAGATAATCCCATACCACCATTCAGATGGTTCGGAATTTCCATTCAGAGATGCTGTCCAGCTGACGGACAACGTCAGTCCTCGCCAAGATTCTGCTCCTGAAAGTCCATGTCGGCCTGTGCCACGAAGAAGACGTCGTCGGGATTGAAGTCGCCGCGCTTGTCTTCCCTGGCCTTGCGGCACACATATCCGGCCACGGCTTGAAGGTCGATGTCGACACAACCGTCCTCATCGCCGTCGCCTTCGAGCACGCCGCTTTCAAAATAATACTCCACGATGGCGTCCATCATATAGAGAATGTCGTCTGTGGAGAACTTCTCTTTCAGCTCATTAGACAGACTGCTGAGGATGAACTCCACCTCGCGTGCGTTCTCCTCAGCATCCAGCCGGAGCTCTTCTTCAAAGCTGGCCATGGCTTAGAGCAGTGACTGGAATTTCTCTTCGAGCTTTGCCTTTGAGAGCGCGCCGACGGTCTTGTCGACCATCTGGCCGCCCTTGAAGTAGAGGATGGTCGGGATGTTGCGGATTCCGAACTCTGCTGCAATCTCGTCGTTCTCCTCCACGTCACACTTGCCGACGACAATCTTGCCGTCATACTCCCTGGCCAGCTCCTCGATGATGGGGGCAATCATGCGGCAGGGACCGCACCATGTGGCCCAAAAGTCTACTACGAAGGGCAGGTTGCCGTTCTTCAGTGTCTCAAAATTGTCTTTTGTGATCTGTACTTCCATTGTCTTTTTGTTTTTTATTTGTTGATATTATGATGTTGTCAAATGGTTATTGAACACCCTTACTGTGTGCAAAAATACGGAAAACAGCCGATACAGCCAAGTCTCCGCTGACTTTTTAAGTAGGGTTAACAGCCGCCTTGCGTTTTTATCTGCCATTTCCTAAAGGACACCAACACACATTAATTTATCTTATAGTCCATCACCCCCTTGTTCTGCTCAATGTATGCGATGAGACTCTGCTTGACGTTCACCGTGCGCCGCGTGCTCCTCAGCAGGACGTGGTTCTTGCCGCCGGAGTCGTGGAGCTGGAAAAAGAGTTTCGTCTCGCCGGGATTATCGGCGATGATTTCGTTCAGTTCCGTGACAATCTGGTCGTTGAGCTTGTCCGTGAGCAGCGAGATGGTGATGCGGTCGATGGCCTTGTCCTTGATGGTCTGGAGATATTCGATGTTCTGAATCTTCAGGTCGAAGAACTTGCTGTCGCGGTAGCGCTGCTGACATTTGGCCGTGATATAGACCGTACAGCCCTCCTTGAACATGCCGCTCCAGCGTCCCCATTCCTCGCCGAACATGGCGAGCTCGCCCGAGCCGTTGAAGTCTTCGATGGTGACGAAGCCGCACGGCTTTCCCGTCTTGGTGAATTTTGACTTTATCGCCGTGACGATTCCGCCGATGATGACATCCTCACGGTCACTCAGTGATGATATGTCAGCAAGTTCGGAACACTGGGTATTGCACAGATTGTCAAGCACAATCTTGAAGTCGTCTAGCGGATGGGCCGATATGTAGATGCCCACGAGGTCGCGCTCGCGGTTGAGCCGTTCGATGTCGCTCCACACCTCACCCTTTATTATCGGTGGCGTGGATATTTCGACGTCGTCTTCTTCAGAGAAAAGAGAGTTGCGGATCTGCGCTTTCTCCATCTGATAGATCTGGCCGTAGCGCACGAACGTGTCGAGGAAAGCCTCGCCCTTGTTGTTGGTGGCGAAGAAGTCTTCACGTCTGATGGTCCCGAAGCTGTCGAAACCGCCGCTCAGCACGAGTGACTCGACACACTTACGGTTGACTGCACCGAGGTTGACGCGCTGGATGAAGTCAAAGATGCTCGTATAAGGGCCATTCTTCTCGCGTTCGGAGATGATGGCGTCGGCAGCCGCGCCGCCCACGCCCTTGATAGCACTGATACCGAAGCGTATCTCGCCCTTCTTGTTGACGCTGAACTTCTGGCGGCTTTCGTTGACGTCGGGGCCCAGCGTCGGGATGCCCATCGAGCGGCACTCGTCCATGAACTTCGTTATGTCGGCGATGTTGTCGAGGCTTCGGCTCATGATGCCGGCCATGAACTCAGCCGGATAGTGTGCCTTGAGATAGGCCGTCTGATAGGCCACCCACGAGTAGCACGTGGCGTGACTCTTGTTGAAGGCGTAGGAAGCGAACTTCTCCCAGTCGCCCCATATCTTTTCGAGCACCTTCGGGTCGTGACCGTTTTTCTTTCCGCCCTCGATGAACTTCGGCTTCATCGCGTCTACGATGGCCTTCTTCTTCTTACCCATCGCCTTACGCAGGGCGTCGCTCTCGCCTCGGGTGAAGTCGGCCAGCTGTCGCGAGAGGAGCATGACCTGCTCCTGATAGACCGTGATTCCGTAGGTGTCCTTGAGATATTTCTCCATGCACGGAATGTCATACTTAATCTCCTCGCGGCCGTTCTTACGGGCGATGAACGACGGGATGTAGTCCATAGGACCCGGGCGGTAGAGGGCGTTCATGGCGATGAGGTCCTCGAATACCGACGGTTTCAGCTCGCGGAGATACTTCTGCATGCCCGCCGACTCAAACTGGAACGTTCCAATCGTGCGGCCCTCGCAGTAGAGCTGATACGTCAGCGGGTCGTCGATGGGGATGGTGTCGAGGTCGATTATCTCTCCCGTACGCAACCGGACGTTCTCCACGGCCTCTTTCAGCTGCGACAGGGTCTTCAGTCCGAGGAAGTCCATCTTGATAAGACCGGTCTCCTCGATGACGTGGCCGTCATACTGGGTACAGAGCAGCTTGTGCCCCGGGTCGTTCTTGTCCTCGGCCGTCGACACCGGAACCCAGTCGCTGATGGCGTCACGGCAGATAATCGTGCCACAGGCGTGGATACCCGTGTTGCGCACCGTGCCCTCCAACATCCTTGCATAGCGTATCGTCTCGCTCTCCAGACGGTTCGTGCTGGCCTCAGCCTCGCGCAGCTCGGGAATGACGCTGATGGCGTTGGTGAGGTTCATCTTCAGTCCGCCCGGCAGCTTGTCGGGAATGGCCTTACAGAGCTGGTTGCTCCGTTCGAGCGGCAGTTTCTCGACACGGGCCACATCCTTGATGGAGTTCTTCGTGGCCATGGTGCCGTAGGTGATGATGTGGGCCACCTTGTCGTGGCCATATTTGTCCTCCACCCATTCGAGCACGCGGCCACGGCCGTCGTCGTCGAAGTCGGTATCAATATCGGGGAGTGAGATTCGGTCGGGATTGAGGAAGCGTTCGAACAGCAGGTCGTACTTGATGGGGTCAATCTTGGTGATTCCCAAACAGTAGGCGACGACACTTCCGGCCGCCGAGCCACGTCCCGGACCGACCATGACGCCCAGCTCCTCGCGGGCGGAGTTGATGAAGTCCTGGACGATGAGGAAGTAGCCGGGAAATCCCATCGTCTTCATGATGTGCAGCTCGAAGTTGACGCGCTCCTTCACTTCGTCGCTGAGCGGGTCACCATAGAGCTTCTTGGCACCGTCGTAAGCCAGCTTCGAGAGATAATCGGCCTCAAACTTGATGCGGTAAAGACGGTCATATCCGCCCAGTTTCTTTATCTTCTTCGCTCCCTCCTCGGGCGGCATCGGGTTCTCTCCGTTCTCGTCACGGGTGAACTCTTCATATAGTTCCTGCTCCGTGATGCGCTGACGGTATTCGTCCTCCGAACCGAACTCCTCGGGAATGGGGAAGAAGGGCATGATGGGGTCGTGGTCGATGGAATAGGTCTCGACCTTGTCAAGAATCTCGCACGTATTGGCCAGAGCCTCGGGGATGTCGCTGAAGACCTCGTTCATCTCCTCGCGGGTCTTGAACCACTCCTGCTTGGAATATAGCATTCGCGTCGGGTCGTCGAGGTCCTTGCCCGTCGAGAGGCAGAGCAGACGGTCATGGGCCTCGGCGTTCTCCTCGTCGACGAAGTGGCTGTCGTTCGTGCAGACCAGTTTGACGTTGTGTTTGCGGGCCAGTTCGATGATGACGGCGTTGGCCTTTTGCTGCAGCGGATATGTCTCGCGGTTGGCACGAATGGTCGGGTCCTTCACCTCGTGGCGCTGGAGCTCCAGATAGTAGTCGTCGCCGAAGACTCGCTTGAACCACAAGACCGCTTCCTCGGCGCCGGCGATGTCGCCGTCGAGAATCTTCGCCGGCACCTCACCGGCGATACATGCCGAGCAGACGATGAGCCCCTCGTGATATTTCTCCAGCTCGACATGATCCGTACGCGGACGGTTGTAGAAACCGTCGGTCCAGGCTTTCGACACCAGCTTTATCAGATTGTGATAGCCCGTTGAGTTCTTCGCCAGCACGACGAGGTGGTTTCCGCCGCCGTCGCCCTTGGCCTTCTCCTTGTCGGTCAGGCGCCGGCCGTTGCGCACGACATACATCTCACAGCCGAAGATGGGTTTGAACGGCTCCAGTCCGGCGTCCTTGCGCTTGCCGTTGACGCCCTTGCAGTAGTTGAAGAACTCCTTTATGCCCATCATGTTGCCATGGTCGGTGATGGCCATGCCGCGCATGCCGTTGCCCACGGCCTTGTCAACCAGCTTCGGGATGCTGGCCTGTCCGTCGAGAATAGAATAGTATGTGTGTACGTGAAGGTGTACGAAATCTTCCATGCCTTATGCTCCTCTGTTTGTTTTGGAGGCGTAAAGTTACGCAGAAACCCTTAGACGGCCAAACGAAACGGGAAGAAAATAAACCCAAGCGGCGGACGGGCCGTCATGCCGGCCGTGCATCACTGTCCGGCCTCGACCTTTATATCAGGGTTGACGGCGCGCAGGTCGCCGACGAAACGCTCCTTGTCCTTCGGGGAAATGATGATGCTCCTGTCGCGGAGCTTCAGTTCCAGCCGGTCCAGCGACATTGCCGGTGAGCTGACGGGCGTCCGCGTCGGTCGGACGGCGGTGATGTCCATGATGTCACACTGCTCCTTCATCAGCAATCCGCAACGTATCGTCAGCGTCCGGCCGTCGATGACGTATGTAGTGTTCAAAACCATATCGGCAAGCACCAGCAGGACCACACCGCTGATGACCAACCCTATCAGCGGTGCCTCATCAACGAGAATGAACGGCAACGAGGCCGCAACGACAATACCGATGACCACCAGCACGAGCCATGTGTCAACCTTTGATTTCTGCTTTTTCATAATCTTTGTTTTATGTTATTGGTAATAAATTCAATCTCTCAAAAATAGTTTATATAATGATTTGAAAATCAGATTGTT
>ERZ780208.2454-NODE-2454-length-12750-cov-4.989839_pt1 | contig 12750 bp, 10 predicted proteins | sample MGYA00511167_ERZ780208 | MGnify/ENA primary metagenome ERZ780208 (study PRJEB29588, sample SAMEA2159202) | human gut metagenome | biome: human gut; feature: human-associated habitat; material: faeces | place: Denmark | collected 2008/2010 ... | reverse complement strand
TTCAGAAACAAAAGAATTTTATAGTATTTCATCAATGCAAGAAATTGCAGAAAAAAATTAAAACAACTTGATTTTAATTAAAATATTAGGCGAGGGATAAAATCCGCCGCTTGAGAAAAAAGAGATGTTAAGGGCTTTGCCATTAAAACACACGAGGGATTCCGTCCCTCAACCCTGCGAGCCTTTGAAAAGGCTCGAGCGAAACTTTTAATTTTCTCATAAAAGTGCATTAACTAATCGTAGGTACGAACTGTGTTTGCCCACTCGGCAGTTTCCACAACCACGGCAAAAAACTTATCTTACTAATGTCGAGGTTTTGCTCGCAAAACCGATTCCGCGTCTTGTCCTGTGCGGTCACGCACCGCGTCTTGACGGCGGATGCACTCCGCCTCGAGCGAAACTTTTATCTGTCTTTTAGAAGTTAGTTAGTCAAATCCAATATTAAAACAAAAATAAAAATGCGATAAACTCATAAATCGAGTTTATCGCATTTTTTGCCTAAAGTTAATTATTTCAAAGCTGACATAGCTGCCTCGATAAGAGAAATTTTCTCAGTCATCTTTTCAGCAGTTGCCTTAACCTTGTCCACAACAGCCTGTGGAGCTTTTGATACAAACTTCTCGTTTGCAAGCTTGCCCTCTGCCATTGCAAGTTCTTTTTTAGCGGTTTCAAGCTCTTTGTTAAGACGCTTGAGTTCAGCTTCCTTGTCAACAAGCTCGTCCATCGGAATATAAATTTTTGCATCTGCTGTGACTATTGTTACAGCACCCTCAAGCTCGAATGATTCTCCGATTTCAACTTCGTTTGCACTTGCAAGCTTGATTATAAACTTCTCACCATTTACATATGGTTTCTGTTCCTTAGCCGCAATATAGACTTTAGCTTTTCTTGAAGGTGGTACATTCATTTCCGCACGACGATTTCTGATAGCCTTGATAGCTTCCATAACCATTTCCATTTCGTGAGATGCCTCAGGGAAATTGAGAGCCTCATCATACTCAGGATAAGCCTGTGTCATAATTGTTTCGCCCTCGTGTGGAAGTGACTGCCAGATTTCCTCAGTGATGAATGGCATAAATGGGTGGAGCAAAAGAAGTATCTTTGTAAGAACCCATACAAGAACCTGTCTTGCATTCTGTGCCGATTCGCCCTCAGACTGCAAACGAGATTTTGCAAGCTCGATATACCAATCGCAGAAACAATCCCAGATAAAGTCATAGAGCTTCTGAACAGCAATTCCAAGCTCGAACTTGTCGAGATTTTCACGAATTTCCTTTGTATAGGTGTTAAGTGTGCTGATAATCCACTTATCTTCTGCCTCAAGCTTTTCAGGAAGCTCGTTCTTGACATCATAATCATCAATATTCATATGAACGAAACGGCTTGCATTCCAAAGCTTATTTGCAAAGTTACGGCTTGCCTCAACCTTTTCATCAGAGAAACGCATATCGTTTCCTGGGCTGTTACCGTTTGCAAGAGTAAAGCGAAGTGCATCAGCACCATATTTGTCAATAACCTCAAGTGGGTCAATACCGTTGCCGAGTGATTTAGACATCTTTCTGCCCTGTGCATCACGAACAAGTCCATGAATAAGAACCGTATCAAACGGAGCCTTTCCTGTCTGCTCAATGCCAGAGAACATCATACGCATAACCCAGAAAGGAATAATATCATAGCCTGTTACAAGTGTGCTTGTAGGATAGTAATGCTTGAAATCCTCAGTTTCTTCAGGCCAGCCAAGGGTTGAGAAAGGCCAAAGTGCAGAGCTGAACCATGTATCAAGTGTATCAGGGTCTTGCTCTATATTTTTGCTTCCGCACTTTCCGCAAGCACATGGAGTTTCAGAAGAAACAGTAATCTCACCGCAATCAGAGCAGTACCAAGCTGGGATTCTATGTCCCCACCAAAGCTGACGGGAAATACACCAGTCACGAATATTTTCGAGCCAGTGGAAGTAAATCTTATCAAATCTCTGTGGAATAAACTTTGTTTCGCCGTTCTTAACAGCGTCAATAGCAGGACCTGCAAGAGGCTTCATCTTAACAAACCATTGCTTTGAAACTCTTGGCTCGACAGTTGTTCCGCAACGATAGCAAGTACCAACATTATGAGAGTAGTCCTCAATTTCGACCAAAGCACCCTCTTCTTTAAGGTCAGCAACAATTGCCTTTCTTGCCTCATATCTGTCCATACCTGCATACTTAGGATAATCCTCAGTAATCTTTGCATCAGGAGTAAGAACATTGATAACCTCAAGATTATGACGAAGACCAACCTCAAAGTCGTTAGGGTCATGAGCAGGTGTAATCTTAACAACACCTGTTCCGAAATCCATTTCAACATAGCTATCTGCAACAACAGGAATTTCTCTATGCACAATAGGAAGAATAAGTGTCTTGCCGACAATATCCTTATATCTTTCATCATCAGGGTTTACAGCTACGGCAGTATCGCCCAAAAGAGTTTCAGGACGAGTTGTGGCAAGTTCAAGATAACCGCTTCCATCTTTGAAAGGATAACGAAGATGCCAAAAATGTCCCTGCTGTTCCTCATACTCAACCTCAGCATCAGAAATTGATGTTAAGCAGTGAGGACACCAGTTGATAATTCTTTCACCACGATAAATAAGACCCTTGTTATAGAGTTTCTCAAAAACTGTATTAACTGCCTTGTTGCAGCCGCTGTCAAGAGTAAAGCGTTCTCTGTCCCAGTCACAGCTTGAACCCATTTTCTTGAGCTGTTCGCAGATTCTTCCGCCGTACTGTTTCTTCCAATCCCATGCTCTTTCAAGGAATTTTTCTCTGCCGAGGTCATCTTTAGTAAGACCTTCTTTTTTCATAGCTTCAACGATTTTAGCCTCAGTAGCAATAGACGCATGGTCTGTTCCAGGAAGCCATAATGTATCGAATCCACTCATTCTATGATAACGAATCAAAATATCCTGTAAGGTATTATCAAGAGCGTGACCCATATGAAGCTGACCTGTAATATTAGGCGGCGGCATAACTATTGTGTAAGGCTTCTTATCCTTTTCACACTTAGCGTGGAAATATCCGCCTTTCAGCCAAAATTCATATGTTCTGTCTTCAACCTCACTTGGATTGTAAGCTTTAGCAAGCTCTTTTGCCATCTCTATCAATATCCTCCTTTTATTTCTTTTGTCGGGGCTTCACCCCGAAACCAAACACAGGCTCTGCCGTAGGTAACTTCATAAGCAGTTGCCTTTGAAAGTGTTTTTATAATCTATAAGCGAATACATTTCGCCACTACAAGTTTATTAGTTAATTGGTAATTACTTCATACACAACAGCAAACTTCCCAAACTCACCACAAGTGAAACTTGTCGAGCAATTCCACATTTTGACTACCGAGGTACTCCGTCAGGGAAACCCATACGAAAAACATTTCATTGGAATGCTTTTCTATCCTCCTGTACTTAGAAAAGTATAAAGTATTTCGCTGTCTTAGGAAATCTTACTGATTGTTCTTTGGTCTGAAACCGCCCTTACCTCTGTTTCCGCCATTGCTTGGTCTGCGTGGTGGAAGTTCGTTTTCAGGTGTTAAGCCCTCTACTTCAATAAGAGCCTCTCTGCGAGAAAGATTAAGTCTGCCCTTATCATCAACCTCAAGAACCTTAACTATAACTATATCTCCAACATTTACTACATCTGTAACTTTTTCTGTACGCTTAACATCAAGCTGTGAAATGTGGCAAAGTCCTTCTTTTCCTGGTGCAATCTCTACAAATGCACCGAAATCCATTATTCTTGTAACCTTACCCTTATAAATTGCACCTGGCTCTGGGTCATTGGCAATAGTTTCAACTATACCCAATGCACGCTTGCAGTTATCAAGGTCTATACCGCTGATATAAACATGGCCGTCTTCTTCAATATCCATTTTAACATCACATTCAGCACAAATCTTTTGGATAACCTTTCCGCCTGAACCGATAACCTCTCGAATCTTATCAACAGGAATAATTGTTGAAAGCATCTTTGGAGCATACTTAGAAAGCTCCTTACGTGGTTCAGGAATAACAGGAAGCATAATATCGTCAAGGATATAATCTCTTGCCTTATGTGTCTTATAGAGAGCCTCTTTAATCATTTCAGGTGTAAGACCGCTAATCTTCAAGTCCATCTGAATAGCTGTGATACCCTCGTGTGTACCAGCAACCTTAAAGTCCATATCGCCGAAGAAGTCCTCAAGACCTTGAATATCAACCATAGTCATCCAGCGGTCGCCCTCTGTTATAAGTCCGCAAGAAATACCTGCGACAGGTGCTTTAATTGGTACACCTGCGTCCATAAGTGCAAGTGTAGAACCACAGATAGAACCCTGTGAAGTTGAGCCGTTAGAGGAAAGAACCTCTGAAACCAATCTCATTGTATATGGGAACTCCTCAACTGGAGGAATAACAGGTACTAAAGCTCTTTCAGCCAACGCACCATGACCTATTTCTCTTCTTCCTGGACCTCTTGAAGGCTTTGTTTCGCCAACAGAGTATGATGGGAAGTTATAGTGATGAATATATCTCTTAGATTCCTCATCATCAATGCCATCAAAATTCTGCTGTTCATTGACTGGACCAAGAGTTGCAACAGTAAGAACCTGTGTCTGACCTCTCGTAAACATACCTGAACCATGAACTCTTGGAAGAAGTGAAACTTCTGCTGCAAGTGGTCTGATTTCGTCCATGCCTCTGCCGTCTACACGCTTTTGCTCATCAAGAAGCCAACGACGGACAACTGTTTTTTGTGTGAGGTAAAGGCACTCATCAATCTTCGCTTCGGAATCAGGATAAATTTCGTCAAATTTCTCATGAACCGCCTCATAGATAGGCTTTAGTCTTTCGTCACGAACCTTTTTATCATCTGTATCAAGAGCAAGCTTTATATCCTCGATAGCAAAATCTCTGATACCCTCGAACATTTCCTTTGCAGGCTTATTACTTGGATATTCAAACTTAGGCTTACCAATTTCTCTTTGAGCCTGCTTAATAAACTCAATGATTTTTTGGTTAGCTTCATGACCTGCCATAATACCGTTATACATAACATCATCAGGAACAATATTTGCACCCGCTTCAATCATAGCGATTCTGCTGTCTGTTGAAGCAACTGTAACAGCCATTTGTGAAAGTTCACGCTGTTTCTTTGTTGGGTTAATAATAAATTCGCCGTCAATCAAGCCGACAGAAACGCCTGAAATAGGGCCATTCCAAGGAATATCTGAAATGCTAAGAGCAAATGATGTACCAATCATTGCTGCGATTTCTGGCTGACAATCAGGGTCTACGCTCATAACTGTGCAGACAACAGAAACATCATTTCTCATATCCTTAGGGAAAAGTGGTCTGATTGGGCGGTCTATAACTCTTGAAACAAGAATAGCCTTATCAGAAGGACGACCTTCACGCTTTGTATAAGAACCAGGAATTTTGCCAACAGAATAAAGCTTTTCCTCAAAATCAACAGACAATGGGAAAAAATCTACACCATCTCTTGGTTTTGCGGCTGCTGTTACTGCAACATGAACACAAGTTTCTCCGTATCTTACAAGGCAAGAGCCATTTGCAAGCTGAGCCATTTTTCCTGTTTCAATTTTCAAAGGGCGTCCTGCAAATTCTGTTTCATAAACCTTAAAATTTTCAAACATTTATTTTCCTCCATTTTAATATTTTATTGGCAAAAATTCTGTCTTTAGCAATGAAACCAAGATATAAGCTATGATGTGCAAAAAGTAGCTGTGACAGCTTAAATATCCTCGTTTCACTGATAAAGGCGAATAATTGCCTATTTCTAATAAAGAAAAGGCAGTCTGTGATATAAACAGACTGCCCCGAAACCGTATAATAGCAGAATTTAGCTATTTTCGGATTAATTTTGCAACTAAAATGCCTCGTCGAATCCGTATGCGAAATAACACACAATCGTGCAGCATTCAGCCACTTATTACTTACGGATGCCGAGTCTTGCTATGATTGAACGGTAACGCTCGATGTCAACCTTAATGAGGTAGTTGAGGAGTGAACGTCTTTGACCAATCATCTTGAAAAGACCTCTTCTTGAGTGATGGTCCTTCTTATGAGTCTTGAGGTGCTCAGTAAGGTCGTTGATTCTCTTTGTGAGAAGAGCAATCTGAACCTCTGGTGAACCTGTGTCGCCTTCGTGTGTAGCATACTCTTTAAGTATTGCTTCCTTTTCTTCTTTAAACATTAGTTTTTCCACCTTTTAATAAATTTACCCTACTTAAAAAAGCTGAATCTCAGAAAAAGGATGTGGAATTCCAAATTGAAATTATCAATTTTATGGCTTAAACCTATAACCGAGATTAGGGCAATCAGCCTTATAATTATATCACGCAAAAATCAATTTGTAAAGTATATTTTATATGTTTTTACAAGTTGATTTAAAGAAAAAATATTTCAAATTGTAGTTGATTTATATTATTTTGCGACAATGTTTACAAGCTTGCCCTTAACATAAATTTCTTTGATTATATTTTTACCCTCTGTAAATTCTGCAACCTTTGGTTCAGCCTTTGCAGCAGCAAGAGCAGTTTCTTGGTCTGCATCAGCCTCGATTGTAATTCTCGCACGAAGCTTACCATTAACCTGAACAGCAATTTCAACTGTATCGTCCTTGCACTTGCTTTCGTCATACTTAGGCCACTCCTGTTCGCAAGCAAGTCCTTCGCCAAGCTTAAGCTCAGCAAAAACTTCTTCAGTAACATGAGGTGCAAATGGATTCATAAGAATTGTGAAAATACGCAGTTCTTCTCTTGTGATAGACTTTGTATTATAAATATCGTTGATAAGAGCCATAAGGGTTGCAATAGCAGTATTGAACTTCAAAGTTTCAATATCTTCAGAAACCTTCTTTATAGCCTTATGGAAGTTGCTTTCGAGTTCAGGACGGATACCGCCGTCTGTAAGCATTGATGCAAGTCCATAATATCTCTCAATAAATCTTCTGCTTCCCTTGATACCAGATGTACTCCATGGAGCAGCCTTCTCAAAATCACCGATAAACATTTCGTAAACACGCATAGTATCTGCACCATACTCATTTACTATGTCATCAGGATTTATAACATTGCCCCTTGATTTACTCATCTTCTCGCCGTTTTCGCCAAGAATCATACCATGGCTTGTACGCTTTGCGTATGGCTCCGGAGTAGGAACTACACCAATATCATAGAGGAACTTATGCCAGAAACGGCTATAAAGCAAGTGGAGAGTTGTATGCTCCATACCGCCGTTATACCAATCAACAGGTGACCAATACTTCAATGCCTCTGGAGATGCGAGAGCCTCATCATTGTGTGGGTCCATATATCTGAGGAAGTACCAAGATGAACCTGCCCACTGTGGCATTGTATCTGTTTCACGCTTTGCTGGCTTTCCACACTTAGGGCAAGTTGTATTTACCCATGAATCAATAGCTGCAAGTGGAGATTCGCCGTTATCTGTTGGCTCATATGATTCAACATTTGGAAGCTCAAGTGGAAGTTCACTTTCAGGAAGTGCAACTGTTCCGCAACAAGGGCAATGTACAATCGGAATAGGCTCGCCCCAATATCTCTGACGAGAGAAAACCCAGTCACGAAGCTTATAATTGACCTTTGAATGTCCAACTTTCTTTTCTGTGAGGAACTCAACGATTTTCTTCTTAGCCTCATCAACAGTAAGTCCATCGAGGATTCCGGAATTAACCATAATTCCTGTTGCACAATCTGTAAATGCTTCTTCCTGAACATTTCCGCCCTTAACAACTTCGATAATTGGAAGGTCAAATTTCTTTGCAAATTCCCAGTCACGAGTATCGTGTGCAGGAACAGCCATAATAGCACCTGTTCCGTAAGAAACAAGAACATAGTCAGAAATGAAAATAGGAATCTGCTTGCCATTTACAGGATTTATAGCCTCAACACCCTGAAGCTTAACACCTGTCTTATCCTTAGCAACCTCTGTACGCTCAAAGTCAGATTTCTTTGAAGCCTCATACTGATAGCTACGAATCTCATCTATGTTTGTGAGCTTATCTGCCCACTTCTCAATAATTGGGTGTTCAGGAGAGATAACCATATATGTTGCACCATAGAGAGTATCCGGACGAGTTGTATATATAGTGAGTGTATCACCCGTAGTTGTAGAGAAATCAACCTCTGCACCTGTTGAACGGCCAATCCAGTTTTTCTGCTGTGCCTTAACTCTATCAGGATAATCAACAAGGTCGAGGTCATTGATAAGCCTTTCTGCATACTCAGTAATCTTGAGCATCCACTGTGACTTAACCTTTCTTACAACCTCGCTATGGCATCTCTCACAAACGCCGCCGACAACTTCTTCATTTGCAAGAACACACTTACAAGAAGTACACCAGTTTACAGCCATTTCTTTCTTATATGCAAGACCATGCTTATAGAGTTGGAGGAAAATCCACTGTGTCCACTTAAAATATTTAGGGTCAGTTGTGTTAATTTCTCTGCTCCAATCGAATGAAAGACCAAGTGCCTGAAGCTGTGCCTTAAAATGTGCTACATTTTGCTTTGTAACTTCAGCAGGGTGAATATGATTCTTAATAGCAAAGTTCTCTGTTGGAAGTCCGAATGCGTCCCAACCGATTGGATAAAGAACATTATAGCCCTCTAAGCGTCTTTTTCTTGAAACAATGTCAAGAGCAGTATATGAGCGTGGGTGTCCTACATGAAGTCCCTGTCCTGATGGATATGGAAATTCTACAAGAGCGAAGAACTTAGGTTTTTGGCTGTTCTGCTCTGCGTGGAATACACCCTTATCTTCCCAGATTTTCTGCCATTTTGATTCGATTTTCTTGTGGTCATACTTTTTTTCAAAGCTCAATTTATTTCTCTCCTTAGTTGCAATTTTGCGGTTATCCGCCGCTTGCATCAAGTGTTTCGTTGTCTATTGTAATGGTTTTGCCCTATAAAAAACGAAACTTTTAATTTTATCAAGATTATTCTATGTCAATAATTTCTCCGTCCTGCCATAATCTTTCGAGGTCATAATATTCTCTTGCCTCGTCAGAGAAAACATGGACTACTACATCTACATAATCAAGAAGTATCCAAGAATTCGAGCGATAGCCCTCAACATGGCTTACGCTGATTCCTGCTTCATCAAGCTGTGCTTCAACCTCATCAGCAAGAGCCTTAACATGAGTGCTTGAAGTACCTGTTGCAATTACAAAATAATCTGCAATCGCAGAAATATCCTGAATTTTTATAACCTTAATATCAAGTGCCTTTTTGCTGTCAAGAGCCTTAACAGCCATCTTTGCTGTTTCTAATGATGTCATATATTTCCTCCGTAAATTTATTTTTTCTTAAGAATAACCTCGTTATATGCGTCGAGTGTATCTTTTGCTATTGCAAGTCGTCTATGAGCCAAATCCTCTATGCTAAAGCTAAGTCCTTCAATCATAGCTGCTTCAAGACTTTTATCAGCCGCCTTGCGAATTTCATCTACACCGTCATAATCTCTTTCGGCAGATGTAAAATCAGAAATGAAAATTATCTTTTCAAGCAATGACATTCCACCTCTTGCAGTTGTATGATAACGAACCGCATTGAGAATATCTTCATCATCAATCCCAAGAACGATTTTTATATATCCACTTCCTGAAATTGCGTGCCAAAGCTTTGTTGAGTTTGCCTCAAGCGGAGAAAGCTCTATTCCGGCTTTCTTCATAATTTCAAGCTGTTCTTCCTCTGAGGTTTCTTTTGTAATATCGTGCAAAATTCCTGCGATAGCAGCTTTTTCTACATCAGCACCATACTTTTTCGCAAGTCGCACAGCCTCCTTAGATACATTCTTAGAATGTTCAAAGCGAGCATCCTTTAATCTCGGACGAATAATCTTTTCGTAATCCTTGACATTCACAGCACAAAACCTCCAAGCTATTTCATCAAAATCTAAGTTTATATCTTTTATATATGATAACCTATTTCCAAGCCCTCGTCAATGAGAACAGCCTGAACATATCCAATATTTTTTCCGTTTTTCAATAAAATAGGATAACATTTCTATAAATACAAGCCTTTTTCAAGAATATAATTTTCAACCTGCTTAGGAACAAGTTTATCAATAGATTTTCCATTCTCGATAGCTTTTCGGATTTCACTTGACGAAACCTCTGGCAAAGTAAGGTTAAGCACCTTTGTTTCAGCACTTATTGATTTCAGAAAAGGTTCTCTGTCGATAAGCTCTTGTCTGCCACCGACTCCTTTTCTCGGAACTCCGCATATTGTCGCAAGCTTAAAGATTATTTCTGGATTTCTCCAAGTTTCTATTGAAAGAAACATATCCGCTCCCATAATCAGAAATAAATCATCAGTAGGATATATAGAATGTAATTCTTGCAAGGTTTCATAAGTATAGCTTTTTCCGCCACGCTTAATTTCTACATCAGAAATTTCTGTTTTTGGAATATCAGCAATACAAAGCTTGCACATTGCTATTCTATCCTCTGGAGAAACTGGTGATTTAACCAATTTGTGTGGAGGTAAGAATGACGGTACAACAAGAAGTTTATCAAGATTAAGCTCACTTATAATTCCTTTTATAAGCTGAATATGTCCGTTATGTATTGGGTTAAAACTGCCTCCAAACATTCCTATCCGCACACGATTCACCTCATCTTGTTATATCATTCACTTTTTCTTAGACGCCTTTGGAAGAACAATTTTAGGCTCTTTGTCATTTCTTCTGTATAGAACAAACTTTGAGCCAATAACCTGTACAACCTCGCTGTTTGTTGCCTTTGCGATTTCTTCAGCAACTTCTCTTGGAGTAATCTCCGCAGAATTAAGAACCTTACCCTTAATAAGCTCACGAGCCGCTAAAGCGTCATCAGCCTGCTTAATAATATTTTCATTCATATTGCCCTTGCCTACCATAATAATAGTATCAATATCAACTGCAAGAGAACGCAAAAATGCTCTTTGTTTACTTGTCATAATATCTCCTTAAAATTTCTTTTCCTTTAATTTTTCTCTCAGCTTTTCAGCCAAGGCTCTGAGAGCCTTTCCTCTGTGGCTCATTGCATCCTTTTGTATGCTTGAAAGCTCTGCAAAGGTTTTGTTATCATCTGTGAAGAAAATTGGGTCATAGCCAAAGCCATTATTTCCTCTCGGTGCAAAGCCGATTGAACCATCGCAAGAGCCTTCAACCTCAATCTTACTGTCATCAGGGAAGTAACAGCAAATAGCACAAACAAAATGTGCTGTACGCTGACCGTCAGGCGTATCCTTAAGCTCAATCATAAGCTTTTCAATCTTTTCCTCATCAGATGCACCCTCGCCCGCATATCTTGCAGAATAAACTCCGGGCCTGCCACCAAGAGCATCGACCATAAGTCCTGAATCATCTGCAATAGCAGGCATACCTGTTGCTTTACAAGCACTCTTTGCTTTAAGCTCTGCATTTTCTGCAAAGGTCTTGCCTGTTTCATTAACCTCTGGCAATTTCGCTCCGCACTCCTCTGCAGAAATAACGGAGATTCCGAGTGGTTTTAAAATTCTGTCAAATTCTTTAATTTTATTTTCGTTATGTGTAGCAGCTATATAAATCATATTATAACCTCCTGTAAGATAGGCAGTTTATTATTCTTCCTTGCTATCTTTTGTGAAAAGTGCTTTTGCAAAATCTGACGGATTGAATGGCTGTAAATCATCAATCTGTTCACCAACACCGATATACTTAACTGGAATTTTAAGGTCGTCCATAATCGCAAGAACAACTCCGCCCTTAGCTGTACCATCAAGCTTTGTAAGAACAATACCGGTAATTCCTGCGGCATTTTGAAATTCTCTTGCTTGATTGACAGCATTCTGACCTGTTGTTGCGTCAAGCACAAGAAGAACCTCTTTATCAGCATCAGGAAGCTCTCTGTCTATAACTCTGTTAATCTTAGCAAGCTCGTCCATAAGGTGCTTTTTGTTGTGAAGTCTTCCTGCTGTATCTGCGATAATTACATCACTTCCCTTAGCCTTTGCCGAAGAAATTGCATCGAATACAACAGCTGCAGGGTCTGAACCCTCTTGTTGCTTAATAATATCCGCACCAGAACGCTCTGCCCAGATTTCAAGCTGGTCGATAGCAGCCGCTCTGAATGTATCAGCGGCAGCAAGAGTAACCTTTTTGCCGGAGCGGACAAGATTTGCAGCAATCTTACCGATAGTAGTAGTTTTACCAACTCCGTTTACACCTATTACAAGAATGATTGACGGCTTTGTATTTATCATCAATTCATTTGAATTGCCAAGCATATCAGCAATAACATCAGCCAATAGGTCGTGAATCATTGCAGGGTCGGTAATGCCCTCTTTTTTAACTCTTTTTCTAAGCTCATCACAGATATGTTCAGAGGTTGTTACACCTACATCGCCCATAATAAGCAATTCCAAAAGCTCCTCAAAAAGTTCCTCATCAATCTTTGTAAAGGACTTTAGCATTGTATCAATCTGACCGACAATAGCGTCCCTTGTCTTTTTAAGTCCTTCTTTTATTTTCTTAAATAAACCCATATATTTATCATTCCTTTACTACAAGAATATGTTTAAGACTCAATCCAAAACTACTGATTTTTTCTTTCCATTTTTCTTTCGTGGATATTCTCTGATTCTCACAACAAAATCAAGATTTACAGCTTCAACAGTATTTCCTGTTTCTAAAAGCAAGGCGTTTTTTGAAATTTCCTTTATAGTACCCTGAATTAAAGA
>ERZ780208.2453-NODE-2453-length-12751-cov-6.295605_pt1 | contig 12751 bp, 12 predicted proteins | sample MGYA00511167_ERZ780208 | MGnify/ENA primary metagenome ERZ780208 (study PRJEB29588, sample SAMEA2159202) | human gut metagenome | biome: human gut; feature: human-associated habitat; material: faeces | place: Denmark | collected 2008/2010 ... | reverse complement strand
AATACCTGATCCAGAACCACCACGAAGGCATTGTGACGCGAGAGCAGTTCCAAGCAGTGCAGGCAGAACTGGCGCGGCGCAGCGCCCTGAGAAGCGATTCCAAGCAGGCGACAACAGGCCGCTCCTGCTACACCAGTAAATATGCCTTATCTGACCGGCTTGTCTGCGGCGAATGCGGCAAGCTCTATCGTCGGAAAACCCGAAATATCAAGGGCAATATCTATCACGAGTGGCGCTGCATCAGCCGATTGGATTACGGAAAGAAATACTGCAAGGATTCCGTCACGCTGGAGGAAGCAGCCCTGCATGGGGCCGTTGTCCGGGCGCTGAACCGCTTTCACGCGGAGGACGAGTCCACATACCTGACGCTCATGAAAGCCACCATTGGAGAAGCCATCGGCATAAATGGCGGTTCAGAGGAAATCGACCTGCTGACACGCCGCATCGACACGCTGAACAAACGGATGCTGGATCTTGTCAACGAAACCGTCGCGGCCGGAAAGGATGTGGAGAGCAGCGGGGATGAATTCAAAGGCATTTCTGATCAGATCGAGCAGCTTAACCGCCGCATCGCAGCAATTCAGGAGAGCATCCACAAGGACGGCTCCCGCCAAGCGCGGCTGGAGGAAATTCAGAACATCATCGCCGAGCGCAATGTGAATGAAACGCAGTACGATGACAGCATCGTGCGCCAGATGATCGAGTGCATCAAGGTACATAGCGACGGAAGACTGACGATCATTTTCGGCAGCGGGTATAAGATCGAGGAAGCACTATAGGAAGCCAGATCGCAAGACACAGAAAAAACTGGAGGTATGCGCACACTTTTGCAAGAGTTTTCTCTGAGAGGTTGGTATCACATTTTGATACCACAAACCGCTCGGAGAAAACAGACAAATATTTTTTCGCAAGACGGAATTTGTCAAGGGGGCTTTCTGTAAAAGTTACAAATTGTTCAATAATTATGTATTCTCACATCATTTTTTTCTCATCTTTTTCAGTACCAAAGCAGATGTTTCCGGAATCCTGGTCATCGTAAACCTTGAACACCGTTCCATACTCTTTCATAAAGCTGAAATCAAAAGTACTTTTCAGCTTGAAAGGAATCCCGTCGATGTACTGCAGATAATACCCTTTGAAATACCATGTCGGCACAGGATTACGCATGTTATCGTACCAAGACAGAACCTCCTTGGCTTGGTTCAGCATGGTGTTCACTTCGTCCTGTCCGAACGGAATCGCCCAATATACAGATGAGAGAGTATTGCTTGAAATGTAAAGAGCAAGCAATCTCCAAAACTCCATAGGTACATTATCATCAAAGTATCCGTTTACCATACCGGAAGCAAAGAGAGGAGCTTTCTGAGCGCACCAAACAATGCGGTTAAATTCTTCCCACGGATCACCGTAATCGTTACGGTTAAAGTCGATAACGCGGAGCTGACCGCCTCTGTCGATCATCATATTGCCGATGTGGTAATCGCCGTGCTGATATACCTGCGGTCTGTTTTTCAGCAAATGACGGTTCTCGTTTATGTAGTCGATAAATGCCTGTCCGTTCTCATACTTGATGGGGCACTCAACGTACTTTTTGATCTTATAATCCATTTTACGGTTAAAACGGATTTCCCAATCCTCCTGCGTTGCAGGAGCAGGAATGGAGTGGATCTTGCGAAGAATACGTCCTGCTTCCAAACCATATACATATTGCTCGGTATCAGAATAGCCCGACATGACCTGTTCTGCATCTTCGCCGTCAATCCAACTTTGGATGGAATAAACGCCATCCTCACAAGTGCCAAATTCAATGGGCTGGCACATAGGCACTCCAAAAGAAGCGACCTGTTTCATCATATTAAACTCAGACTGCTTTGTGTCGTGCTGTGCAATATCGGAAACACGCAAAAGATACCGTGTGCCGTTTTCGTCGGTAACACAGTATTTTTTATCACTCGACCAGCCTTTGTTTATTGGTTCTTTCGTTACAAAATTCATATCTTTTCTCCGTAGCTCTATCTGCCAAGCGCCTTGACATCACCGAGCAGTTTAAGGTTTCCATTATCCACGAGAATTGCGCCAGCTCGCACAGCGGTTGCGTACACGGTTTTACCACGTTCAGCAAGTACCCGTTGTATCGACTCATCCTGTTCCGAAGTCCCCTCATAGTGAACTTCCAAAAAAAATCATTCAGATAAGGAAGCCCCTCATAATACTTAAATTCGGGGTAATCATCATCGGGAGACAAATGGTATTTTTCATACAATGCTCTTGGGGCGGTTCCTTTTTCATCGTCAGCACGGAAAGTAGATACCGAGATTTCTTTTGTTCTGTCTAAATTGGTAAGAACTTCATCCATGAGAATGGAAGCAACACCACGGCGACGGTATTCGGGCGAAACAGCGAGATAGCAGATCATGTTGTGTCCTCGTGAGAACAGCATAACACCGGCAATCTCGTTTTCGTCCTTTATACAGATAGCCTGTCTCTTGTCCATGAACTTGAGAACGGTGGCTCGATGCTCGTTTAGCTTCTCTTGCATTTCCGGACCTGGGAAATTCTAGCGCACCTGTGTAACAAGGCTCATCCAATTTTCAATATCTTCCGGTACTCCATAAAAGAGCTGCACAGTATTTCGCCTCCGTTCGTAATCAATTGGTTATCAAAGCAATCGCCTTACTCATAGATACAAAAATCCATAATAATTATAGCACAAAAATATGAAAAATTCTACCGGATTCACGAATAAAACAGAAAAATCGGGAGTGCATCGTTCAAAATGCACTCCCGCTGAAATTTTATCGCTCCCAACTGTCTCGATTTTTCTTCTTGTTCTGCTTTTGCTGTGACTGCTGTTGCTGTTTCCGGCGAATGAACTCCCGAACAGAACGTGTATCTGATTCTTCATGGAGCAGATTTGCCACATCACGCTTGCTGTCGTGCATCAGCATCGGATCGTATTTCTCGCCGTATAGGGAGAGCATCGAGCAGTACGCGGAGGTCAACGATGAGAATCGGCTGGTGATTCTGAGTCATTACCCGATTCTGTTTTATAAGAACCAGCATTATGGCGCGGTCATGCTGTACGGGCATGTACATAATACGCGCGAATGGGAACTCGTTGAGAAGTGGAAGAAAGAGCAGTGGGCGATGGGCATTCCAAGCAGATTGATCAATGTCGGCTGCATGATGGATTACATGAGATACACACCGCGCACACTGACGGAGCTGCTGGACGCCAACCCGATGCCGGAGATCGCCAGAGTTCGCAAGGACGGAAGCGCAGTTGAAAGCGCGGAGTAGCAGAACAAACGGGAAAGGACGTGGGATCTGAATGAAGGTTACAGCGCTGAAAAAACAGAGTAAGAAAAACCAGCGTAAATTTCATGCAACCAAGCGCGGCACATGGAACGGCGTTTCGCCGGTCACCCGCATTGTGCAAAGCAAGCGGCTTTATGATCGAAACCGTGCAAAGCAGGAGGATCGTCGGGATAAAGATTAGTGAGGCGATAGTGCGGAGTACGAAAAACCGCAAACTATGCAATATCTTTTTGGGTTGCACAGTGACCATTAAACAGTACGCTGCGCCAACGCGGAAAAAGATTGCCGAAAGTAACTGAAACCCTTGAAAACACTGGAGAAATCATTGTTATCTTAAAGGGTTCAGCTTGCCATCAAGCTGAACCAAAAAGATATCAGCGCGAAAAGCCCAGAAGTTTCAACTGTTTCAACCCTTAGGTACACAATGTGTCATGGGGGTACAGTCGGTACGGGCAAAAGCAAGACGCAAACTCAAATGCATGAGTTTGCGTCTTGCTTTTTTACATAAGGATAGAGCTTGACAGGAGCAATGTCGACGGTCGGAGTTTTCAGGCATTAACGGATAAAATGCTGTGTTTTCAAGGGTTGTACGGTTTTTACCGAAAACATCCTGTTTCGCTGAATTTCTTGAAAACCATTGAAAACACTGGGCAAACCGGCTTTTTGAGGATTTCGGATGATAGTAGTCAAATAGTAGTCACGGTCATATCATTGCCAGAAATCATTTGAGTTGGAATCATTGTCGGCAGATAATTGTGGTGACTATAAGGTCTATGGCTCACAAACAACGGCTGGAACTGAGCGAGAACAGCAGCAGGCTCTCTTTGTCGCAAAATTCCATGATATTTATGAAAACAGTTATGTAAGGCAGTACCCCAATTTACATTCAGGTGAGCAGCAGAAAAATATCTGCCGTCCGGTTCCGCAGCGGCGGCTGAAACTCAGTTGAAGATTGCCGTACAAAAAACATGGAGGCTTCCGAAATCCGGAAACCTCCATAAATTTATCAGATTCGACAAAAGAAGAATTGAATGGTCAGACGGCGCTGAACGGCTCCAGGTCTGTGTGATTTTTCCACTCGTCCGTGACGCCGGCGTCGCGCAGCAGCTCTGTCACGGTTTTATCCAAGGCATCGACTCTGTCGCTGCTGACTGCCTTCAGGTCAAAGCCGGCATCGCCGGCGTCGTCCAGAATCGCGGGATCCTCGCTGCCGTCCAGCAGGGCGTTTGCGTGCGAGAGAGCCTGCTGCCACTGGAAGGAGAAGAAGTCTTTCTGCGTTGCATTCATCCCGGCCAGATAAGTTTTCGCTGCTTCTTCGACCTTTCCGCTCTCGTTCATAGCGAGCTTCATCAGAGAAACTGCAGCGTTTGCCTGCTGCAGGCTGCCGCCTGCGCTGCCGTGCGCGACAGTATCAATGCTCACGAGCAGATTGACCAGCGTATCCTTGCTCTCGGGTGCATACATCCAGCCGGTCACGTCACCGCTGTAATTGACCATGTCAGTGGCCTGGGACTCCAGCCGGTACAGCAGCGTCACAAGCTGGGCGCGGGTGCAGGCGGCATCCGGCAGCAGGCGGTTATTGGAGCCCTTGAGGATTTCGGTGTTGACTGCCCACGCCATCGCCTCGCGGGCATACGCGGAAAGGCTGTCATAGTCGGCATACTCGCGGATCGCCATGCCGCCCTGCGTGGTGTCGAAGCCCTGCTGCTTTGCAAAGCGCCAGAGCATCGTGACCGTCTGCTCCCGGGTCACGGCATTCACCGCGCCGAAGGTGTCCTTGCTGAGACCGGTGACAATGCCGAGACTTGCTGCCCAGCGGACAGCTTCTGCGTAATAGGAACTCTCTTTCACATCAGAAAAGTTCATCGCGTAATTCACGACCGGCTTTCCGGTGGCCCTCCAGAGGAAGGTCACAAAGTCGGCGCGCGTGCAGTCCCGATTCGGTGCAAATACGTCCTTGCTGACACCGGATGTGATTTCCTTTTCGACCGCCCAGTTGACAGCGTCATAAAAATAATCCTGTTTCGATACGTCTGTAAACGCCTGTGCCGGTTCTGTGGCAAGCGCCTGTGCGCTCAGCAGCATCACGGCTGCCAGCAGCAAACTGAAAACCCGAATGGTGCGTTTCATACAAATGCCTCCATATTTATTGGATCTTGTATCCATCTTTGCATTTTTCCAGCGCAAAGTGCATCTGCGCCTCGTGGGTCGCAAACGGAAGCTGTTCAAATCCGTCCGCCGGATGAAAAGAAATAATCTGATTCAGATGATCGATCCACACGGCGCAAAGCTCTTTGAAATGTTCCAGCGGCTCCTCGTTCATCGTACATGCTCCTTTTCTGCTTTATAATATAATTATAGTCGGTTTATCTTGTAAAAACAAGAAGCTGGCAGTACAATAAAGAAAAAGAGACTTGTGCAAAGCGCACAAGCGAAAGGATATCGCCATATGGCTGCAACACAGTGGGAAACGTGCAGCGCCGATGCGCTGCTGCGGGAATTTTTTGCGCAGGACGATCTAAGTCGCCTCGCAGAAGGCGCGGGCGCGCTGCTGGGCTGTCCGCTTCTGGTGCTGGACGATACGTTTCATGTTGCCGCGCACCATCTGCCGCTGGGGTTTTCCGATGCGGTGTTTCAGACGTCGGTGCGCAGCGGCGAGATCACCTATGAGGCAGGCGCGATCATCAGCCGAAGTCCAGCCCTGTCCGCAGGAGCGGCGGACTGCATCAAGCTTGCAGACAGCCCGTATCGCCGCCGCTTTGCCCCGCTCGTCAGTGCGGGCGTGCGGCTGGGGTATCTGATCTGCGTCGACACGGACGGTCATCTGGAAAAAATCCCGGCGCAGACATGGAATACCGTGGAGCAAATTCTGTCCAAGCAGCTTTTCGTCGAGGCCAGCCGGCAGGATAAGCCGTTTGAAACGGCGGAGGATATTCTCCGGCATTTGCTGGACGGCGGCTTTCCGTCCGCACCGTATTTCAGGCTGCAAATTTCGGGAACATATCTGGTGGACTTCCATCCGCTTGCCTTCGCGCTCATCGATCTGACTGTCTATCATAGCGGATATCTCGGGCAGCGCCATTTGAAGGAGGAAGTAACGGCGATTTTCCTGGACTCCCATTCTTTTTTATACAAAGGAAATGTTATGCTTTTTCTGCACCGGCGGGAGGATATGGAGCGGTTTTCCGCGCTGGCGGAGGAATTTCAGCTCAAGGTCATCGTGTCGGAGAAAATTGACGACCTGTTTGCGCTTCCTGCGCTCTATCGCACGGCGCGCGAGGCGCTGAGCCTGATGACGGATGAACGGTTCCACGGCGGTCGCGTCTACACTGTTGCGCAGCTGCGCACGCCGCTGCTGCTGAAAAATCTGGAAGGGCGGGAAGATTTGATCGCGCAGGAGGTGCGCACCCTTGCCGCGCACGACCGGGAAAAGGGCACGCAGTACTGCGAAACGCTCTATTATTATCTGATCTGCTGCCGGTCGCTGCAAAAGACCTGCGAAGCGCTTTTTACCCATCGAAACACCGTGCTCTACCGCATCCGCCGGATGCAGGAGGAATTCGGCATTCCGTTGGATGAACCGCTCAAGCACGCAGACCTGCTGCTGAGCGTGTCGCTTCTGCTGTTTGAAGCGAAGGGACCGGATTTCTTCCTGCCCAAAACGCCGCTTGATAATTCATAATTCGGTCATGCTTCTAACAAGATTTTGTCACAACTTCCTGTCACAATAACGCCAGTTCGAAAGAACGGAACACCCTTGATGAAAGGAAGTTTGACCTATGAAAAAAGTATTGGCAATTCTGCTGGCCCTTTCGGTGCTGGCCTTGAGCGCCTGCGCAGCCAAGCAGGCTAATTCGGATACACAGAAGGACTCCAACACAGCGGAAACGGAGCAGCAGCCGGATTCTGCGCAGACCGCAGAAACACAGCAGCCCGCGCAGGAAGCAAAGCGCATCGAGCCGCTGGCAGAAAGTCTTGATCTGAACGCACTGACCGACGCGACCGTCGCAGCAAGCTTCGGCGCGGAGGACATTTCCGAAAAAGACGGCAAGATGGAGCTCACCCTGACGGTTTATGATTACGATGTCTACGATATGGTGGACATTTCGCAGCTTGCCGTCGGCGATACCATCGTCGTGGACGGCAAGGACATGGTCGTTGCATCCCGCGAGGACAAGGATGGCTTTGTTACCATCAATGGAGGACTCGAGCAGGGCGGTGTCGATCTGACGAGTGATGACTCGGGCGTCTACTACGCTGTTGGCTTGGACGATGCGAAGTCGTATCACGAGCTTGGCAGAATCACCGTGCCGGTCGCGGAAGGCTTTGTCCTGACAGACAATGCAGACCCGGAGCATCCGGATGAGACCTATGCCGCGTCTGACCTTGCAAAGCTGGCTGCGTCCGAACCCGGCTTCACCGCCAACAACACGCTGGCGACCATCGAGCATGGCGAGCTGACCGTCCTGGCCAGAAGCTATACGCCGTAATTTCGAAACGCAGAATCTGCCCGGAAGCACAACGCTTCCGGGCATTTTCTTTGCAAAAGGCGGGCGGCAGGAACCGGGAATGACAGGCGATTTTCAGAAAATTGCAGAAATGAAGCGAAAAAATGCGGAAGAACAGGGATGAACTATTCCTGAAAATATTTTTCAAGATATACAAGAAATGAAAAAGCTGCAAAAACCGGACGATGCAACATTTTGTAATCTTTTTGAGAGAAAAATGACATAATTTTTTTGCTTTTGTAGGGAGGTTGCAAATGTATGAAAAATTGTGATGTTTCGAGAAAAGAAATTGGCGGGCCCAAAAAGCATTTGTTGAAATAGCACAAAAGAACTCCTTCAATCTTGTGAACTTGTTCTCTTGAACAGTGGGGTGCTGCAAGGGTATAATACGAACAGGAATTACAGGTGCATGCAAGATTGCTCCTGTGAAAATGCTGAGATACGAATTGAAGGAGAACATTATTATGAAAATGATTTCGCGTCGTGACTTCCTGAAGGCTTCCGCTGTTGTGGGCGCTACCGCTGCTATGACCGCTTGCGGCGGCTCTTCCAGCACTTCTACTGCTGCTTCTTCTGTTGCTGCATCTTCTGCTGCTTCCAGCGCTGCTGCAACCAACGGTTCCGCAAACATCGGCGTGTGCATCTATCAGTTTGCTGATAACTTCATGACCCTGTACCGCACCGATCTGGAAGAGTACCTGAAGGACATGGGCTACGCCGTCACCATCGTCGATGGCAAGAACGACCAGAACACCCAGACCGAGCAGATCAACACCTTCCTGCAGCAGGGCGTGGACGTCCTGGTCATCAACCCCGTCCAGACCACTTCCGCTCAGACCATCGTTGATACCATCAAGCCCTCTGAGACTCCCATCGTCTTCATCAACCGTGAGCCCGACAAGAGCGTTCTGGACTCCTACGCAGACAAGTGCTGCTACGTTGGCGCTGACGCACGTCAGTCCGGTACTTATCAGGGCGAGCTGATCCTCGAGACCGAGACTCAGGGCGACATCAACGGCGACGGCAAGATCACCTACATCATGTGCAAGGGCGACCCCGAGAACATTGATGCTCAGTACCGCACCGAGTACTCCATCAAGGCTCTGACCGACGCCGGCAAGGAAGTCGAGTGCCTGTACGAGTACCTGGACAACTGGGACCAGACCACCGCACAGCAGGACGTCGCAAACGCTCTGGCACAGTACGGCGAGAAGATCGAAGTCGTCTTCTGCAACAACGACGCAATGGCACTGGGCGCTCTGCAGTCTCTGCAGCAGGCTGGCCGTACCGTCGGCAAGGACGTCTATCTGGTCGGTGTTGACGCACTGAGCGAGGCTGTCCAGAATGTCGTCGATGGCAACATGACCGGCACCGTTCTGAACGATGACGTGGGTCAGGCTACCGCCGCCGCAGCTGCTACCAAGCTGTACGTCGAGGGCAGCAAGGTCGAGCAGTACTACTGGGTCGACTACGTCAAGGTCACCAAGGAGAACGCTGCACAGTACATCAAGTAAGCAGCCAAAACCCTATCGTTGCAAGGTGCGCAGTGAACCAATAAGGCTTAATTAAAAGCTAAAAAAGCGCGTGCGTGCGAGAAAATATCTCCGCGCACGCGCCTTATTTTAAGAACCTGTCGGCAAAAGACGCACTTTCCAAGACCCAAAGACAAGGAGGCTCTGAGGAATGTCAGAATACCGTCTGGTAATGAAAGGCGTGGTAAAGACCTTCCCCGGCGTGAAAGCGCTGGACCACGCGCAGTTGGAGCTCCGCCCCGGCAAAGTCATGGCCCTGATGGGCGAGAACGGTGCCGGTAAGTCCACCCTGATGAAATGTATGTTCGGCATTTACAAGATGGACGAGGGCGAGATCGAGTACGAAGGCGAAAAGGTCAACATCCCCACCCCGCTGGATGCACTGAACCGCGGCATCGCGATGGTGCATCAGGAGCTGCAGCCTATCCCGGCCCGTACTGTGGCCGAGAACATCTGGCTGGGCCGCTACCCCACCAAGAAGGCTGGTCCCATCACCATCGTGGACCATGCCAAGATGTATAAAGATACCGATGACCTGCTGAAAAAGCTCAAGCTGGACATCAACTCCCACGCAAAGCTGGGTACACTGAGCATCGCACAGATGCAGATGGTGGAAATTGCAAAGGCTGTTTCCGCAAACTGCAAGGTGCTGATCCTGGACGAGCCGACTTCCTCGCTGACTGCGAACGAAGTCGAGTCCCTGTTCCGCATCATGAACGAGCTGAAAGAGCAGGGCGTCGCTCTGGTCTACATCAGCCATAAGATGGACGAGATCAAGGTCATTGCCGACGAAGTCACCATCATGCGTGATGGTCATTATATCGGTAAGTGGGACGTCGCCAACATGACCAAAGAGCAGATCATCGCCAAGATGGTCGGTCGCGAACTGTCCAACCTGTATCCCCCGCTGGAAAACCACCCCTCCGACGAGATCATGATGAAGGTGGAAGACTTCACCTCCATCCATCCGCGCTCTTTCCGCCACTGCAGCTTCGAACTGAAGAAGGGCGAGATCCTGGGTGTGGCCGGCCTGGTGGGCGCACAGCGCACGGAGCTGATGGAAGGCATTTTCGGCCTGCGCGCTCACACCTCCGGTAAGGTGTGGATCAAGGGTCAGGAAGTCGCCATCAAGCAGCCCCGCGACGCCATCCAGCACAGCGTGGCTCTGCTGACCGAGGACCGCCGCGCCACCGGCATCATGGGCGTGCTGAGCGTGGCCGATAACATCTCTATCGCCTCTCTGGACGCCCTGCGCAAGGGTCCCATCATGCTGGATGACAAGAAGATCCTCGAGCTGGTGGCTACCAACAAAGAGAAGATGGCCATCAAGGTCCCCAGCCCCAAAACGGCGATCAAGAGCCTTTCCGGCGGCAACCAGCAGAAGGTGCTGATCGCCCGCTGGCTGGCTAACAACCCCGATGTCCTCATTCTGGACGAGCCCACCCGAGGCATCGACGTCGGCGCAAAATATGAGATCTACTGCATCATCGCCGACCTGGCCAAGCAGGGCAAGAGCATCATCATGATCTCCTCCGAAATGAGCGAGATCATCGGTATGTCCAACCGCGTCATGGTCATGTGCGATGGCCGCATCACCGGCTTCATCGACGGCAAGGATGCTACGCAGGAGAACATCATGGCTCTGGCGACCCAGTTCGAGACCGCGCCCGAAGCGGCGGCGGCCAATCAGTAAACAAGGAGGCTGTCTATCGTGGAAGCTACCAAGAAAGTAACGGGCAAGTCTGTAAAGAAGTGGCTGGGCAACAACGCCATCATCGTCCTGATGCTGGCCGTGTCCCTCATCGTCGGCATCATCCATCCCAACTTCTTCGCACTGGCCAATATCATCAACCTGTTCAAGAACGTCTCTATCCGCTACATCATCGCTCTGGGCATTTCCGGCTGTCTGATCACCACCGGTAACGACCTGTCCGCAGGCCGTCTGGCTGGTTTCGCTGCCTGCCTGGCCTGCATCTTTGCGCAGACCGAGGGCGCTGCCGGCAAGTTCTACCCCAATATGCCCACTCTGCCCACCCCCGTGGTCTTCATCCTCGTCATCGCCATCTGCGCCATCGTGGGCCTGTGCAACGGCCTCGTGGTCAGTTACCTGAAGGTCCAGCCCTTCATCGCTACGCTGGGTATGCAGCAGGTGGTCTACGGTATCTGCCTCGTCTACACCGGCGGTACCCCCATCGGCTCTCTGAACAAGGACTTCACCTCTCTGGCCTCCAACACCCTCTTCGGTGTTCCTGTGCTGATCATCATCGCCCTCTTCGTGGCCTGCTGCTTCTGGTTCCTGTACAACAAGACCCGTCACGGCAAGTACATGTACGCCATCGGCGGCAACGAGGCTGCTGCTGAGGTGGCCGGTGTCAACGTTTACGCCACCAAGATCCGCATCTACATCCTGGCCTCCTGCATGTTCGGTCTGGCAGGCTGCCTGCTGGCTGCAAAGTCCGGCGGCGCATCCGTCAACACTGCAATGGGCTATGAGCTGGACGCTATCGCAGCTTCTACCATCGGCGGCGTCTCCACCACCGGCGGTGTCGGCACTGTCCCCGGCATCCTCGTCGGCGTGCTGGTCTTCGAGCTGATGAAGGTCGCTCTGCAGTTCATGAACGTCAACTCTTCTTACACTTACATCGTGCAGGGCCTTGTCATCATCGTGGCTGTCGCCATTGATATCCGCAAGTATCTGGCTAAGAAGTAATCTCCTCATCATCCCCCTTTGCACCCGCAGTCTTTGCACTGCGGGTGCTTTTTTTGTCCACATTTTTGTGGTATCATAAGGAAAAACATCTTATTCTTACAGGAGGGACTTTCCATGGCACAGCCCACCCCGGATACCCAGACCGAGCTTGAACGCCGCGAGGCCGCACTGGCCGCCCGCGAGGCAGAACTTGCCCGCCAGCAGGCTGAATTGCAGGCGCAGAAGGCCGATTTTGAGCAGGGCAAAAAGCGCCTGCTGGACAACGGCAACAAGGATTTTGTAAACCCCAAGGAAAAGCTTTACGATAAATTTCCGCTCACGGTGCACCAGATGGACATCATCATCGGCGTGCTGTTCGCCCTGATTGCTCTTTTTCTTGTGCTGGGCGTGACCCACACCAGCTTTTTCGGCCTGTTCGGCGGCTGAGCCGCAGGTGTATCCTCTGTGAAAAACATCCCGTAAAGGAGAATAAAAATGGCACACTATCCCGGTTATACCGTCCTGCGCACCGAGGACTGCCCCGAGCAGCACGGTACTTTGACCCTGCTCACCCATGACGTCAGCGGCGCAGCCGTGCTGCTGGTGGAGAACGAGGACGTCAATAAGGCCTTTGGCATCGGCTTCGGCACCTTCCCCTCCGATGACACCGGCGTGTTCCACATTCTGGAGCACTCCGTGCTGGC
>ERZ780208.2448-NODE-2448-length-12770-cov-3.550216_pt1 | contig 12770 bp, 12 predicted proteins | sample MGYA00511167_ERZ780208 | MGnify/ENA primary metagenome ERZ780208 (study PRJEB29588, sample SAMEA2159202) | human gut metagenome | biome: human gut; feature: human-associated habitat; material: faeces | place: Denmark | collected 2008/2010 ... | reverse complement strand
GCAGCAATTTTATACATTATTCAACCTTTGCCCGCACGGGCCCGGCACATTCTACAAAAGTTAAGAGAAAGAAGCGTACGACAGCACTCTGTAAGGAATATTCTTAATCGGAAAGCAGCCTACGGCCGATTCCGTAACTGCCTGAATATGAGTGGGGTTAAAATCAGCCTATCTAAGTATAGGACTGAGGGTACCTAAGTATAGGACTGAGGGGGTCTAACTATACGACCGAGGGTACCTCAGTATAGGACTGTGACCGGCACCCTCGGTCGGTATGAGTATATTATAAAGAAAAATAACTGTCCGCAATGCAGGGAGGCGTCAGGCTGACACCTCTTCGCCCTTCAGCGTGGCCGAGCTGGCTTCGGTGATTCGCACCTGCACGAAGTCGCCTATGCGGTGTGTGCCGCGGTCGAACACCACTACCCTGTTCTGTTCCGTCCGTCCGAACAGCTGGTCGCGGCTGCGCTTGCTCACCCCCTCGACCAGCACCTCGAAGGTCTGCCCCACACAGCGTGCGTTGGCCTCGGCCGACAGGCGGTTCTGCAAAGCGATGATTTCGTTCAGTCGGCGTATCTTCACCTCCTCGGGCACGTCGTCGGGCAAGTACTTGCTGGCATAGGTGCCCGGGCGTTCGCTGTACTTGAACATGAAGGCCGCGTCGTAGGCGCACTCCTCCATCAGCGACAGCGATTGCCGGTGGTCTTCCTCGGTCTCACTGGAGAAGCCCGAGAAGATGTCGGTCGAAAGTCCGCAGCCGGGGATGATGCGGCGGATGGCTGCTACACGCTCCAGATACCACTCACGGTCGTACTTGCGGTTCATCAGCTTCAGAATGCGGCTGCTTCCGCTCTGCACGGGCAGGTGGATGTGCTTGCAGACGTTGGGCATGTCGGCAATGACGTGCAGTGTCTCGTCGCTCATGTCCTTGGGGTGCGACGTAGTGAAGCGCACACGCATGCCGGGAGCAGCCTCGGCCACCCGGCGCAGCAGCATCGGGAAAGTCACCACCTCCCCGTCGGCGCGCTCGAAACGGTACGAATTGACGTTCTGCCCCAGCAGGGTCACTTCCTTGTAGCCTTTCTGCTGCAGGTCGGCCACCTCGCGCAAGATGCTTTCCACGTCGCGGCTGCGTTCGCGTCCCCGCGTATAGGGAACTATGCAGTAAGTACAGAAGTTATTGCATCCGCGCATGATGGACACAAAGCCCGAAATGTGATTGCCGCAGATGCGCGAAGGCACGATATCGCGGTAGGTCTCCGTGGTGGACAGTTCCACGTTGATGGCTTTCTCACCCGCCTCTACCGCCGCAATCAGGTCGGGCAGCGTCAGGTAGGCATCGGGACCCGCCACCAAGTCCACATGATGGTTGGCAATGAGGTCTTCCTTCACCCGCTCGGCCATGCAGCCCAGCACGCCCACGATGAGCCCGCGATGCTTCTTTTTCATCGAGTTGAAGAACTCTAAGCGGTTCAGAATCTTCTGCTCGGCATTATCGCGCACCGAGCAAGTATTCAGAAACACCGCATCTGCCTCGTCCAGCGTCTCGGCCACTGAATATCCGGCCATTTTCATGATCGACGCAACCAGCTCACTGTCTGCCACGTTCATCTGGCAGCCATACGTTTCGATGAACAACTTCTTGTTGTCACCGGCAGTTGCAGATTTTAAGTCTGCTCCCGTTTGATTTTCCATTATTCTTTAAGTTTATGATTTCGCGAGCAAAGATAATGAAAGCTTCGCCAACTCCCATCAGCCCCCACCCCATAAAATAGCAACACAACCGGCGTGCGCGCCCACACACTGACAAAACACCAATGACAGCCTCCATTTTTCCCTGAAATCGGCCGAAAAGAAAAGAAAACGAAACAGAAACACCCCTTTCGAGAGCCATTTTCATAATTAATGTTAAGGCAAAAAACATTTTCTAAGCGTTAATTTGGTAAAAAAAGAATTATTTTACATTTTTGTGCAATGAAAGAAACATTAGATTTTTTCATAGTTAAGGTTTAGGTTAAAAAAATTAAGGGGAGCTGTGAAGCTGCCCTTTTTTATTGCCCAAATGTTAGGGGCTATCAGATTAATTGACTACCTTTGGCGGTGAAAAACAAGCATGCGTATGGAAGATATCTTCAAGTTTCTGTTAGTGGCAGGAATCATCGTGGTCGGAATCGTCAAGCAGTTCAGGAAGGAGGCCAGGAATACCGAAGCTCCTCCTGTGGACGAAAACGACATGCCCCTGCCCCACGAAGCCAATCCGCTACCCGAAAACTGGGGAGGAGAAACCTACGGAGGATACATCCCCGAGGGACCCAAACCGGAAGAGCGCGTCCAACCCGCCCCCCAGCAACGGAAAACTTCCAGACCCGAACCATTCATCCCGCGAAGAGACCGACAGACGTCATCGCACCGGATCAACCCGACTTCACAACCCACCGCCCCTCCGGCACCTGCCGGACAAGAGGCCGACCGTGCCGCTACCGACTTCGACCTGCAGTCGATAGAAGAAGTGCGGCGGGGCATCATCTGGGCAGAAATACTGAACAGGAAATACTGAATACGGCTGCCGACACCGGCCACACGCACACAGAAGCCGACCTTACACGACCAAGGCCCGACAACGCCGGAGTGGAAACGGATGCCTGCAACACCCAATCCCGGAAATCTTTAACATCAAAAATATAATAGAACAATTATGGCATTTAATTACATTTCAGCAGAAGAAGCTGCAAGCCTCATCAAACATGGCTACAACATCGGTTTGAGCGGATTTACGCCCGCAGGAACAGCCAAAGCCGTTACACACGCTCTGGCTGCCATCGCCGAAGAAGAACACGCTAAGGGAAACCCCTTCCAGGTAGGTATCTTTACCGGTGCATCGACCGGTGATGCATGCGACGGCATCCTGTCGCGCGCCAAGGCCATCCGCTACCGTGCCCCCTATACCACCAACAAGGACTTCCGCACAGCCGTGAACAACGGTGAGATTGCCTACAACGACATCCACCTCTCGCAAATGGCACAGGAGCTGCGCTATGGATTCATGGGCAAAGTGAACGTAGCCATCATCGAAGCCTGCGAACTGACTGAAGACGGTAAAATCTACCTCACTGCCGCCGGTGGTATCGCTCCTACCGTATGCCGCCTGGCCGACATGATCATCGTCGAACTGAACGCTGCACACAGCAAGGCAGCCATGGGTCTGCACGACGTCTATGAACCCCTCGACCCGCCTTACCGTCGCGAAATCCCCATCACCAAGCCCAACGACCGTATCGGCCTGCCTTACATCCAGGTTGATCCCAAGAAGATTGTGGGCGTGGTAGAAACCAACTGGCCCGACGAAGCACGCTCCTTCTCGGCTGCCGACCCCGTAACCGACAAGATCGGACAGAACGTAGCCGACTTCCTGGTACACGACATGAAGCGTGGTATCATCCCGCAAAGCTTCCTGCCGCTGCAGAGCGGTGTGGGCAACATTGCCAATGCCGTACTCGGTGCACTGGGACGCGACACTACCATCCCTGCCTTCGACGTATATACCGAAGTAATCCAGAACTCCGTCATCGGCCTGATTCGCGACGGCCGCGTGAAGTTTGCTTCAGGATGTTCGCTCACCGTTACCAACGACTGTCTGAACGGCGTATATCAGGACATGGACTTCTTCCGCGACAAACTGGTACTTCGTCCGTCCGAAATCTCCAACAGCCCCGAAGTCATCCGTCGTCTTGGCGTTATCTCCATCAATACCGCCATCGAAGCCGACATCTACGGTAATGTCAACTCTACCCACATCGGCGGAACGAAGATGATGAATGGTATCGGCGGCAGCGGCGACTTCACACGCAATGCCTACATCTCTATCTTCACCTGCCCGTCCGTTGCCAAGGAAGGCAAGATCAGCGCCATCGTCCCCATGGTATCGCACGCCGACCACAGCGAACACGATGTCAACATCATCGTCACCGAGCAGGGTGTGGCCGACCTCCGCGGCAAGAGCCCGAAGGAACGTGCACAGCTCATCATCGAGAACTGTGTTCACCCCGACTACAAGAACATCTTGTGGGATTACCTGAAACTGACCGACGGCAAGTCGCAGACACCGCACGCCATCCGCGCTGCCTTAGGCATGCACGCCGAGTTGGCCAAGAGTGGCGACATGCGCAACGTTGACTGGTCGCAGTATAAATAATCCATCCACCGACGAAAACAGACAACGGGCTGCAAGTGGTCAGGCAAAATGCCTCGACATTCACTTGCAGCCCGTTTTTCTTATCCGGCCGGAAACGGCATCAGTTGCCGGTGCCCGAAGTTGACTTCTTGCCGGTAACCGTCTTTACCACCTCCAAACAGACAGCATCCTGAAAGGCCCGTGCCTGTCGTGCCGAAAGCGCGTTCTGCGTCATGATGGCAAAGGCCACCCAGTGTCCGCCTTTCGTCTTCAGATAGCCGGCCAGCGCATTGATGCCGGTATAGGAGCCTGTCTTGGCATGTACCTGCCGGAAGGCCGGCGTGCCGTATCCCATGCGGTACTTCAACGTGCCGTCCATGCCGCTCACAGGCAGGGCCTTGTAGAGCGGACCAAAGATGTCGGTGCGCGAATAGGCGTAGCGCAACATGGCCACCAACAGCTCGGGCGAGAGGTAGTCGTAGTGCGAAAGGCCGCAACCGTCGGCCAGTCTGTATTGGGAAGGATTCAGCCCGATCTTCCGAATCAGTGCCCGCATGGCGTCCAGCCCGTCGTTGGCAGAAACGCGTTTCTTGCCCGTGGCCAGTACGCCCGCGCGGCACAGCATGGCTTCGGCGTTCAGATTATCGCTCTCTTTCAGCATCACGTTGAGTACAGTCTGCATGGGGGTTTCGTGCCGTGCCAGCCTTACGGCCAGCGAATCGTGCGGCAGTTCGCCGAAGCTGTAGGCCGACGCAATGGCTTCGCGGGTGCTGTCGGCAACGGACATACAGCGGATACCCGCTTCCTGCAAGCGCTCCACAAAGACGTGCATGAACATGCGACCCGAATCGAACAGGTTGAGCGACCGGGTTACTGCGGACTGCACATTGCCACGCAGGCTGACACAGTTACCGTTCTCCAACCAGTTGCGATCGACCTGCAAGGGACCTGCGGCAGAGTTACGGCTGCGTGTCCGGTTGTCCAAAGTATAATAGGTGGAAGTCGGACTGCATTCGACTCGTGCCGCCAAGCCGCGTTCGGCAGGACGCAGCGTGACTTGCAACACACCCTTGTTGAGCATCAGCGGCGAAAGGTAGGGCTGAAAGGTGGAAGGGGTATCGTCCCACAACCAGCCTGTCCCCCAATAGAGCGAATCTTTCATCGACACATCGCCTACAATGCGTCCGTCCAGCACACGGATGCCCCGCTCTGTCAGTCCGCCAATCAGCTCCTTCAGATCGGTTTCGTCCAGTTCGGGGTCGAAACCGCCCACGACGTACAGGTCGCCCTTCAGCGTATCGCCCACGATGCGCCCACGGGTCCACAGTTCGGTGCGGAAAGGTTCGTCGATGCCCTGCTGCGACAGGGCCGTAATGGCCGTCATCACCTTCATGGTCGAAGCCGGGCGCGACAGCTTGTCGGCCTGATATTCGTAGAGCATACGTCCGGCAGTAAGGTCGTAAATGCAAAGGCCGGCATGGGCACCGGCGGGCAACTCATACTTCAACAAGGTATCGATGCGCGAGGCAAGTGTCGCCACACTGTCGGCCTGCTGTGCAGAGGCACGGTGCGCAAACAGCCAAGAAAACAAAAGCAGGCAACACGCCTGCAGGATAATCCGCTTCATAGTCATCTGTGATATTCAGTGAAGCAAATGAAGCAAAAAGCCGACGAATACGCAAGCAGAAGCAGGGCTTTTTTGCGGCACAGGCCGGAGTTTCGAAGAAAAAAGGCTGGAGTTTCGGTAGAAAACGCCCCGAGTTTCCGTAGAAAACCCGCCGGGTTTTACGGGGAAATGCCCGGGGTTTCGGGAGCAAACGGCCGGGGTTTTATACAGGGGGAAAAAGGGGTTCTGAGAGACACTTGCACGGCTCGTGCAGAACACAAGTACGGCTCGCGAGCCGTGCAAGTGTGGCTCACGAGCCGTACAAGTGTCTCTCAAACTCACAGTGCCTCGCGGAAAATCTCGCCTACCGTGGGATGCGGGAAAACAATCTTTTTCCACTCTGCCACAGTCAGTTTCAGTTCTATCGCCATACCTGCCAGGGTGATGATTTCGCTGGCCGGGTTGCCCAGCACGTGTGCACCCAGAATGGTGTTATCGTCGGCAATCAACAGCTTGCATACTCCGTTGACACCTTCGTTTTCGGCCACAAAACGACCACTGTAAGCCATCGGCAACTTGACCACACGGCACGCGATGCCTTTCCGTTGCAGCGACTCTTCGGTCTCGCCCACGCCGGCTATCTCGGGATTCGTATATACCACACCGGGGATGGCACGGTAGCTCATTGCGTCTTCCCTTCCGGTAATGTGGTTGACCGCTACCTCGGCTTCGCGCACGGCAGTATGTGCCAGCAGCGAGAAACCAGTCAGGTCGCCACAGACATATACGCCCGCCAGGGATGTCTGCATGTGTTCGTCCACCACGATGCTGCCCCGTTCGGTCTTCTGCAGCTCCAGATTTTCCAGTCCGAAACCTTTCGTCACCGGACGACGGCCCACACTCATCAGCAACCGCTCAGCCACAACCGAACCCTCGCCCTCAGCGTTCTCGTAATTCACCTGTACCTGTCCGCTGCCGTCTTCGGCCATTGCCAGCGAAACAACCTTCGTACTGAGCATGAACTTCACGCCACGCTTGGCGTACTCGGCACGCAGGAGGGCCGAAAGCTCCTTATCCATACCGCCCAGAATCTCGTCCATCATTTCGACAACCGTCACCTGCACGCCCAGACTGTTGAAGAACGAAGCAAACTCCATGCCGATGACTCCGCCGCCGATAACGGTCAGCGACCGGGGCAACTCCTTGTTGTCGAGCGCATCGCGGTGCGTCCAATAAGGCACGGCATCGACTCCCGCAATGGGCGGAATGAAGGTCTCCGAACCGGTGCAGAGCAGCAGGTTGTCGCACTCATAGACCTCTTCGCCACAACGCACGTGGTTCTTGTCCACCACTTCGGCCGCGCCGGTCACTATCCTGACGCCGTGGGCGGTCAGTTTTCCCTTCACACCCAGCACCAATTTGCGCACCACTTTCTGCTTGCGGGCAATGATTTTGGGCAGGTCGAACCCGACGTTCTCTGCCGAAACGGCATACTTCGCCGCATGGCGTGCGCCGTCGTACGTCTTGGCCGAATACAGCAATGTCTTGGTAGGGATGCAGCCTTCGTTCAGACAGACGCCTCCGAGGCTGTTTTTCTCGAAAAGTACCACACTCATTCCTGCCTTTCCGGCAGCTTCGGCAGCCGTATATCCCGCAGGACCTCCGCCGATAATGGCAATTTGATATTTATCCATGGCATTTTAACGTTTTAAGATATTTGCTCGCAAGATACAACAAGTATTTCAAATACGGGCAGCATAGCCACGGATTTATTTGTCGCACGCCTGCTTACCCGCAACCTGCATGGACGAACAGTGCTCTGCCAGTTATCAAAACATACTTCATCCATCAGCCATAAACCCATGCAAATCATACAGAAATCACTTTAGCAGTCATCCCCTTTTACTCATTTTACAATCCATTTCCAAGGGAACAAGAAATGGACAAATAAAGGGAAAAAACAGACTATTTAAGGCATTTCTTTCGGTAAGCCAAAGGAAACACCCCGGTCGCCTTGCTAAACAGGTGGGAAAAATAAGCATAATCATCTACCCCAAGATCGTTCGAAATCTCCTGAATGCTTCGAGACGAATAGACCAACATGCGCTTGGCACACAATATCAGTTCGTTCTGGATGTACTTGCTGACATTCATTCCCGTCACCGACTTCAGCACTTCGTTCAGGTGAAGCAAAGAAAGATGAAGCTGCGAAGCGTAGCTGGACGGACTGCGATTGGACGATATCTGCTTATCGAGCAAGTTCCTGAACTTGACGGTTACCTCGATGTCGCGACGGGTAAAGCCGGAACTGTCCAATCCGCCTTTTATGATTTCGGCCACGATACTTATGATGACAGACACCATCGCCCGAACGACAAGCTTCGACACAGCCCCACTGCACTGTTCCATGCGGGGAGAAAGCAGCCCGACAATCTGCTCCAATTCAGCCCGCTGCTGTTCGCCAACCGAAAAAGGAGCCATGTTCAAGGCATATTCTCCGAACACCATCCGGCAGGTACTATCGACAAAAGCACTGTCTATCCGTATCATCATTCCCTCTACCTCCCCGGTCTCCACAAACCGATACGCCTGCCTGAAACCTATAAGCAACATCTCATTCTCCGAACAACAATATTCCTTGAAATCAATGTTCATGCGACAACTCCCTTTTTTAATCAGCAACATCGTATAACAACTGTCCTGAAAGGAATACTCGATCGGTTCTTTTACCAATCCGGCATCAATGGTACGGATGCTGACTCCGCACTCACCCGACTGATTTGCTTTATGTAAAGGAAGATTAGCCATTGTTTTCTGTATTATTAAGTTCTGTCATTGTTTTCCGCTTCTCCAGCACCCGTATGAATTCTTCTTCATCCGTCGGTTGCAAAGCATCGTGTTTACCATCCTTATAGACTATCAGCACATAGCGCACCAGCGCATGCCCGGCCACCGGTACAGACGACCTGCGCTCGACCGACACCACCTCGAACAACGAACGCTCGCGAAGACGCGAAAAACGCCCTTCATAAATCAGCAGACGGCCGTCGGTGGTCAGCGTATACGTAGTGTGAATAATCTTTTCGATGAAATGAAGCAACAGAATGCCCCACAGGACAGCTATCAAAATGTACTTCACCCACAGGCAATAGACCAGCATGAAGGTAAACAAAAGTAACGCCAAGTAACGGCCCGTAGCAATGCGGGCATGGAACACTCTATCCATAGTTTCTTTGTTTTTTGCGGTAAAGGTATGTATTTTCAGCAGGAAAGCGCACAAGCAATGCACTTATTTTGTAGTTTTGCAATTGCTAATAATATACATTATGGTAAGAAAGTTCGATTTCCTCGTCATCGGCTCAGGTATAGCCGGTATGAGTTTTGCCCTGAAAGTGGCGGAAAAGGGGACGGTAGCCCTCATCTGTAAGGCCGGAATGGAAGAGGCCAACACCTATTTTGCACAAGGAGGCATCGCCTCGGTAACCAACCTGGCCGTGGATAACTTCGAAAAGCACATCGAAGACACCATGATTGCCGGCGACTGGATCAGCGACCGCGCGGCGGTAGAAAAAGTAGTACGTAATGCACCTGCCCAAATCAAGGAACTCATCAACTGGGGCGTCAACTTCGACAAGAAAGAAGACGGAAACTTCGACCTGCACAAAGAGGGCGGACACTCGGAGTTCCGCATCCTGCACCACAAGGACAATACGGGAGCCGAAATACAGACTTCACTCATCGAAGCCGTGAAGCAGCATCCCAACATCACCATATTCACCAACTTCTATGCAGTAGAAATCATCACGCAACATCACTTGGGCATCATCGTGACACGCTACACACCGGGCATCAAATGCTACGGTGCCTACGTACTGAACGAAGCTACGGGCGAAGTAGATACCTTCCTCTCTAAAGTGACCGTGATGGCTACAGGAGGTTGCGAAGCCGTCTATCGTCATACCACCAATCCGCTGGTTGCCACGGGCGACGGCATTGCCATGGTCTATCGTGCCAAGGGAGCGGTGAAGGACATGGAATTCATCCAGTTCCACCCCACGGCACTCTATCATCCGGGCGACCGTCCTTCCTTCCTCATCACCGAAGCCATGCGCGGTTACGGCGGCGTACTCCGCACCATGGACGGCAAGGAGTTCATGCAGAAGTACGACCCTCGCCTCTCACTGGCTCCGCGCGACATCGTGGCACGCGCCATCGACAACGAGATGAAACAACGCGGTGAGGACCACGTTTACTTGGACGTTACGCACAAAGATCCCGAAGAAACTAAACGTCACTTCCCCAACATCTATAAGAAGTGCCTCAGCATTGGCATCGACATAACCAAGGACTACATCCCCGTAGCACCTGCCGCCCACTACCTTTGCGGCGGTATCAAGGTTGACCTGGACGGACAGAGCAGCATCCGCCGCCTGTACGCCATCGGCGAATGTTCGTGTACAGGCCTGCACGGCGGTAACCGTCTGGCATCGAACTCGCTCATCGAAGCAGTGGTCTATGCCGACGCAGCTGCCAAACATGCGTTGAGTGTGCTCGAACGTTACGACTTCAACGACGACATCCCCGAATGGAACGACGAAGGTACCATCAGTAACGAAGAACGCGTACTCATCACACAGAGCATGAAGGAAGTCAATCAGATTATGGAGTCGTACGTGGGTATCGTACGCAGCAACGTCCGCCTGACCCGTGCCTGGAACCGTTTAGACATCCTCTACGAGGAGACAGAACGACTCTTCAAGAGCTGCAAGGCCACTCGCGAGCTGTGCGAGCTGCGCAACATGATCAATGTAGGTTACCTCATCACCAAGCAGGCCATGGAGCGCAAGGAAAGCCGCGGATTGCACTACACCATCGACTATCCGCACCATGCCGACGAGGCTGAAGGAAAGAAATAATATCCCTCTCCTCCCTCTAAAAACAGCAACCCCATTGGCTGCGGCCGTTCCGGCTCCGCCAATGGGGTTGATTGTTTATGGTAATCCGTATCTTACCAGTTTTCTTTCTTCACTTCGAAGTAAGCTTGCGGATGGAGGCAAGCAGGGCACAGCTCGGGAGCTTCCTTACCTGTATAGATGAATCCGCAGTTGCGGCACTGCCATACCACTTCACCTTCCTTGGCAAATACGGTAGCATTCTCGATGTTCTTCACGAAAGCCAGATAACGCTCTTCGTGTCCCTTCTCGGCTACAGCGATGTTGCGGTACATCAGGGCGATTTCGGGGAAACCTTCTTCATCGGCGATGTCGGCAAACTTGGGATAGTCGAGCGACCACTCTTCGTTCTCGCCGGCAGCGGCAGCCTGCAAGTTCTGGAGGGTTGTACCGATCACACCTGCGGGATAGCTGGCTGTAATCTCTACCATGCCGCCTTCGAGCCACTTGAACATACGCTTTGCGTGTTCTTTCTCCTGCTCGGCAGTCTCCAGGAAGATGGCAGCAATCTGTTCGTAACCTTCCTTCTTGGCCACGCTGGCAAAGTAAGTGTAACGCATACGTGCCTGCGATTCGCCGGCGAATGAAGTCATCAGATTCTTCTCTGTGCGGGTTCCTTTGATACTCTTAGTCATAATCGTTTCTTTTTAATAGGTTAATATACAGGTTATTTCTTATGTTGCAAATATATAAAAACAGATTGTAACGTTCCTCATCAAACTCCATCGGATTTATCTATCGGCTGATAAACGGAATCTATCGTCTGCGTACTGTAGCAATTGAGCGGCAAGGCAAAGGCCATCCCCTGCACGTTAACAATAATTGTCCGCCAAGATGCCTGAAGTAGAAACAAATCTGCGTATCTTTGGGTTCGAACAACAACTGTAAAAATGAAAAAAATTCTCCGAACCTCTGCCTTCCTGCTGCTGGCAGGCATGGCCGTCACCTCTTGCGTCATGCAACGTTCCGTTTCAGAATCCAGATCGGCCAACAATCCCGACTACCGTGTCAGCTATCTTTTCGAACACGACGGATGCCGGGTATATCGATTCTACGACTCGTGGTCGGGCAGTTACGTGTACTTCACCACTCAGGGCGACGTGACCGCCATCCCCAACGATTCCACCCGCCGGCAAACCGTAACCTACCGCCAGCGAAATGACAGCACGTTCGTGAAAAAAGGGTGTGTCAAAACTAAAAGTAACTAACATCTTGTTATTTTTAGGCACGGATTACACGGAAAAACACCGAGAAAGAAGAATAATCATCCGCGAAATTCCGTGTAATCCGTGCCTAAAGGAAAGCAGTTTCCTAATTTGACACACCCTCCAAACTTCAACATAATGTATAACCATAAAAAAAAGAAACCACAAATGTTTACCATCAGAAAAGCAACCGTCGCCGACTGCGAACTTATTCAGAAACTGGCGCAGCAGGTATTCCCTGCCACATATCGCAACATTATTACACCCGAACAGATAGATTACATGATGGACTGGATGTATTCGCCCGAAAACATCCGCAAGCAGATGGAAGAAGAAGGCCACGTCTATCTCATCGCCTACGAAGAGTGCGAAGCGGCAGGCTACGTATCCGTACAGCCCGAAGGCGAAAACCTGTTTCACCTGCAGAAGATATACGTACTGCCCTACTTTCAGAAGGCACATTGCGGCAAGTTCCTCTTCCGCGAAGCCATCCGATACATCAAGGAAGTGCATCCCGCTCCCTGCCGCATGGAACTGAACGTTAACCGCCACAACCCCGCCTTGGGATTCTATCAGCACATGGGCATGACGAAGGTGCGCGAAGGCGACTTCCCCATCGGAAACGGATATTATATGAACGATTACATCATGGGCATCGACATTTGAGCCGAAACGTCCCCGATGCGTGACGCTTCACCCGTCCCCCGCGTGACCCTTCACAGCAACTTGCTTATTATGAGTCATTTGCTGTGAAACGTGAATGACAGAAGAAAAGATCATTTATCCTTCGTGAGCAACACTTGCATTCCATTTGTGGGACACTTGTACGGCTCGCG